>Ga0316192_10000921_pt1 | contig 21602 bp, 16 predicted proteins | sample MerIslwburrow_MG_FD_204931 | JGI IMG/M metagenome (GOLD analysis project Ga0316192, IMG submission 204931) | Coastal sediment microbial communities from Maine, United States - Merrow Island worm burrow | ecosystem: Environmental > Aquatic > Marine > Coastal > Sediment | place: USA: Maine...
CGGGATCGGCGAACGAGAACCAGACCGCGAGCCGCGAGTCGACACCCAGGGCTCCATCTGGGTCCGAGCGGTCCAGTGATTGGAGTCGGGGCACGAGTTCGCTAGCTCCTGCAAGCTCTTCCCACTGCGCGAGGAGCGCTTGACGGAGGGTGTCGGCCTCTCGGTTCGTGGCATCGATGGACCTCGCTAGGAGCCGGAAGCTCGAACGCGATGTCGGGGCTGTCGCGCCGATGGCTGCGGGTGGAACTGGTGAGGTCAGGCGGCCATTGTAGCGCTCGGGCTGCGGTCCCGCCGAAATTCGAGACGACCTGGAGGCGACGGGTCACGGTCAGCCAGATGATGCTCGGAGCGTCAACGTCTCCAACGGAACACCAATCTCGGCAGCCACCAACCGATGCTCTCGCAGGACTCGGTAACGACGCTCGGATCAGTCCGGATCTGTCGCCAACGCCCATCCGAGATTGCCGGGAGTGGCTGGGCTCTGGGCTGGCGTCAGCTCAAGTAGGTCGGGTGTCGCCTCGGCAGAACGCGGTGTGCGGATCAGCGGAGCGTGCCGTTTCGGTCCTGACCGCTCGCGACGTGTCACCGTTTCACTCTGTGCGGTCAGCCTTCGGAGATGTTCAGAGCGAATGTTTTCCCTGGTAGCGCAGTGCACCACGGTGTCAGTGATCGCTATTCGGCGGCTGGCACTGAGCGGTACCTCGGGATTATCGCGTGCTTGACCCATGCCAGTACGCCGGTGTGCGTGGGTGGTGTGTGACGAGCTGAGGGTGTAGTGGCCGAGGACGAGAAGTCCGGCCACGACGACTTGACCAACGTCCGCCACTCGGCATCGGGCAACGGTCGGGCTCGCCAGAGCGTGTTGGTCTTCAGCACCGTGGGCTCGGAGGCCGCGGGTTATGGCAGACGGCCCAAGTGTGGTGCCCGGCGGGAGGGGGGCCACGGCGGCGGATCCGGCGGCTACAGTGAGCCAGCGCGAATTCGGCGCCCGGAATCAGCGAGGGAACTGTGGAGAGAGCTATGCGTTACCTGAAGCTTTGCCTTGTTGTCACGGCCATGTTGCTGGCGGCCTGCGGCAGCGACACGACCTCCGAGGCGACGACCGACGCCGGTGACTCGGCATCCGCCGCCACACCGGCGGACGACGCCGGTTCTGACGATGGCGGGGATGACAACGGCGCTTCGGTGAGCGGCCTTACCGACGAAGGCGACGACTCTGACGGGGACACGATCTCCGTCTCCTCGCTCGACGACCTTCCCGAAGTCTGCCGTGACCTCATGTCGGACTTCCTCAAGGACATAGAGCCGATTGTGTCCCCGATCGACTGGGACAACGCCACGCTCGCCGACTTCGAGGCGATCAGCGCCGAGTTCGAAGCAAGGGCCGACCAATTCGACGCCGACTCCGACGCCGCAGGCGAATGCGACAACATCGACATGGAGGACGGCGACAGCTTCGACCCCCTCATCGAGTTCGCCCAGAACGAGGCACCGGGCACCGTCGGGTTCCTCAACTTCATCAGCGAGTTCGTCGACGCTGCAACCACCGCAATGGGCGACACCGCCGCCGGTGACGGTTTCGAAACCTGCGAGGAGGCCATCGCCTTCATGGACGGGCTGATGGAGAGTTACGACTCGATGGATGAGGTTCCGGTCTCCGAGCTGACCACCATGGCCAACATTGCCACTGTGATCTTCACCTGCACGCCGGAGCAGATGACCTACTTCGACAGCCCCGAGGTCAACGCCTTCTTCGAGGACTTCTTCGGTTAGTGCCCGACGTGCCCGGTCCGCAGTCCGTCAACCGCACGCTCAACATCCGGTCGGTCGCCACACAATCGGCTACGACATGGCCGACACCGGAACCGGGGGCGACCTCGATCGACAGCTGGAGTCGACCTCGTTCGGAGCGGTTGACCAAGTAGCTCGGCGGTGTACGCCGTCGGCACCGGAGGAGCGTCCGGAGACGGCACTTGCGGTAAGACCGAAGCCGTCGTCACCAACGACCCGACGCACGACTGCCGATCGACGACAGACACGGATGAGTCCAAACAGCTCAAATCACTCATCGCCGGCTGGCTGCTGCGAACCTGAGCGATGCTCGCAGTACGGCACTTATCGAGCGCTCGGTATCACTCAGTCTCAAGTGCTCGACCTAGGGACTCGGCGAGGTTCGCATCGGCCGCTTGGAAAGCGTGAACATAAACCCGAAGTGTCATGGATGGATCGCTGTGGCCCAGACGGTTGGCGACGGTGCGCACGTCGGCCCCAGAGGCGATGGCACAGCCCCTCGGTGTGGCTGGCCCATCTCAGACCGGCCAGCTCGCCCCGTCTCGCTCCAGTCTCGGCCGCCAGGCGGATGCAGAGCCCGGCGAAGTCATTGATTTCACCTGCCGCACGGATGACCTTCTGCACGTCATCGTCGGTCATGACGGCCCGCTGCGCGCGCTTGGCGTACTTCACGGGGGCGTTTGTGGCCGGGTTGCGGCTGATCCATTCCCACCGGACGGCTTGCTCCAGGGCCGCCCGCAGCACCGAGTGCTGATTGCGGACGGAACTCTCCCCCACCCCAGCCAGTCGAAGGCGAGTCACCCAGCGGTCGATATCGGCCACGCCTACCGAGGCCACGGACTGCTGGGCGATTGCGTCTGTCTTGATTAGCTTGGCCCGACTGGTTTGGTCTCGGAGCGTCAGCGGCGCCCATGACGGCGTGTTGAGCTGGAGCCAGTCGTCCAGGAGGTCGGCTATCTTCCGCCCGCCGGCATTGCGGTTGGGCCGAAGGGTCATCTCGGCGGCGGCTCGCTGGGCGTCCTTCTTGGTGCCGTGCACGGTTCGGCTCACCTGAGTGGGTCGACCCCGAGCGTCGTTACCAGTGAAGGCTCGAACCTCCCATACCCCTGCACGCCGTTCTCGAATGCTCGCCACGGCCCAACCCGACTAGGGATAAGGTCCGAGAACTAGGGATCGAACTAGGGATGACAGCCAGTAAGCGCAGGCCAGAGCCGCACCGAAGCATCGGCCAAAAGTCGGCCCAAGCCCCACCTGCCCAGCCATTGCACCTGGTCAAAGCTATTCGACCCGCATTCCTGAGATAGCCCGAGCGATCAGCAGTTGCTGGATCTGTTCAGTGCCTTCGAAGATGTCGTAGATCTTGGCATCGCGGTGCCAGCGTTCGACAGGGTGGTCGGTGACGTAGCCTGCGCCACCCAGGATCTGCATGGCTCGTTCGGTCGCCCAGGTGGCAACCCGGCCCGCTTTGAGTTTGGCCATGGAGCCTTCGGCGTTGACGAAAGCCCGGCGCTTGCCCAGCCAGGCGGCCCGGCGGGTCAGCAGACGGGCGGCATCGATCTCGGTGGCCATGTCGGCCAGGGTGAAGGCGATTGACTGCTTGGTGATGATGGGTTGACCGAACGCCACGCGCTCCTTGGCGTAGTCGAGCGAGTACTCATACGCAGCCCGGGCGATCCCGATCGCTTGAGCGGCGACGATCGGGCGGGTGTTCTCAAAGGTCTGCATGGCCGCTTGACGATCGTTGGGCTGGCCTTCGCGCACCCGGGCCAGGCGGGCGTCGAGCCGTTCTTTCGATCCCAGCAGGCAGCGGCCGGGGATACGCACGTCGTCGAGCACGACTTCGGAGGTGTGCGAGGCCCGAATCCCGTGCTTGGAGAACTTCTGGCCCATCGACAAACCGGGCGTCGCCGGAGGAACCACAAAACTGGCCTGACCGGCGGAACCCAACTCGGGGTCGACCACGGCCACCACCACGTGGATCTCGGCGATACCACCGTTGGTGATCCAGGTCTTGGTGCCGTTCAGCACCCATTCATCGCTGGCTTCGTCGTAGACGGCCCTCGTCCGGTAGGCGGAAACGTCGGACCCGGCGTCGGGCTCGCTGGCAGCGAAGGCTCCGAGCTTGATGTCATCAGCCGTGCCGTAGCACTGCGGCACCCATTCCATGACCTGTTCCGACGTACCCGAGGCGGCAATACCGGCGGCGGCCAGACCGGAGCCCATGATGGCCATGCCGATCCCGGCGTCACCCCAGAACAACTCCTCCATGGCCACCGGCGACGACTGCCCGGTCTCGTCGTTCATCATGATCTCGGCCAGGAACTCCCAGCCGTACAACCCGATCTTGGCCGCCTCGGCCAGGATCGGCCACGGCGTCTCCTCCCGCTGGTCCCATTCCTGGGCGGCGGGACGGATCACGTCCTCGGCAAAATCGTGAACCCATTTCTGCAATTGCAGCTGGTCTTCGCTGAGCTCGAAAGAGAACTCACTCATGGCGGGGGCCTTTCTTCCAGGTCATTTTCGGCCGGACCGATGTCCTATCGGCCACAGCACCCTTTGATGGAGATGTGGACCAGGCCTCAATGACTGGAACGCCCATGTTACCGCGAAGTAACCCTATGGGAAAGCAGAGAGTGTCAATTTCCGAGCCGATGTAGGCGGTCGAGGTCCACGGAGACAACCGCTATGTCGCCCGATCCAAGCGGCATTTCAGCCTCGAAACCAACGGTGACCGCAGGTGCTCCGACCATCACCCCGTCGATTCGATAGCCACCCTCTCGAAACACCGACGAGATGATCTCAACCTTCAGCTCCGCCCCACCCTCAACCACGCCAAGGGACGAGCCGGCCCCATCGCCCAACACGGCCCCATCAGTCGACGGCGGTCCACCAGTGGCCAACCCGGCGGCCGCCGCTTCGAGACGGACGGCGTCAACCGGTACCACGACCTTCACCTGAGCCTGGGCCTGGGCCTGGGCCTGGGCCTGAGCCTGAGCCTGAGCCTGAGCGTCCCCCGAACCGAACAAATCACTGCTCAACCCCAGACGCTGCCCTCCGACCGTGACTGCCTCATCGGCCCCAACCTCGACGGGCCAGATGTTGGCATGACCGAGGAACTCGGCAACAAACGACGAGCGGGGTCGATACCACAACTCGGCCGGAGCCCCGATCTGCTCCACCTTCCCGCCCCGCAGGATGACGACTCTGTCGGCCAGGGCGAACGCTTCGCCCTGATCATGCGTCACGTGCAGCGCTGTCTGTCCCAGCTCACGCAACAGTCTCCGCAGTTCGCCCGTCAGTTCTTCCCGCAACAAGCGATCCAGGGATCCGAACGGCTCGTCCAACATCAACAACGCGGGCTCGGGAGCCAAGGCTCGGGCCAGCGCCACCCGCTGGGCCTCGCCCCCCGACAGCTCGTGCACTGCCCGTCCACCGAACCCGCCCAGACCCACAAGATCCAACAGCTCGTCGATTCGCTCGCTCCGTCGAGCTCGGGACCATTGCTGCATCCGTAAACCGAAGCCGATGTTGCCTGCCACATCGAGGTGTGGAAACAGGGCGTGGTCCTGGAACATCAACCCCAGGTCACGTTGGTGGGTGGCGACCCCGATCAACGATCGACCCTGGGCCAGCACCTCGCCCCCGGCCAGGGGTTCGAGGCCGGCCACGGCCCGCAGCAGGGTGCTCTTACCGCTCCCGCTGGGGCCGACGACGGCCACCGTTTCCCCCGGCGCAAGCTCAAAACTCACGTCGTCGAGGGCCACGAACGAGTCGTACACCACCCGAATTCCCTGCAACGCCAGGGCCGCCTGTTCGCTCACAGCAACGTCACCCCGTCTTCGCGGCGCCATTCGATGACGGCGGCGATCGCCGCCACCACCAACCCTACGATCACGCTCAACGCCAGGGCTTGTCCCCGCAGCGCCGCTCCTGGTTGTGACACCAGGCGGAACACCGCCAGCGGGGCGGTGAACGATGCCTCTCCCCGTGACAAGAATGAGGTGGCGCCGAACTCGCCAACACTCACCGCCGCTGACATACCGGCTCCGGTGGCGGCCGCGTTGCGCACCAGGGGCCAGTCGACCACCCGACGCACCGTCCACGGCCCGGCGCCCAACGTGGCGGCTGCCTCCCGCATCTGGGGGTCGATGGACCGCAGAGCGGGTACGACCGCCGCCAACACGAAGGGCAAACCAATCACGGCGTGCGACAGCGGCACCAGCCAGATTGAGCGCCGCAGATCAAACACGGTAAAGGCCAACAGGTACCCGAAACCAAGGGTCACGGCCGAGACGCCCAACGGCACCAGGGTCAGCGCCTCCAGCCAGCGTCCAACCCGGCCGCCTGCGGTGACTGCCACCGCAGCGGTCAGCCCTACGGCCACGGCCACGCCGGCGGCAACGATGGCGAAGCCAAGGGAGTTGGCCAGCGCCCGCATGGCCGATACCGGCAGCAGATCTCCCTCGTCGAACAGGCGCTGGTAGTGACCGAGACCGTAGCCACCGTCGACGGCGAGGGAGCCTTCCACCAACACCGCCAAGGGAGCCAGGATCACCACGGCGACCAGCACCAACCCTCCGGCCAGGTGCAGTCGCCGTCCCCAACCACTGACCGGAACCGACAGTGGGCGGCGGCGACCACGCTGGGCCCGGGTCACCCGCCGCTGGAACGCTCCCGAGGCCACAGCCAGCACCGACACCACCAGCAGCTGAACACCGGCCAGTACGGCGGCCACGTCGAACTCGATTCGGCGCACGGCAAAACGATGGATCTCGGTTTCGATGGTGGCCATGGTGGGGCCGCCGAGGATGCGGATCACTCCAAAACTGGTGAAGGAGAACAGGAAAACCAGCACGGTGGAGGCCGCCAGTACCGGAGCCAGGCCGGGCAGGCTCACCGATCGGAACACCTGCCACCGACTGGCCCCCAGCACCCGGGCCGACTCCTCCAGCCGCCGGTCGGCCAGGGCCCAGTAGCCGCCTACCACCCGCACCACCACCGCCACGTTGAAGAACACGTGTGCCGCCAGCACCGCAGACAATGACCGGGGTGAGGCCCCGGGCAGACGTTGGAACACGGTGACGAAGGCCGAGGCCACCACCACCGTCGGCAACACGAACGGCACCAAGACGAGGACCCGCACGACGCGTCGCCCCCGGAAGCGGTAGCGGACGAGCACCTGAGCGATGGGGAGGCCGATGAGCAGGGTCAGCCCGGTGGAGGCCAGGGCCTGGCCGACGGTGAAGCGCAACACCGAGCGCGTGGACGATCGGGTCAGGACCTCCACCACGGTTGCGGCCTCAGTCCCCCGCATGCTGCGAGCCAGCACGGTGGCCAGGGGCCAGACCACAAAGACGGCCAGGAACAGAACCGGCACCACAGCCAGCGCCGCCTCGCCCCGACGGCGCGCCGCGCCTGCGCCGCCCCCGACCCTACGGAGCGCAGCGCCGTTGCGGCCATGAGCACCACCGAGTTCGGCGGTCATGATCAGCCCAGGACGATCTCGGCCCAGCGCTGGGTCCAGGCTGCCCGGTTGGCCTCAATCTCGGCCGGGTCCATCGTCAACACCTCGCCGGGGGCGGCGGCGTGGGTGGTGAACACCTCGGGAGGTTCCACCTCACCGTTGGCCGGGAAGACGAACATGTTGAGGGGGATATCGGCCTGGAACGTCTCCCCCAGCAGGAAATCGATGAGTTGGCCGGCTGCTGTTTCATGCTCGGTTCCGGCCAGTACCCCGGCGAACTCCACCTGCCGGAAGCAGCTGTCGGCCAGCACCCTGGTGGGTGGTGTATCGATGGCGGGTTCGGCGAAAACCACCTCGGCCACCGGGCTGGTGGCGTAGGAGGTGACCAGGCTTTTCTCGCCCCCGCCGGCCACGAACTCGCCGTAGTAGGCGTCGGTCCAACCCGAGGTGACGGTGAGACCACCGTCGACCAGTTGCTGCCAATACTGCTCCCAGCCGTCCTCACCGAAGGTGACGATGGTGGCCAGCAGGAAGGCGAACCCGGGCGAGGATGCCTCGGGGTCCTGGGTCACGAAACTTGCTGCCAACTCGGGCCGGGTCAGGTCCTGGAGCGTCTGAGGGGCGTCGCCTCCGGGCACCGCATCGGCCCAGTAGTTCACACACACGTCGCCATAGTCGACCGGCGTGACCCGAAACTGGCCCTGATCGAGCTGGATGGACTCATCCACCGTGGACAGCAGCGGCGATTCATAGGGCACGAATAGTTCAGCGTCGAGACCCCGCTGCAGGAAGGTGTTGTCGATCCCGAACAGCACATCGGCCTCGGGTTCACCAGCGGTGAGGATGGCCCGGGCCACAATCTCACCGGCGTCGCCCCCCTGGATCACGTCCACCTCGATGCCGGTGGCCTCGGTGAACGTCTCCAGGATCCCGTCGGACACGACAAAGGAGTCATGGGTCACCAATCGCAGCTCGACTCCTTCTTGCGACGCCTCGTCCGAGCCATCGGTCTCGGCATCGTCGGCTCCGGCATCGGTGTTGTCCTCGGCCGCGGCGTCGGAGCCGGCCTCGGTCTCGGCGCTCGACCCTTCATCGGGTTCATCGCTCGACGAGCAGGCCGCTCCCACCATGAGTAGTGCCAGAAGCACCCCAGTGATCGGTCTCAGGATCATCATGTCTCCCTTTCGCCGGCATTATCCGGATCAGGTTCGACGGGTCGACAGCACGAATGCTGTCCTCTCAGCCCGGCCAATTCCGAGCTCCCCGGTTCAGTTGTGTCGATCACTCTAGCGGTTTCCGAACTGGTCACCGAAGAATGCTTGTCGACTGACCGACAGTCGAATGGTCTCCCCGCGGCCCCAAACTGAGGGCCGCCGCCCCGTTGCCCGAGCGCTCCGTCCCGTTAGTCCGGGCGGTGTGCGTCGAGGCGGCGGCCATACTGTCGGGGTGACCCCCGCGGTGAAGTTGTTGGAACGCAGCGGTGTCGATCACCGGATCCACACCTACGACCATGACCCCGCGGCCGAGGCCTACGGCACCGAGGCGGCCGACCTGCTTGGGCTGGAGTCTGCATCGGTGTTCAAGACCCTGGTGGCCACGGTCGACGGCACGTTTGTGGTCGGCGTGGTTCCCGTGAGCGGCCGCCTCGATCTGAAGGCCCTGGCCCGCGCCGCAGGCGGCAAGAAGGCGGCCATGGCCGAACAGGCCGACGCCCAGCGGGTCACGGGCTACGTACTCGGCGGCATCAGTCCGCTGGGTCAGAAGAAGCGGCTGAAGACCTTCCTCGACGATTCGGCCCGTAGCAGGCCAATGGTCTACGTCAGTGGGGGCCGTCGGGGCCTGGAGATCGAGCTGAAGCCCGACGACCTGATCCAGGCCACGGGCGGCCGCTACGCCCCGATCGCCACCACCTGAAACCCATCGACGGACGGCCACCGGGCCACCCACAAAGCAGCCGGGCTCGAAACCCCAAGCGGCTCGTCTTTTGGCTCTGACCCCAACCTGACCTTATGCTCTCTCAGAGTGAAAGGTGGAGCCATGCAAGCCTCAACGTCGCTGCTCACCGATCGCTATGAGCTGACCATGGTCGATGTGGCCTTGGCCAACGGCACGGCCTCGCGCCGTTCGGTGTTCGAGATCTTTACCCGCTCCCTCCCCGGGGGGCGCAGCTACGGCGTTGCCGGGGGCACGGCCCGGGCCCTCGACGCCATCGCCAACTTCCGTTTCGACGACGCCGAGCTGAGCTGGCTGTCGGACAACGGCATCGTCCGCCCGGAAACCCTTGACTACCTGGCCGACTACCGCTTCTCCGGCAATGCCTGGGGCTTCCTCGAAGGTGATCTCTACCTCCCCAACTCACCGGTGTTGACCATCGAGAGCACCTTCGCCGAAGCCGTCGTGCTGGAAACGATCCTGCTGTCGATCTTCAACCACGACTCCGCCGTTGCCTCCGCCATGGCCCGAATCTCCGACGCCGCCGCCGGCCGTAGCGTGCTCGAAGGCGGATCTCGTCGGGTGCACGAGCGGGCCGGGGTGTCGGCGGCCCGGGCCGCCTTCATCGCCGGAGCAGGAGCGACCTCCAACCTTGAGGCGGGCCGAAGCTACGGCATCCCAACGGTGGGAACCATCGCCCACGCCTTCATCCTGGCCCACCCCAGCGAACGGGAAGCGTTTGCCGCCCAGCAGGCGGCGCTCGGCTCGGAGTCGGTCTACCTCGTCGACACCTACGACACCAACCAGGGCATCCGCAATGCCTTTGAGGTGGCTGGACCCAATCTGGGCGGCATCCGCATCGATTCCGGTGATCTGGCTCTCGAAGCCAAACAGGCTCGGGGCCTGCTCGATGATCTGGGCGCAAAGGCAACCCGCATCATCGCCTCGGGTGATCTCGACGAATGGTCGATCCTGGAGCTCGGCAGCGCCCCGATCGACGCCTACCTGGTCGGCACCAAGCTCATCACCGGCTCGGGTCACCCCACCGCCTCGATGGTCTACAAACTGGTTGCGGTGGAGGACCACACCGGCGATCTGGTGTCGGTGGCCAAAACCTCCCTCGGCAAGGGCACCGTCGGGGGCCGCAAGGCCGCCTTCCGGGTCCTCGACGACGACGGCAAACTCGACCACGACCTGCTGGTGGCCGACAACGTCACCCCCATCAACGGTGTCGCCGGACCGGGCCGCCGCCTGCAGGTTCCCCTCATCGACCACGGCGACCTCGTCGGTCAGCCCTCGTTGAAGGCCAGCCGGTCCTGGTGCAGCACCGCCAGGGACGAACTACCGCAGCCGGCCCGTCACCCCGACCCCGAGCTGACGTTCCAGACCAAGGTCGCAGCCACCCCCGCTACCCCCTGACCCACCTAGGAACCCGATGTCCACTGACCTCTCCTACGTCGCCGCCGACACCAGTCAACCGGTGCTCGAAACCACCGTCGGCTCGATCCTGCGGGAGGCGGCGGCCGACTCTCCGGACGCCCTGGCCCTGGTGGAAGGCATCGAAGACCCCTCAGCCCGCCGCACCTGGACCTTCGCCCAGTTACTGGCCGATTCCGAGCGGGTGGCCCGAGCCCTGGCCCATCGCTTCGACAAGGGCGACAGGGTGGCGGTGTGGGCTCCCAACATCGCCGAATGGGTGCTGATGGAGTACGGCTGCGCCCTGGCCGGGGTCGTGCTGGTCACGGTCAACCCTGCCTACCAGTCGCAGGAACTGAAGTACGTGCTGGAGCAGTCCCGGTCTTCGGGGGTGTTCTACCTGCCGAATTTCCGGGGCAACAACATGTCGGGTCACCTGGAGGAGATCCTGCCCGACCTGCCGAACCTGCGCGAGGTTGTCTCCTTCGACGAGTTCGAGGCATTCCTCGCCGCGACCCCCGACGATGTGCCGCTGCCCGAGGTCACCCCCGATGATCCGGTCCAGATCCAGTACACCTCCGGCACCACCGGCTTCCCCAAGGGCGCCTACCTGCACCACCGGGGTATCACCAACAACGCCCTGTACCTGGTCGATCGCCTGGGGCTGGAGGCGGGCGGGGTGTACATCAACCCCATGCCCCTGTTCCACACCGGGGGCTGTGTGATCGGCGTACTGGGCCCCGTCCAGAAGCGGGCGGCCCTGGTGCAGATGGAAGCGTTCGACCCCGGGGTCATGCTGGAGCTGATCGAGACCTACCACGGCACGCTCACCCTGGCCGTGCCCACCATGTTGATAGCCATGATGGAGCACCCCAATTTCGCCTCCCGCGACCTGTCGTCGATCTCCACGGTGTGTTCTGGGGGCTCAACCGTTCCCGCCGACCTGGTGCGCCGCATCGAGGACACCCTCGGGGTGCAGTTCTCCATCGTCTACGGCCAAACCGAGGCCTCCCCCGGCATCACCCTGATGCGGCCCGACGACACCCCCGACGACAAGGCCAACACCCTGGGTCCGGCCATGCCCCAGACCGAGCTAAAAGTGATCGACCCCGACACCGGCGAGACGGTGCCCCACGGGGTTTCGGGTGAGTTGTGCACCCGGGGCTATCTGGTCATGCTTGGCTACTTCGAGATGCCGGAGCGCACGGCGGAGACCATCGACAGCGACGGTTGGCTCCACACCGGCGACCTGGTGTCGATGGACGAGCGGGGCTACACCACGATCACCGGCCGCCTCAAGGACATGATCATCCGCGGCGGGGAGAACATCTACCCCCGCGAGATCGAGGAGTTGTTGTTCCAACATCCCAAAGTGGCCGAGGTGGCCGTTGTCGGCCTGCCCGACGACAAGTGGGGTGAGAACGTCGGCGCCTTCGTTCGCGACGCCGACCCCGCCGATCCCGCCACCGACACCGAACTCCACAGCTACCTGCGGGAACACCTGGCCCCAACCAAGACCCCCAAGGCCTGGTTCCACGTCGAGGAGTTCCCCCTTACCGCCTCGGGCAAGATCCAGAAATTCGCCATCATCGAAAACTGGAGCAAGGGCCTTTACGAGGCTTAGGGATAGGCGTTGGCTCCTCGCCTCGGCGCTGGCGCCCGGTCAGAGTCGTCGCCTGCCCTGCCGATCATGCCCTCCCAGATGGAGTTCTGTGACTATCTCCCAGGTGGACGCGGGAGGGCAGGTCGTTGATGCTCATGTCTTCGTCCGCTCCCCGCTTGCCCGCGTTGGTTTCGGAACATACGGCGAAGGTGTTGAGGGGCACCTCGGCATCGTTGGCCAATGCCTTGACCGCTTGGGATAGCAGGTTGATCGAGGGCACCAGGAACAGCCCCGTGCCTCCGGGGCCGACGAGCTGCTCGGCCAGGCGCAGGGAGGTAAACGTTTTGCCGGTGCCGCACGCCATGATGAGCTGGCCCCGGTCGTGCTCGACCATCCCGGCCACAACCTCCCCGATCGCCTTGTCCTGGTGAGGGCGCAGATTCTTGGGGCGCGGAGGCGGAGCTGGTTGGGACGCTCGATGTCGAAACGGTCCCAGTTGACCCTCGACTCTTCAAAGTCGGCCACCCGCCAGACGTTGATGTCCTTGGCGTTGCTGTCGAGGTTGGGCTGGAGGTTCTTCGATTCTTTGCCAGCGGTGGACACGATCAGCGGTTCCAAGCCTGATTGCAAGGGAAGCTCGAACTGCATAGATGATTCTAGAGATCAGCTGTGACAAGCGAGGGCCGGACACCACCACCTCGTCCGCCCTACGGCAACGCCACTTGGACCATGTGCACCCGACCGCCGGTGTTGAGGTAACCCCGGCCCGGGGGGAACTGGTGGGCGGTGCGGGGGATGGAGGCGCCGAGCACATCGTCGTCGGCCCCAGGGTTCGGTTGGAGCAACAAGGTGTCGCAGTGGCTCCGCAGGGCCTTCATGTTGGGCTCGTAGGTGGCCAGGGTGCGGGCCGAGGCGGTGTCAGTGGCCCCGACCACCACCAGCCCGTTGGCCATGGCCGCCTGCAACCCAAGATCGGCCGGGCTGCCAGGCGGCCCCGGCCGGGCGGGGTGGCGGCGTCGAACACCTTGGGATCGACGCCGACGGCGTGGTGGTCGTCGTCGCTGGCCATGCGGAAGACCAGACGGCTCGACACCTGAGAGGCCAGGGCGGTGGGGAAACTGGCCCGCCGGGTTCCCGTCAACACAAAGTGGATGCCCACCTGGCGTCCGTCGGCCACCAACCGGGGGATCAACTCGGTCCATCGTCCCCCGTCAACCCGCTCCAGTGCCCCCAGCAGGTTGTCGTAGCCGTCAACCAACACCACCATCCGGGCCAGTCGGCCACCGCGCAAGCAGCGGGCAGCCTGGCCCTCCAAGCAGCCTGCCTTCATTCGCCCGAAGATCTCGTGATCACATCAATCGTGCCCGAGACTCTTACGTTGAACGAGTGGTTGAAGTGGCTTCCCCACGTCCGCTCGGCCAACTCACCGCTGGGCCAAGCCCATCTCGCTGGCAACCGGCAGGAGGCCGACCGGTTGATCCAGGCTCTCACCCGCGTGGCCGAACAGCGCTCCCTTGGCCGCGACCAGCAACTCGACCGCCGGTGGCCCTGGTTCCTGGTGCTCGTCGACCACTCCCTGGAGCCTGAGGAGGGCTCAACGTCTCGATTGCTGGAGTTGAGCTACATCGATCGATGGGCTCCGACGATCGGGACCTACAGCGGTCGGGCCACCGGGCCATCGGCACTGTCCTCGATGGTCCAGCCCGCGGCAGTGAGCTTGTCGCGCAGGGAGTCAGCCCGGGCAAAGTCCTTGGCTGCCCGGGCTTCCTGACGCTCGTCGACCAGGGCCTGGATGTCGGCGGGAACCTCGGCCTCGGTCTCGTTGAGGGTGAGGCCCATGGCACCAGCCAACTCCCGAACCGTTCGGGCCGCGAGCGTGGCGGTGGCCGCATCGCCGCCGTCGAGGGCTGAGTTGGCCTCGCGCACCTGACGGAACAGCAGGTCGACCGCACCAGCGGTGTCAAGGTCGTTGTCCATGGCGGCACGGAACGCGGCCATCACCGACTCGTTCAACTCCCCCGGCTCGTCAGCCCCAGCGTCACCCACGAGGGGCGCGGTGCGGCGGGCGAAGGCGTCGAGGCGATCCAGTGCCGCTTCGGCGTCGGCCATGGTCACGTCGGTGATCTCGATCGGTGAGCGGTAGTGCGAGCGCAGCAACAGCAGCCGGTAGGCACGGGGGTCATAGGCCTCGGTCAGGTCGAGCAGGTTCTTGACGTTGCCCAACGACTTCGACATCTTCTCGCCTTCGAGCTCGACGAAGCCGTTGTGCATCCAGTGGGTGGCGAAGGGTCGCCCCCAGGCCAAAGCCTGGGCCCGTTCGTTCTCGTGGTGGGGGAAGGTGAGGTCCATGCCCCCGGTGTGCAGGTCGAAGCCGTCGCCCAGCAGGTCGAGGCTCATGACCACACACTCGGTGTGCCACCCGGGACGACCGTTGCCCCAGGGGGAGGGCCACCACGGCTCGCCCTCCTTGGCCAGCTTCCACAGGGCGAAGTCGGAGGGGTGGCGCTTCTCCACCCCCAGCACCTCACGTTCGCCGCCGCCCTCCCGCAGCGAGTCGAGCGACTGATGGGCCAGTAGGCCGTAACCTTCGATGCCCTCCACCGCCAGGTAGACGCCGTCGGAGGTGACGTAGGCCGAGTCCTGATCGATCAGGGTCGAGATCAGCTCGATCATCTCCTCGACATAGTCGGTGGCGTGGGGGGTCTCGTCGGGGCGGCGCACGTTGAGGCGGTCCATGGCGTCCCACCAGATCACCTCGCACTTGCGGGCGATGTCGGCGGAGTCGCGATCCTCGTTGATGGCGCGCTCGATGATCCTGTCGTCGATGTCGGTGATGTTCGAGACGAAGTTCACGTCGTAGCCGTCCCATTCGAGATAGCGACGCAGCACGTCATAGACCAGCACGCAACGACCATGACCGAGGTGCGGGGGCCCATAAACGGTGGGGCCGCAGACGTATATCGACACCTTGCCGGGGTCCCGCAACTCAAGCGGGACGACCTTCTGGCGGGCCGTGTCGTAGAGGCTGATCATGTCCTCAACGTTACTGACGAACCGGCCCTCACCGACGACCATTTTGCCCCGCGGGAAAAGGCGGGGTGACTGGGATCGCAGACTCTAGTCTGGAAGCACTATGAGCGCCCGAAATGACCCCAAGACCCAAGGGTCAACGCCCCCGGGATCCGTCCCCCAGAAACCGACCCTCGAAGGTATCGAGGACCGCTGGTCCGATCAGTGGCGGGCCGACGACACCTACGCCTTCGACCGCACCCGGCCCCGGGCCGAGGTGTTCTCCATCGACACCCCGCCGCCGACGGTCTCCGGTTCGCTGCACATCGGCCACGTTTTCAGCTACACCCACACCGACACCATCGCCCGCTACCAGCGCATGACGGGCAAGGCCGTGTTCTACCCCATGGGGTGGGACGACAACGGCCTGCCGACCGAGCGTCGGGTCCAGAACTACTTCGGGGTCCGTTGCGACCCCTCGCTGCCGTATGAATCCGAACTGGAGCCTCCGGGCATCGAGGGCAAGGTCAAGAAGCAGGTCTCGATCAGCCGCCCCAACTTCATCGAGCTGTGTGATCGCCTCGTCCTCGAAGACGAGAAGGTCTTCGAGGGCCTCTTCCGCCGCCTCGGTCTGTCGGTCGACTGGAGCCTGCTCTACGCCACGATCGACGAGCGCAGCCGCCGGGCCTCCCAGCGCGGCTTCCTGCACCACCTGGCCACCGGTCAGGCCTACCAACTCGACGCCCCCAGCCTGTGGGACGTCACCTTCCAGACCGCGGTGGCCCAGGCCGAGCTGGAAGACCGCGACCGTGATGCGGCCTATCACAAGCTGCGCTTCACCGGGCCCGATGGCACCGACCTGCTGATCGACACCACCCGCCCCGAGCTGCTCCCGGCCTGTGTCGCCGTTGTCGCCCACCCCGACGATGAGCGCTACCAGCACCTCAAGGGCAAGACCATCACCACCCCCCTCTACGGGGTCGAGGTTCCGTTCGTCTTCCACGAGCTGGCCGATCCCGACAAGGGCACCGGCACGGCCATGATCTGCACCTTCGGCGATCTCACCGACGTCACCTGGTGGCGGGAGCTGCAACTCCCCGTCCGCCCCGTTCTCGGTCGCAACGGGCGCTTCATCGACGAGTGCCCCGAGGTCATCGGCGACGACGGCCGTCAACGCTACGACGAGATCATCGGCAAAACTGTCCATACCGGACGCGAGATCATCGTTGAGCAGCTCCGCCAGGTCGACTGCCTCATCGGTGAGCCGGAGAAGATCAGCCACCCGGTCAAGTTCTTCGAAAAGGGCGACAAGCCCCTGGAGATCATCACCACCCGCCAGTGGTACATCCGCAACGGCGGCCGCGACGACGACCTGGCCCAGGCCCTGATCAAGCGGGGGGAGCAGATCTCGTTCCATCCCGACTACATGCGCACCCGTTACCGCAACTGGATCGAGGGCCTCAACGGCGACTGGCTGATCTCCCGCCAGCGCTTCTTCGGCGTTCCCATCCCCCTGTGGTACCCCCTCGACGCCGACGGCGAACCCGTCTACGACCAGCCCCTGGTTCCCGACGAGTCGCTGCTCCCGATCGACCCCTCAACCGACTTTCCCGCCGGTTACCGCGCCGACCAGCGGGGCGTCCCCGGTGGCTTCATGGCCGACCCCGACGTCATGGACACCTGGGCCACCTCGTCGCTCACGCCCCAGATCGCCGGCCGCATGGGCGAGGACGGCGATCTGTTCGACCAGGTCTTCCCCTACGACCTGCGACCCCAGGCCCATGACATCATCCGGACGTGGCTGTTCTCCACCGTTGTCCGCTCACATTTTGAAGAAGACGACATTCCCTGGCATAACGCCGCCATCTCCGGTTTCATCCTCGACCCCGACCGCAAGAAGATGTCGAAGTCGAAGGGGAACGCCATGGTCCCCACCGACCTACTCGACAACTACGGCTCCGACGCCGTTCGTTACTGGGCCGCCTCGGGCCGCCCCGGGGCCGACACCGCCTTCGACGAAGGCCAGTTGAAGGTCGGGCGCCGCCTGGCCATCAAGCTGCTCAACGCCTCCAAGTTCGCTCTCGGCATGGCCCCCGCCGGTGGGGATCTGGCCTCCGCGTTGGACCACGAGGTCACCGAAGCGGTCGACCAGGCCATGCTGATCCGCCTGGCCAACCTGGTCGGGGAGGCCACCCGGGCCTTCGACGGCTATGACTACGCCCGGGCGTTGGAGCGCACCGAGTCGTTCTTCTGGACCTTCACCGACGACTACATCGAGCTGATCAAGAACCGGGCCTACGCCAGCCGGGGTGAAGGCCCCGCCGCCTCGGCCCACGCCGCCCTGGCCCGGGCCCTCGACACTCTGCTGCGGCTGTTCGCCCCCTTCATGCCCTTCGCCACCGAGGAGATCTGGTCGTGGTGGCGCACCGGTTCGGTCCATACCCACGCCTGGCCCGACGCCGATGCCCTGCGAGCGGTAGGCAACGGGACCAACGAAGAGCTGCTCCCCCTCGCCGGTGAGGTCCTCTCGGAGTTGCGGCGAACCAAGACCGAAGCCAAGAAGTCGCTGCGGACCCCCATTGCCACCGCCACCATCACCGACACCGCCGAACGCCTGGCGCTGCTGGAGGGGGCTATGGCCGACCTGGGCGATGCCAGCGTGGCCACCGAGTTGCTGACCGCGGTCGGCGCCGAACTCAGCGTCTCGGCCCAGCTGGCCGAGGTCGACTGAGCACCGGTCCAGAGAAGCAGATGGCTGGGTGAAGGCCAGAATCGGTCTGAACGTGGCCTTCGGCGCCGTGGCGGCCATGAGCCTGACCACCCTGGGCCTGGCCGCCTGTTCAACAGAGGACCGCTCGGTCATCGACGTCTACGCCGCCTCGTCGCTGACCGATGCCTTCACCCGCCTCGAAGCGGAGTTCGAGGCCGCCCATCCCGAGGTGGATGTGCGCCTCAACCTCGCCGGGAGCAACACCCTGCACCGTCAGATCCTCAATGGGGCCGACGTCGACGTGTTCGCCCCGGCCGACCCCGCTCTGCTCGATGATCTGGCAACCGACAGCACCGGGCAGGCAACGCCCTATGCCTCAAACACCCTGACCCTCGTCGTCCCCTCCCCTGCCCCCGGTGATGACAGCGGCAACGCTGATGACGAGGCAAGCACGACAGACCAGGCCCACAGCGGGCCGGTGAGTGGGCCGGGCGATCTTATCTCGCCCGAGGTGATTCTGGCCCGCTGCGCTCCAGGGGTACCCTGTGGCGACGCCGCCGACGCTTTTCTGGACCGGGAGGGTATCGAACCAGCCCGATCGACCGACGAGGCCAACGTGCGATCGGTTTTGAACAAAGTGGCCAGTGGAGAAGTCGACGCCGGCCTCGTCTACGCCACCGATGCCCGATCGACCAGCACCGTGATCGATCTCGGCCTCGATCAACCCCCTCAAGTGGCGTACTCACTACTCGTGCTGTCTGCCAACCCCGACGCCGCCGCCTTCGCCCGGTTCGTCGCCTCTGACCAGGCGGCCGCGGTCTTTGGCGACCTCGGCTTCGGCCCACCCGCGCTGTGAAGACCCGCGCTGCAAAAACCCGCGCGGTGAAGACCCGCTCCATGAAGACCAACGGTGTCCCCCGGCTGATCGTGGCCCTGGCCATCGCCGGGGTCGTGATTCTGGCCATACCACTGTCGGCTCTGCTGATCGATGCCCCCTGGCTCGATCTGCCCGAATTGTTGTTCACTCCCGCCACCCTGACCGCCATCCGGGTCTCCCTGGTGGTGAGCCTCAGTGCGGTGGCGCTGTCGGTTCTGATCGGGGTACCAACGGCGTTCGTGTTGGCCCGCACCGAGTTCATCGGCAAACCCCTGGTGCGAACGGTGGTCACGGTGCCCCTGGTTCTGCCGCCGGTGGTCACCGGGGTCGCCCTGCAGTCGGGTTTTGGTCGGCGGGGCCTGCTCGGCTCGCTCACTGGTTGGGGCCTGTCGAACAGCACCTTCGGTGCCATCCTGGCCGCCACCCTGGTGGCCATGCCGTTCCTGATCCTGAGTGTTGAGGGGGCGTTGCGCAACGCCGACCCGGGCTATGAGCAGGTGGCGGCCAGTCTGGGAGCCAAACCGTTGGCCCGGTGGTGGCAGATCAGCCTCCCCCTGGCCCGCTCATCAATCCTGGCCGGCGCCATCCTGGCCTGGGCCCGGGCTCTGGGCGAGTTCGGGGCCACCATCACCTTCGTCGGCAACATCCCAGGTATCACCCGCACTCTCCCGCTCGAAGTATCGATCGCCCTCAACAGCGAACCCGAACCCAACCGGGCCCTGGCCCTCAGCGTCTTGATGTTGGGCGTGTCCCTGGTGGTGCTGGTGGCCCTGCGCGACCGCTGGGTACCCCGGACATGACCCGCAACGACCCGGGCCCCAACGATCCGGCCCCCAACGATTCCACCCCCTCCCCCATCCGCGGCGCTGACGGCGCGAGCGGTCCCCCGGTTGACCGCACCCAGGCCGGGGCCACGAGCGGGGTCGGGTTGGAGGTGACGATGGTGGTCGAGCGCGACGGTTTCACCCTCGATATGGGGTTCACCCTGGCCCCCGGCACCACCGCCGCCGTTGTCGGGCCCAACGGATCGGGCAAATCAACCCTGATCGCTGCCCTGGCCGGACTGCATCCCATCCGCAGCGGCCGGATCAGCGCCGGGGGCCGGGTGCTCGACGACCCTGCCGCCGGGATCTTCGTACCACCGGAGGACCGCGGCTTCGGGCTCGTTCCCCAACGCGGCATGTTGTTCCCCCACCTGTCGGTGCTGGCCAACGTGGCCTATGGGCTGCGTCATCGTCGCCCTGATCTCGATCGGGCTCGACGGGCCGACGTGGCAGGCGTGGCGCTGGAGGCGGTGGGTCTGGCCAACGAGGGGGCCCGATTCCCCCGGGACCTGTCGGGGGGTCAGGCTCAGCGGGCGGCGGTGGCCCGGGCGCTGGTCCTGGAATCCCCGATCCTGCTGCTCGATGAACCGCTGTCCAATATCGACGTCGACTATCGCCAGCTCATCCGCAAACTCCTGCGGGTGAACCAGCCGACAAACCAGATCCAGATCGTGGTCACCCACGGGAGCGACCACGCCTACGACGCCGAGCAACTGTTGGCGCTGGAGAACGGCGGCCTACTGGCCAGCGGCCCACCCGACGAATTGGCGGCCAACCCGCCATCGCCATGGCTGGCGGAGCTGCTGCGCTGAACAGGTGATCCCAGGTGTGACGAAGTCCTCACCAGGTACCCAGCCTCGATTGCAGAGCGGAGAGGCATCAACGCTAACTTGGTTCTACGTGCAGCTGAAGACGATCCTCATTCGGATTTCGGGCCCGGACCACCCTGGAATCACCGCCGCGTTGATGTCGTTGCTCGACTCTGAAGGCGGCCACATCGAAGACGTCGAGCAGATCGTCATTCGTGGCCGCCTCATCCTCAGTCTGGTGGTGCAGGTCGACGTCGACACCGATCTGCGGGCCGATCTGTTGTTGTTCGGTTATGAACAGCGGGTTGAGATCGACTTCGACGAGGTATCGGCCAGCCCGAGCAGGCAGGCTCCCGGGCTCGTCGCCACCGTGCTCGGAGCCAGGATCGACCCGGCCGAACTGGGAGCCGTCGCCTCGGTGGTGGCCGCCAGTGGCGGCAACATCGACCGCATCGTCCGCCTGGCCAAGTATCCAGTGATGGCGTACGAACTGACCATCAGCGGCAAGGACCGCGATCGGGTTCGGGCCGCACTGCTGGAACGGGCCGCCGACCTGGCCTGCGACATCGCCGTCCACCGCCTCGGTCTCGGCCGTCGGGCCAAGCGCATGGTCGTGCTCGACGTCGACTCCACCCTCATCCAGGACGAGGCCATCGAGCTACTGGCGGCCGAAGCCGGAAGCCTGGACGAAGTGGCCGACATCACCGAACGGGCCATGGCCGGTGAGCTCGACTTCGAGCAGTCGCTGCAAACCCGCGTGGCCACCCTGGCTGGCCTCGACGAGGCCGTGCTCGATCGGATCAACGCCCAGGTCCGCCTCACCCCCGGCGCCCGAACCTTCATCCGCACCCTGCGTCGGCTCGGTTACCGCACTGCCATCGTGTCGGGCGGTTTCACCTCGGTCACCGACCACCTGAGTGATCGACTGGGTATCGACCACGCCCACGCCAACCGTCTGGAAGTGATCGACGGCAAGCTCACGGGCCGCACCACGGGGCCCGTCGTCGATCGTCAGGAGAAGGCCGAATTCGTCAAGGCCATCGCCGTCAAGGAGGGCATCCCCCTGGACCAGGTGGTGGCCGTCGGCGACGGAGCCAACGACCTCGACATGTTGAGCACCGCAGGCCTCGGCATTGCCTTCAACGCCCGCCAAATCGTTCGCGACGC
>Ga0316192_10000925_pt1 | contig 21574 bp, 22 predicted proteins | sample MerIslwburrow_MG_FD_204931 | JGI IMG/M metagenome (GOLD analysis project Ga0316192, IMG submission 204931) | Coastal sediment microbial communities from Maine, United States - Merrow Island worm burrow | ecosystem: Environmental > Aquatic > Marine > Coastal > Sediment | place: USA: Maine...
GGAGGCGCTGCACGGGTGTCTATCACCGTGAACGGCAAACCGCGCGCATACAGGTGGCGCGCACAGGACAAGCCGGTGACGCCCAGGCCAACCACGACCCGGTGTTCACTGCTTGCAATTAAATTCTGCGCCACTGCCAATGCCACTCTCTATTTACCTAACGTAACTTCAACGTTGCCAGCCCGAACAGCACCAGCATCACCGTAATAATCCAGAAACGCACAATCACCCGGGGCTCCGGCCAGCCTTTTAACTCGTAGTGATGGTGTATGGGCGCCATGCGGAAGATCCGCTTGCCGGTGAGTTTGAAAGATGCCACCTGCAAAATGACCGACACCGTCTCCAGCACGAAAATACCGCCCATGATAAAAAATACGATTTCATGCCGGGTGATCACCGCCACGGTACCCAGGGCCGCCCCCAGGGCCAGCGCGCCCACATCGCCCATGAATACCTGGGCGGGGTAGGTGTTGAACCAGAGAAAGCCCAATCCGGCACCGGCGATAGCGCCGCAGAATACCGCCAGCTCGCCGCTGCCGGCGACGTAGGGAATATGCAGGTATTCGGCAAAATCCACGTGCCCGGTAAGGTAGGCAATGATGCCCAGCGCGGCCCCCACCATCACCGTGGGCAAGATGGCAAGGCCGTCCAGCCCGTCGGTGAGATTGACCGCATTACTGGCACCGACAATCACGAAATACGCCAGCACGATAAACAGCGGGCCCATACTCCAGGCAAAGTCCTTGAAGAACGGGATATACAGTTCTGTGGTGACCGGCGTGTCGAAGGCAAAGTAAAGGTAAAGGGCCGCGGAGATACCCGCCACCGACTGCCACAGGTACTTCCAACGCGCTGGCAGGCCCCGCGAGTCCTTTTCCACGACCTTGCGATAATCGTCCACCCAGCCCACCGCACCAAACACCGCGGTGACCAGCAGGGCGACCCATAAATAGGCGTTGCTCAGGTCTCCCCACAGCAGGGTGGAGATCGCTATTGCCACCAGGATCAGCGCACCGCCCATGGTCGGCGTACCGGATTTGCTCAGGTGACTCTGGGGGCCGTCATCGCGCACCGCCTGCCCTACCTGGTGGAGGTTCAGCCTGCGAATCATCGCCGGCCCCACCAGCAGGGAAATCGCCAGGGCCGTGCCGGCGGCGAGGATGCCGCGCAGCGTCAGGTACTGAAATACCCCGAAGGCACTTTCGAACTGGCTGATGTACTGCGCTAAAAATAAAAGCATTCAGCCCTCCCCCGCCAACGGTTGGTGCAACAGGGCCTGCAGCACCTGCTCCATGCCGGCGCTGCGCGACCCTTTTACCAAAACCGTATCGTCGCTGCCGAATACATCACCCAGACAGGCCAGCAGTGCTGCGCGGTCATCGAAATGGCGCGCCTGGGCGCCAAAGGCTGCCACGGTTTCACGCAGTTCCTCCCCCACACCCCAGAGCTGGTCAATACCCGCAGCGCGGGCATATTCACCGACCTGCGCATGCAGTGCTGCGCTCTCGCTGCCCAGTTCCTTCATTGCCCCCAGTATCAGCGTGCGCCGTCCGTCGCAGGCAGCGAGAATATCGATTGCCGCCTGCACCGAGCCCGGGTTGGCGTTGTAGCAGTCGTCGATAACGGTCGCGCCCGTGTCCGAGCGCGCCGACAGCAGTCGACCGGGTACCGCCTGCACCGTCTCCAGCGCCTTACAGATCTGCGCCAAAGGCAACTGGCAAGCCAGCCCGACTGCGATCGCCGCCAGGGCATTGGCCACGTTATGCACACCGGGCAGGCTCAGGCGCAATGGCATGTCCCCGGCGGGGGTAGAAGCGATAAAGCTCACCCCGGCGACGCCGCGCGACTGGATCGCGGTGGCGGTGATGGCAGCGGTCTGCTGCAGGCCAAAATCAAGCACCGTTGCCGCGCCGGCTCGGCGACGCCACTGACCAGCCCAGGGCTGGTCAGCATTAATGATGGCGACATCACCGGCGCGCAAACCGTCAAAGATCTCGCCTTTGGCCGCGGCGACATCCTCAACACTGCCAAATCCGTCTAAATGGGCAGGCATGGCATTGAGCAATAGGGCCACCGTGGGCTTACCCAACTCACACAGCCAGGCGATATGCCCGGCACCGGCAGCGCCCATTTCAACTACGGCGAAATCAAATTCAGGCGTCAGGCGCAACAGGGTCTGCGGAACGCCTATTTCATTATTAAAGTTGCCTTCGGTAGCCAGCGTGCTGCCCTGGGTGGCGAGCACTGCGTGCACCATATTTTTTACCGTGGTTTTGCCACTGCTACCGGTAATCGCCACCAGTGGCCCATGGTATAGCTGTCGATTGTAAGCCCCCAGGTGACCCAAACCACGCTGGGTGTCATCCACCAGTAACTGGGGCAGGTCAATGTCGCTTGCGCGACTGACCATTGCGGCGGCGGCACCCGCTGCTGCCACCTGGGCCAGGTATTCGTGACCGTCGAATTGCTCCCCGCGCAAGGCGACGAATAAATCCCCACAGCCCACTGTGCGACTGTCTGTGGAGACGCCATGGAATTCGCAGTCAGCACCAATCAGGGTGGCGCCCAGGGGTGCACAGATTTCCGCGAGGGTCATGGCGCGCATCATCAGTGCACCCTCTCATCGAGCCGGGCCCGTGCCTGGGCAGCGTCGCTGAAATATTCGCGTCGCCCCTCGATAACCTGGTATTCCTCGTGACCCTTGCCAGCGATCAGCACACAGTCACCGGGTCGCGCCTCGCCAATGGCATGGGCGATCGCGGCCGCGCGGTCTTCCAGGGAGAGATAGTCGCCGCTGCAACCTGTCTCTATATCGCGCATGATATCCGCCGGCGCCTCACCACGCGGATTGTCACTGGTAATGACCACCCGGTCCGACAGCTCACAGGCCACACGACCCATGAGCTGGCGCTTTTCCCGATCGCGATCGCCACCGCAACCGAAGACCGTTACCAGTGCGCCCTCCACATGAGGTCGCAGTGCACCCAGCACCTGCTGCAGCGCATCCGGGGTATGGGCATAATCGACGATGACCTGCAGACCGAGTGTATTGGGAATGACCTGCATGCGACCCGGCACCGGCGTGAGCCGGGCAACCGCGGCTAACACTGCTGCCAGTTCCTCGCCCGCCAACACCAGCGCGGAGATCGCGGCAGCCAGGTTGGCGAGGTTGAAATCCCCGGGCAATGGGCTGTCGAATTCACCCTCTCCCCAGGGGCTGGAAAACTGCGCGCGCACACCGCCGGAGTGAAAGCGCGGATTTTCCACGCGCACGTCTGCCGCAGCTCCGCGGGTAGAGTAAGTCACCAGGTTTGCGTGCCGGGGAACAACGGCCATCACCCGCGGCGCAAACTCATCATCCAGGTTGACCAGCGCATGAGCCAGGTCGTCCAGCGCGAACAGCTGCAACTTGGCCCTGCCATAGGCATCCATGCTGCCGTGATAATCCAGGTGGTCATGGGACAGGTTGGTATAGATAGCTGTCTCGAATGCCACGCCGTTGACGCGCCCCTGCACCAGGGCATGTGAAGAGACCTCCATGGCAACGGCAAACACCCCCTGCTGCCGCCACTGGGCCAGCTGTCGCTGCAGGGACACCGGATCCGGCGTGGTATTCCCCGCCTCACTCACCTCATCGGTCAAGCTGCAACCCAGGGTGCCGATAACCCCGCAGGATTTATCCAGGCTGCGCCCCAGCTGCGCCAGCAGACGGCTGGTGGTGGTTTTACCATTGGTACCGGTCACGCCTACCATGTGCAGATTGCGGCTGGGATGGCGAAAAAAACGCGAGGCCAATTCCCCCGCTTCCTGACGCAGTTCCGGTACTTCAACCAGTGGCACCGGCACGCTGTCTACAAACCCCGCCACAGGGGCTTCAGCGACGATCGCGGCGGCACCATTGGCCACCGCCTGCTCGATAAACTGGCGTCCGTCGTGCGCATCCCCGGGCATGGCCAGGAACAGGTCGCCGTGACGGATACGACGACTATCCAGCTCAATGCCGGAAATCAGGGTAGCGCCACCTTCACAATTGGGGCTGCCCAGCAGTTGCGCCAACGGCATGGGCTGGCTGATCTCATGTGCAGCGACCTGCATCATGCGGCACCCCCGCGCGCAGCGGCAGCCAGGGCCATGGCCTCGATTTCCGTAGGCGGCACGTTTAGCAGGCGCAGGGCACCCTGGGTAACACGGGAGAACACCGGTGCTGCCGCTGAGCCGCCGCCATAGGCCTCGCCCTTGGGCTCATTGATCACTACCACCGTCACTATGCGCGGATCGTTGCTTGGCGCCACCCCGGCAAACAGGGCCACGTACTGATCATCTATGTACCCGCCGGGACCGACCTTGTGCACTGTGCCGGTTTTACCACCGACCTGGTAGCCGGGAACCCGCGCCTTGCGCGCGGTGCCGTTCTCGTCGGTCACCGCGTGCAGTACCTTGAGTACCTGGGCGGCTATTTCCGGTGAAATAACGATTTCACCCCCAAGCGCCTCCCCATCCAGAGCCAGCAGTGACACAGGCGGCTGCACCCCGCCATTGGCAAATACCGTATAGGCACTGGCCAGCTGCAGCGGGGTGGTCGTTATGCCGTAGCCAAAGGCCAGTGACACCTTTTCCGTGGCGTGCCAGCGGGGGCGGTTGGGCAGCACCCCGGCACTCTCCCCGGGGAAACCTGTGCCCGGGTGCCGGCCGATGCCGAAGCGGTTGAATACTTCCCAGATAGGCTCGTGACCGAGGTCCAGGGCAATCTTGGTAACTCCGACCTGGCTGGATTTCTGGATTACCCGGGTCACGGTGATCTCGCCGTAATTGCGCGGATCCGGGTAAACCTTGCGCCCCACCCGAATGCGTCCCGGGGAGGTATCGATCAAGGTCTCCGGGGTATAGCGGCCACTCTCCAGTGCGGCCACCAGGGTCAGGGTTTTCATGGTGGAACCGGGCTCATAGACATCTGTCATGGCACGGTTACGCATATGCGCGGGCTTCAGCCCCTTGCGGCTGTTGGGGTTGTATACCGGGTAGTTGACCATCGCCAGTATTTCCCCGGTATGGGCGTCCAGGGTCACGATGGAACCAGAGGCCGCGCCTGCGGCGGTGACCGCCCTGCGCAGCTCGGCGTGTTGCAGGTATTGCAAACGCAGGTCGATACTCAGGGCCAGGTCCTTGCCCGGCATGGCCGGCTCCATGACACCGATATCGCGCACCACATCGCCGTGCAGATCCTTGATGTATTTCTTCTTGCCCGGGGTACCCTGCAACCAGTCGTTGTAGGCCAGCTCCAGACCGGCGATGCCCTCGCCGTCGACATTGGTAAACCCCACCAGCTGTGCGGCGACTTCCCCCGCGGGGTAGAAACGGCGGTATTCACGCTCTCCATAAACACCGCGGATGCGCTTTTCCAGGATGACCCGCGCATCCGCGGGAACCAGGTGCCGGCGAAGATACATAAACTGCTTGCCCGCGTAGCGGCCCAGCTTGCTCTCCAGTTCAGCCAGGTCCATACCCAGAGCCGCAGCCAGCTCTGGCAATCGCTCGGTGCCCCGCAGCACATCCGGATTGACCCAGATAGACACCACCGGGGTACTGACCGCCAGGGGCTCGCCGCGGCGGTCGGTGATGACGCCGCGGTAAGCGGGTATTTCGGCGGTGCGCACCGAGCGCATGGCGCCCTGGTTCTGCAGGAACTGCCTGCCGCGTTCGGTATCGAGTACCTGTAGCGATAACACCCTGCCCACCAACAGCGCGAGCAGGGAACACAACACGCCCAGCACCAGGTAGAAACGCCACGCGGAGATAGGCTGGGCCCTGGTCTTGCGCTTACTCACTGGGACACCACTTTGAATCGCGTCAGGTCCGGGGCCTGCATACCCAATTCAGCGCGAGCCACTTTTTCCACACGGTAGTGGGACGCCCAGGTACTCTGCTCCAGCAGCAAACGGCCATAGTCTTCCTGCAGATACCACTGCGCCGATTCCAGCACCTGTAACTGCGCATACAGGGTGCGGCAGTTATGGGTGGAATGGATAACAGCGAAGGTGGAGACCAGGATGCACAGCGCGGCAGACGCACTGAACCAGGCCATGCGCACACGCCCGGGGTCTTCACTGCCACCCAACACCCCGCTCACCTTGATCTTCTTCATGCCCCCGGCCATTGTCTCAACTGATCTTCTCTGCCACGCGCATAATGGCGCTGCGTGCACGCACGTTTTCCCGCACTTCCTCGCTGGAGGCCTTGACCGCCTTACCGATCAGTTTCATCCTGCGGTTGAGGGCGCTGTCCAGTACCGGCACCCCGGGTGGAAATTTCTCACCGCGCGCCATGTCGCGCATATAGCGCTTGACCAGGCGGTCCTCCAGAGAGTGAAAGCTGATCACCACCAGGCGTCCACCCACGCGCAACATATCCAGCGCGCCAGTGAGCAACTCCTGCAAATCGTCCAACTCGCGGTTAACCTTGATGCGTATCCCCTGGAATGAGCGGGTGGCCGGGTGTTTGTGTTTTTCCCATTTCGGATTTGCTTCGCTGACGATCCGGGCCAGGCGGCCCGTTGAGGTAATCGGTGCATCCTCGCGCGCGGCGACTATGGCAGCCGCGATGCGGCGGGAGAAGCGCTCCTCGCCATACTCTTTCAGCACTTCGGCAATGTCGCCTTCACCGGCGTAGGACAGCCACTGGGCGGCAGTTTCTCCGGTGCTGGTATCCATGCGCATATCCAGGGGCCCGTCCTGCAAAAAACTGAAACCGCGTTCGCCGTCATCCAGCTGCGGACTCGAGACCCCCAGGTCCAGTAAAATACCATCAACTGCGTCGATCCCCATCCTACGCAGTTGATGGGGAAGCTGGGCGAAGGATCCGTGATAAAACTCGAATCGCGCCTCACCCACTGCCAACTTTTCGGCTTCCGCGCCAGCCAGTGGATCCTTGTCCACCCCCAGCAGCCGACCCTCTTCACTCAACCGGGACAGCAGGTAACGGCTGTGACCGCCGCGCCCGAAGGTGCCGTCCACATAGAAACCACTGGGCGTCGTCACCAGAGCATCAACCGCCTCTCGCAACAGCACTGTCTGATGCATCCCCCGGCCCTACAGTGTGAGTGACAATAATTCGACGGGAAGTTCGGCCTCAGAACCGGAGTCCTGTAAAGCCTGATCCCGCTCGGCAAGCCACAGGGCTTCCGACCAAAGCTCCAGCTTGTTGCCCTGGCCCACCAGCACCAGTTTCTTATCCAGCTGTGCATATTCGCGCAGGGGCTGGGGCAGCAACATGCGACCGTTGCCATCCAGCTCCAGGTCGGTGGCGTAGCCAAGCATCAACCGCTGAAAACGTTTCACCGCCGGATTGAGGGCGGGCAGGCCCTGGATTTCCTGCTCAATGCGCTCCCACTCGGGCAACGGATAGACCACCAGGCAGTTGGATTGGGTATCGATGGTTACCACGATCTGGCCATCACAACGCGACAGCAATGGCTCGCGCTGGCGCGCTGGCATAGCCAGTCGCCCCTTGGCGTCCATATTGATGTGCTGTACTCCGCGAAACACGCCAGCTTCCCCCACTCATCCGACCTTGAAACCCACAAAAAGCCAGATTTATCCACTTATTCCCACTTTTCAACACTATAGGTCTGCGCCAGAGGGGCTGTCAAGCAAGCAAAAGAGAAAAAACGTATGAATTTCAGTAAATTAGCGTGGGTTTCGAGGACTTTACAGAGAATATCCAGGATGGATAAATGGTAAAAATTGCACTAAAACAACCCAGTAAATTCACAACTTGAGGATCTACTTTAAGTTAAATGCTAATTTTTTATTTTTAAAAAGGCTTTTAGCAGGAAAAAGTATAAGAGCCCGGGCGGGTAAGACCAATGCGGGGCGGCTGCGCGCCATTCATAGCGCAAAAACGCCTGAAGGCCATCAGATGCGCCTTCCGGGGCGTGGCCTTCATATGCATCACGGGACCCATGGGCCCCGGTTGGAGAAATTTGGTGAGTCGGTCGGTAAGCCGGGTTCTGTCGTGGACGATCATTCATCTGCGACAGGTGTCACCACCTGCCTGTAGCGACCTACCCGAATCCACTGCGGGCCACAGCTGACGGATTCCTATTTGGTCTTGCTCCGAGTGGGGTTTACCATCGCCACGCCTGTTGCCAGCCGCGCGGTGCGCTCTTACCGCACCTTTTCACCCTTACCCAGCCACTCGAGAGTGGTTTGGGCGGTATACTTTCTGTTGCACTTTCCGTAGGCTCGCGCCCCCCAGGCGTTACCTGGCACCCTGCCCTATGGAGCCCGGACTTTCCTCCCCCCGCACGCATTACTGCGCACAGAAAGCGATCGCCTGACCGACTCGGCGCCAAGACTACAGCCAGCGCCCGTGTCGAGCAAGCGCTACTGCTGCTTTAACGCCAGCAGGTAGTCATACAGCTGCTTCTTGCGCAGTCCGGTGTGCTCAGCCACCACGGCCGCCGCCCGTTTCGCCGGCAATTCCTGCGCCAGGCGCTGCAACAGCGTGGCGACTTCCGGTGACAGCTGTTGCTCACTCTTCGCCCTGCCCGCCACCAGCAGCACAATTTCTCCTTTCTGCTGATTGCTGTCGGCGGCGACAAACTGCGCCAGTTCCAGCAGCGATCCGCGCCTGATGGTTTCAAAGGTCTTGGTAATCTCGCGCGCCAGCACCGCCTCGCGCTCGCCGCCAAAGACGGTAACCAGGTCCTCCAGGCACTCCCGCACCCGGTGGGGGGCCTCATAGAAAATCAAGGTCACCGCCTCTCCCGCCAGTTCAGCCAGGCGATTTGCCCTGCTCCCGGCCCTGGCGGGCAGGAAACCCTCAAACAGGAATCGGTCGGTGGGGAGCCCGGATGCACTGAGGGCCGCAACAGCGGCGCAGGCACCGGGGACCGGGCGCACCAGGTGCCCCAGTTCCTGCACCTGCCGCACCAGGCGATAGCCGGGGTCGGAAATCAGCGGGGTACCCGCGTCCGACACCAGTGCCACACTGCCGCCATCGGCGAGGCAGCGACTGATGCGCGCCAGGGCACGCTCATCACTGTGGTCATGGTAGGCCATGCAGGGCGTGTCGATACTGTAATGCTGCAACAGACGCTGGCTGTGCCGGGTATCTTCCGCCGCAATCAGGTCTGCCGAGCGCAGCACATCTACTGCCCGCTGTGACATATCACCGAAATTGCCAATGGGTGTCGCCACAACATAGAGACCGGAATCCACGTTTCCCCCTATAATAGCCGCTGTGAAATTTCAGCCGGTGAAGCATAGCATGAGACAGCCCCTATCCAGACCAGGCCAGCGAGTCCGCCACAGCGTATTGTTCCTGGTACTGCTCACTCTGGGCGGCTGCGGCGCGGCGCCGGACAAGCAACCCGAGCAGACGGCGTCGTTGCCACAACAACCCGTGGCCACACAGCAGGGTATCAGCCTAGCGCTGCCACCCAGCGACTTCAGCAATGAGTTCAGTGCCGCCGAGCAGTCCCTGCAGAATTTCGACTGGATGAGCGCCAGCGTCATCCTCGATCCGCTGGCCGAGCAACCACTTAACCGGGATGACAGCAGCTATTTAAGCTACCTGCAGGCGCGCATCGCTTACATCCGGGGGCGGCAGCCACAGGCGCTACTGGGCCTGGAGACCCTGGAGTACCCGGGGACCAACGCGGCCCTGCAATATCGCGCGCGCGACCTGCGGCGCCGGGCTCTGGCACGCTCGGGAGACAACCTGGAGAGCGCTCGCCTGGGCGACCTGATGCTGCGCAACGCCCCCAGTGCACAAACCGACATGCTGCGGCGCGATATCTGGCACAACCTGCAGCAGCTTGACCAACAGCAACTGCGACAGGCGATGGATGCCGCCACGGACCTGCGCTGGCACGGCTGGCTGGAACTGGCCGCCATCTCCAGGACCAGCAGCCCGGGCAACACCCTGGACCTGGCGACATGGCGCAGTAACAATTCGCAACATCCCGCGGCTGAAACCCTGCCCGGCGGCCTGGCATACCTGCTACAGGCCAATCCCGCACAGGTGCAGAAAGTCGCCCTGCTGCTACCCCTGAGCGAGCGCCTGGCGCCGGCGGGTAAAGCCGTACTGGACGGCTACATGGCCAGCTATTACGCCAGCGACAGTCGCCCCGAACTGGCTGTACTGGACCTGGATCAATACCCCTCCGCCACCGCTGCCTACAATGCGGCCCTGGCACAGGGCGCCAACCTGGTGGTGGGGCCACTGAGTAAGGACGCCGTGGGGGAGCTGGGTAAGCTGCCCCAGCGTCCGGTGCCGGTGCTCGCCCTCAACCGTGCCGGGCAGGCTGTCGACACCGGGGGCGGCAGCCTGGTGCAATTATCCCTGGCACCGGAGGACGAGGCGGCGCTTATCGCTGAGCTCGCTTTCGGCCAGGGCGCCCGCTCCGCCCTGATCATTCGCCCTGCAGGCAGCTGGGGCAACAAGATGGAAAACGTGCTGCGCCAGCGCTGGGCTGCCCTGGGTGGCACCGTCACCGGGAGCGAAAGCTACAAGGGGCGCGAGGACTACTCGCCAAGCGTCAAGACCGGACTGGACATCTTCAATAGTGAACGACGCGCACGCAACATCCGCGACATGCTCGCCACCAATATAGAGTCCACCGGACGCCGCCGCCAGGACATCGATACGATCTTCCTGCTGAGCCGCAGTGCCGCAGATGCGCGCTCGATCAAACCCCTGCTGAGCTTTCACTATGCGGGCGACCTGCCGTTGTACGCCACCTCCAGTATCTACAGTGGTATTCCCGACCAGCGGGACAAAGACCTCAATGGCATCAATCTGGTCGAGATTCCCTGGCTACTCGGCGCCAGCCCCGGGCTGCGGGTCGCCATCGCCGCTGGCGGCACCGACAGCGACAACTACACCCGCCTGAACGCCCTGGGGGCCGACGCGCACCTGTTGCAATCGCGCTTTATGCAACTGCAGGCGGGCCCGGATGCCCTGTTGCGCGGCAATACCGGCCTGCTGACCCTGGACCAGAAGCAACGGATTCACCGGGGGCTGTCCCTGGCTACATTTGATGGCGGTAAGTTGCGCCCGCAATAATTAGACTGGCACCCGGGAGCGTAAGCCGCAGATGGAGTTCCGGGATGAAACAGCTGGGGGACAGCTTTGAGGGCAGGGCAATACAATACCTTGAAGAACGGGGACTGCAGGTGCTGCGGAGAAACTTCCGGGCGAAAACCGGTGAGATTGACATCGTTGCCCTGGCGGGGGAATGCCTGGTCTTTGTCGAAGTCAGATCACGCAGCAACACCCGCTACGGCGGTGCAGCAATCACCGTGGACTGGCGTAAACAGCGGAAAATTTTGCGCACGGCGGCATTTTTCCTGCAACGTCACCCCGGGCTTGCGCAATTGCCCTGTCGATTTGACGTAGTTGCCTTCGAGCCGCCACAATCCAGCGGCGAGGATAAGGTACGCTGGATACGCTCCGCATTCAGCGCCTGACCACCCGACAGCAAGACGCATGATGCGGAAAAACGAGAACAGCCGGAACGGACTGCATGGACTACTACGAGATTATCGCCAATAACTTCCAGGGCACTATTGAGACCATCGCCCTGTCTGTAGACAACCTGGCGGAACCGATTGCCAACGCCAGCCAGGCGATTACCCATGCGCTGCTGGAAGACCACAAGGTGCTGGTCTGCGGCAATGGCGCAGATGCCGCCGTGGCGCAACTGTTTTGCAGTCAACTGCTCAACCACTTCACCCGGGAACGTCCCGCCCTGCCGGCTTTATCCCTTGTGGGCGACAGTGCCAGCGTAACGGCCATCGCCGACAGCGACGGCATCGAAGAGATATTTTCCCGGCAGATTCGCGCCCTGGGCCAGCCCGGCGATATCCTGCTGTGCATCAGCAGTGGCGCCGCCGCGAACAACCTGCTGCGGGCAGCACAGGCGGCGGGTGAGCGGGATATGACCACCATCGCGATGACCAGTGCCGATGATCACCAGCTCGCATCGCTGCTGGGACCCGGTGACACGGAGCTGGCGGTGGCGGCATCGCGACCCGCCGGGGTGGTGGAACTGCACACCATGATACTGCACAGCCTGTGCGAATTGATCGATCTCAATCTGTTTGGCCCCCTACACCAGGAACCCTGAAAATGATACGACCAGCCTTACCCGCCCTGCTGCTGTGCAGCCTGCTCACGCTGACCGGCTGTGGCAGCTTCCTCGCCACCATGCAGGCCGACACCATCGAGGATGACCCGGGTGAACGCACCGTGGGCCAGTTGATCGAGGACGACAATATAGAGACCAAGGCGGTGGTCAACATTCACGCCGCGGATGACGGCTTTGACGACGCCCATATTGTGGTGGTCAGTTTCAACGGCTATGTGCTGCTGGCGGGCCAGGTGACGGATGAGAGGCTCAAGGCCATGGCGACCGATGTACTGCGCAAAATTCACGGTGTAAGACGCATCTACAATGAACTGGAGATCGCCTCGCCCAGTTCTGGCATGACCCGCACCAGCGACACGTGGATAACAACCAAGGTCAAATCCTGGCTGCTGGGCAGCACCAGGATTGAAGGCACCCGGGTCAAGGTGGTTACCGAGAACGGCGTGGTGTACCTGATGGGCCTGGCCACCCGGGAAGAGTCGGACCGCATAGCGGCAAAAGCCGCCAGCATAGGCGGAGTTCAGCGGGTAGTGCGACTGTTTGAGTTAACCGAGCAGCCTGCTACTTGACGATCTTGAGCGCGGGACGGCCCTCGGGCTTGTCCGGCTCCGGCGGCGTGTCATCGGGCGGTTCCGGCGCCTCCTCGGGCTCGAATACCATGCCCTGGCCGTTTTCACGGGCATAAATACCGACTACTGCGGACACCGGGACATAGACGTCGGTGGCGACACCCCCGAAGCGGCCATTAAAAAATACCGCGTCATTGGTGATATTCAGGTCCATCACCGCGCTGGGTGAAATATTCAGGACGATCTGCCCGTCCTTTACAAACTGCTGCGGCACCTGCACCTCCGCTACCGTGGCATCCACCAGCACGTAGGGCGTGCAGTCGTTGTCCACAATCCACTCGTAGAGGGCTCGCATGATGTAGGGGCGACTGGAGGTCACCACTGGCTATGCCTCACCGGGGTCAATTAACGACTGCGCCTAGAGGCGCATTTCCCGCTCTTGTTCGGAGAGACTCTCCTGGAAAGACTCCCGAGCGAACAGGGCATCCATATAAGCCAGCAAAGGCTTGGATTGCTTGCTGGCGCGTATATCAACGCCCAGGGAAGGCAGGCGCCACAGGATGGGGGCGATAACGCAATCCACCAGGGTGAATTCTTCGCTCATGAAAAACGGCTTCTCTGCAAAAATAGGCGCTATACCCATAATGCTTTCGCGCAGTTCCTTGGTGGACTTCTTGATCACGTTATCACTGCGGGTGTGCAGGATCGCATCGACCAGGGCACACCAGTCTTTTTCGATGCGGTGAATGTAAAGGCGGCTCTCGGCCCGGGCGACGGGATAGACCGGCAGCAGGGGCGGATGAGGAAAACGCTCGTCCAGGTACTCCATCATCACCTTGGATTCGTACAGCACCAGGTCCCTGTCCACCAGCGTGGGCAGGCTGTTGTAGGGGTTGAGATCCGCGAGTTCCGCCGGCGGGTGCAATGCGTCCGATTCGATCATATCGACGGTGACGCCTTTCTCGGCCAGTACGATACGCACGCGGTGACTATAGTGACTCAAATTATCGGAGAAAAAGGTCATCGAAGACCGCTTTGCCACTACACCCATCTGGGATTCCTCAATAGCTTCTGAACATATTAATGTGGCGCGACCCTGTGGCGCGCCATCTTGTGATCACCTTGGATCAGTGTACGTCTTTCCAGTACTCGCGATTGAGCAACCAGGCCATGACGAAGAACAGGGCAATAAACAGCAGCACGAAAATGCCCATGCGATGGCGCTCCACCACAATCGGGTCTGCGGTGTAGGCCAGGAAATTCACCAGGTCGTAGATTGCGCCATCAAACTCTTCCGGGGACATGCTGCCCGCCTCGCTGACAGTGAACTGACCACAGGGCTGCTCCAGGATATCTTCCCCGGTCAGCGGGTCACGTTTTACGCCACCATTATGCGCCGCTACCGGACCCATGGCGCACTCCTGCATACCCTGCAGTTCCAGCATTACGTGGGGCATGCCCACGTCCTTGAATACTTTGTTATTCACACCGTACGGGCGGCTGTCGTCCCGGTAGAACGTGCGCAGGTAGGTATACAGCCACTCCGGCTGGCGCGCCCGCGACACCAGGGTCAGGTCCGGGGGCGTGGCACCGAACCACACCTTGGCATTGCCCTTGTCCATGGCACTGTCCATCAGCGCACCAATTTTCACCGAGGGGTCGAATATCAGGTTGGCCTGCATCAGGTCCTCGGGAATGCCCAGGTCCTGGGCGACCCGGTTATAACGCGAGTACTGCAGGGAGTGACAACCCATGCAGTAATTCATATACAGGGCGGCCCCGCGTTGCAGTGAGGGCTGGTCGCGGGGGTCTGCGGTGAACTCGTCGCAGGGCATACTACCGCATTTGTAAGCCGACTCCGCTCCCACTGCTTTGAGCGGCAATATGGTCAGGGCCATGATCAGGGCGAACGCACCCAGGCTGCCCCAGACGCCAATACCACCGTCCATCGTCACGCGTTCCGGCACGGGTTTGGTCTTGTCCATAGAGCTCCAGATCGGCATCAGCAGGAAGAAACCAAAATAGATGACCGAGCAGATCTGCGCGAGGAAGGTACGCTCTGGCGTAGGCGCCTTGACGCCCAGCACACCCAGGATCAGGAAGGACGCCACAAACACTACCAGCATGATCTTGTTGAGGTTGCCGCGATACCGCCAGGACTTCACCGGACTGCGATCCAGCCAGGGCAGCATGAAGGGCACCGCCACTGATGCGGCAAAGGCAATAAACCCCCAGAACTTGTCCGGGACCGCACGCAACACCGAGTAAAACGGGGTGAAATACCAGACCGGGGCGATGTGCGCCGGTGTTTTCAGGGAATTGGCTTCCTCGAAGTTGGCATACTCCAGGAAGTAACCACCCATTTCCGGCATGAAAAAGATGATGGCACAGAAGACGAACAGGAACACGCCGATAGCCTGCAGGTCATGCACCGAGTAATAGGGATGAAATGCAATGCCGTCCAGCGGAATACCCTTTTCATCCTTGTGCTTCTTGATATCGACCCCGTCCGGGTTATTGGAACCCACCTCGTGCAGCGCCAGCAGGTGCAATACCACCAGGGCCAGCAACACGATAGGCAGGGCCACCACATGCAGGGCGAAGAAACGATTGAGGGTCACGCCGGAAATCAGGAAGTCCCCGCGTATCCAGGTCACCAGGTCTTCACCCACCACGGGGATAGCGCCAAACAGGGAGATAATCACCTGCGCGCCCCAGTAGGACATCTGCCCCCAGGGCAGCACATAACCGACAAAGGCCTCGGCCATCAGCACCACGAAAATCAGCATGCCGAAGACCCAGATCAATTCTCTCGGCTTCTTGTAGGAGCCATACAGCATGGCGCGGAACATATGCAGGTACACCACCACGAAGAACGCCGACGCACCAGTGGAGTGCATGTAACGCAGCAACCAGCCGAAGTCTACATCGCGCATGATGTACTCGACGGAGGCAAAGGCGCCCTCCTGACTGGGCGTGTAGTTCATCGTCAGCCAGATACCGGTCAGCAACTGGTTGACCAGCACCACCAGGGAAAACACACCGAAGTAGTACCAGAAATTGAAGTTCTTGGGAGCGTAGTACTGCCCCATGTGAGTGTTCCACGCGCGCATGATAGGCAGGCGGGCATCAACCCAGTCACGTAAACCTACGAGCATATTGATCATCAGGCTGCCTCCGTATCCACGCCAATTACCAGCACACTGTCGCCCTCGAAGGAATACGGGGGGACCACCAGGTTTGCTGAGGCCGGGACACCGGAGTAAACCCGGCCGGACAGGTCAAACTTGGAGCCGTGACAGGGACAGAAGAAGCCCCCCAACCACTCGTCGCCGCCAAGGTCGGCTGCGCCTACTTCGGGGCGGAATTTCGGCGCACAACCCAGGTGCGTGCACAGGCCGACCACCACCAGGATGTCCGGGCGGATGGAGCGATCAATGCCGGTGATGTATGCGGGCTGGTCGGATATTTGCGAATCGGGATCTTTGAGATCGCCATTGAGTTGGGGCAGGTCGGCAAGTTGCTCCTCGGTGCGATGCAGCACATACACGGGCTTGCCGCGCCACTCTACGACCACCATCTGGCCGGGCTCCAACTTGCCGATATCCGCTTTGACCGGCGCGCCGGCGGCCTTGGCCTTGGCTGACGGGTTCCACGACCCGACGAAAGGCACCGCTATGCCCACTGCGCCGGCAACCCCTACCGCGCTGGTAGCTGCCGTCAGGAACTTTCTCCTGCCGGAGTTTACGCCATCGCTACTCATGCTTTTCTCCCCTGATTACAACGCCCCACGCAGCCGTTTGCCAACAGCCGGGGGCCCACTCTTCAAAATGGTGCAAATGGTAATGACTTTGCCGTGCTGTGACAAGGAAAACGCTTTGATTTCACTGCGTTTTCCGCGATTGCTTGCGCCAGCGCAAGGGCCAATGAACTGTCAAAAAAAACGCCCGGAGCACATCGCAACCGGGCGTTTCTGGATCTTGCCTGCACCCCGCAGTTGCCGCGGGACCAACCAGTTTAACGCTTGGAGAACTGGGGACGCTTGCGCGCCTTGCGCAGACCGACCTTCTTGCGTTCCACTTCACGGGCGTCGCGGGTCACGTAACCAGCCGCACGCAGGGTACCGCGCAGCGACTCGTCATACTCCATCAGGGCGCGGGTGATGCCGTGGCGAATTGCACCGGCCTGACCGAAGCTGCCGCCGCCTTCAACCGTTACGTTAATATTAAATTTATCATTTAATTCAACAAGTTCCAGAGGCTGACGCACGATCATGCGGGCCACTTCGCGACCGAAATACACGTCCAGCGGACGCTTGTTGACGGTGATATTGCCTTCCCCGCTCTGCAGGAAAACGCGGGCGGTGGAGGTCTTGCGGCGACCGGTTCCATAATACTGATTAGCTGCTGACATAGATAATATCCGTTAGATGTTCAGTGCTTGGGGCTGCTGGGCACTATGAGGGTGCTCATTGCCGGCATACACTTTCAATTTCCTGAACATGGCGCGGCCCAGCGGGTTGCGCGGCAACATGCCCTTGACCGCACCCTGGATTACACGCTCGGGGGCTTTATCGATCAATTTCTCGAAAGAAATCGATTTCAGGCCGCCGGGGTAACCGGTGTGGCTGTGGTACATTTTGTCGGTGGTCTTGGCGCCGGTAACCTTTACCTTCTCCGCATTGATCACCACGATGTAGTCACCGGTGTCAACGTGAGGGGTATATTCGGCCTTGTGCTTGCCGCGCAGACGGTGCGCGATCTCACTGGCCAGGCGGCCCAGAGTCTTGTCGGAGGCGTCTACCACGAACCAATCGTGGTTGACCTCACTTGCTTTGGCACTATAAGTTTTCATCAATAACAGCCTCTTGGAGGGGCCCAATTTCGAGGACGCGAATACTACCCAATGGACCACCCCGTTTCAAGCGGAAAATCAAATAAAATTCACGACTTACCCAAACCGCGGGGGCCAACTTACACGGGGCAGGGCCCCATTTGCCAACCCCTAGGGCTTGTGCTCCCGTGCCAGGTACTCGTGGGACTGCATTTCCTGCAGCCGCGAGACCGTGCGCTGAAACTCGAAACCCAGGCTACCACCGGCATAGAGCTCCAGCAGAGGCTTTGCCGCAGCCAGCACCAGCTTCACGTTGCGGTCATAGAATTCATCCACCAGGTTGATGAAACGCCGCGCCTGGTCATTCTGCTCCGGGCCGAATTCCGGCACCCCGGACACCAGCACCGCGTGAAAGATCCGGGATAGCTCGATGTAGTCGTTCTGGGACCGGGGGCCGTCACACAACTCGGCAAAGTCAAACCAGACCACATCTTCGGCCACACAACGGCAGGTCAGGTAGCGGCCGTTGATCTCCAGCCGCTCCCAGTGCTTGCCGGGCTCCACGGCCAGGCGCTGAAAGCTGTCCTGCAGGCTCTCGTCAGCCCCCTGGTCCAGGGGGTAGTGATACAACTCCGCCTGCTGCAGAGTGCGCAGGCGGTAGTCCACCCCCGCGTCCACGTTGACTACCCGGGTATATTTTTCCACCAGGGCGATCACCGGCAGGAAACGCTGGCGCTGCAAGCCATTCTCATAGAGCTTCTCCGGCGCGATATTGGAGGTGGCCACCAGGGTCACACCGCGGGCGAACAGGGCCTCCATCAAGCCTCCCAGGATCATGGCGTCGCCGATATCGGTGACGAAAAACTCGTCGAAACAGATCACCCGGGTTTCCTGGGCCAGCCTGTCTGCCACGATTTCCAGGGGGTTTTTCTGCCCCTCCAGACTGGTCAACTCGGTGTGAACACGGCGCATGAAGCGGTGAAAATGTACCCGCAGCTTCTGCTGGAAAGGCAGGCAATCATGGAAGTTGTCCACCAGGTAGGTTTTGCCGCGCCCCACTCCACCCCAGAGGTAGAGACCCACCTCTGGCTCAGGTGCCTCCCCCCGTATTTTGCGCAGCCAGCCCGACAGACCGCCGCGGCCACCTTGCGTATGCCTGGCCAGCAGTCTCTCGTAGAGATCCTGCAGCAACCTGACCGCCGCTTCCTGGGCGGGGTCATGGGTAAAATCCTCGCGCTGCAGATCGGCCTGATAGCGCTGCCAGGGAGTTGTCATATCGGGGGATCGCTTCCATATAGCTCGCGAGCGGCCACTTTACCCACCGCTTGCGCCATTGGCAACGCCGCGTCCGCCGCAGCGCTACAGTCTGCATGGCAATGGGGGTATACTCCCCGTCTTTGACATCGTGGTAGAGGAATTATCTGTGGAATCACCTGAATACACTCAGACCTTTCTGGTCGCCGCGGCCGCAGCCGCACTGGTTGTCGGCTTGCTGGCAGGCCTGTTACTGGGCCGCCGCACATCACCCGCCGGGCAGAAATACCGGGAGGTGGAGCGCAAGCTCGACCAGGTGCTGCAAGATAAAAAAGCCTATGAAGACGAGGTGGTAGAGCACTTCAGCGACACCGCCAAACTGCTGAACGGTCTTACGGAAAGTTACCGCGACGTGCACAATCACCTGGCCAAGGGTGCCGCCACCCTGTGCCAGGGTGAGGGACCGATATCACTGGAGCGACTGGAGGGCAGGGGTGACCCCGCCGAAATACCCGCTCACCTGGCGGACGTGCAACCACCCCTGGACTACGCCCCGAAAACCTCACCGGATGAAAAAGGCATGCTCAACGAGGAGTTCGGGCTGGAGCGCAAGCCGGCGACGGCGACAACGCCAACCGAAGCGGCTGACGGTAAAGCCTGAGCTATCTTCGCCGCGCTACACCGGGTTATCAATATCGATAAAGCGGTGCTGCAATGAGAACTCCTGTGCCAGTTGTTCTCCCACCGCCTGCACCCCGTAACGTTCGGTGGCGTGGTGTCCGGCCGCGATAAAGTGAATGCCCTCTTCCCGGGCAATATGCACCGTCTGCTCTGAGGCCTCCCCGGTAATGAACACGTCCGCGCCCGCGGCAATTGCTGCCTCTATGTAACCCTGGGCGGCCCCGGTGCACCAGGCGATGTGGCGCACGCCAGGCACATCCGCCGCAATATGCAGAGGCTCGCGGCCGGTAATGCGCCGCAGCGAAGCCAGCAGTTCACTGACCGGGATCGCGCTGGGCAACTCGGCAATATTGCCCACCCCCGCATCCCCTTGCTGCAAGGGCCGGCGTTCCTGTAAACCCAGCAGCTCTCCCAGGCGGGCGTTATTACCCAGGGAGGGGTGGGCATCCAGCGGCAGGTGATAGGCCAGCAGGCTGATATCATGCCCCAGCAGGGTTGCCAGGCGACGGCGCTTCATCCCGACCACCGCCTGCTCCTCGCCCCTCCAGAAATAACCGTGATGCACCAGGATCGCATCGGCACCCCACTCAGCGGCCGCATCCAGCAGCCGCTGACTGGCCGTTACCCCGCTGGCCACCTTTGCCACCCGGGGCCGCCCCTCCACCTGCAGCCCATTGGGGCAGTAGTCCTGGAAGCGCCAGGGCTCCAGCAGGGTGTCCAGGTAGCTGACCAATTCGCGCAACGCTACACTCATCTGCCTCTCATCCGTTTCTAGACTGTTGTCGCTCAGGACGCATCATATACAATGCGGCAGCAAACAACATAATACAGCCACATGAAAGACAGCCTGAAATTCATAACCTGGCCGGCGATTACCGGACTGCTGGCAGCCCTGCTGATCCTCGATCGCTGGGTATTGCCCAATACGCCGGCCAATGGCAGGTATTCCCAGGAGCCGGTCAGCTACTCCCGGGCCGTCAGCAGTGCCACGCCCTCCGTGGTTAACATCTACACCGCAAAACTGGTCACCAGCAGGCGCAATCCGCTGCTGGACGATATGTATTTCCGCAAATTTGCCCGCCCCCAGGCACAGCGCCAGCGCATCGAGCGCTCCCTGGGTTCCGGGGTGATCATGACCGCCCAGGGGCATATTCTCACCAATAACCACGTCATCGCAGGTGCAGACGCGATACAGGTATTGCTGCACGACGGACGCTCCGCCAACGCGGTGGTGATTGGCACTGACCCCGCCACTGACCTGGCGGTGCTGCAGGTGGCATTGCCTGACCTGCAGCCCTTCAAACTGGGGGATGCCAACGCCGCCCGGGTTGGGGATGTGGTGCTGGCCATAGGCAATCCACTGGGCTTTGGGCACTCGGTAACCCAGGGCATCGTCTCTGCACTGGGTCGCTACGGGCTGCAGCTCAATACCTATGAAGACTATATACAGACGGACGCCACCATTCACCTGGGCAACTCAGGGGGTGCCCTGGTTGACACCCGGGGGCGCCTGCTGGGCATCAACACCCTCATTTACACCGCGAACTCCCCGGCCAACGGCACCGCCACGGGCATAGGTATCAGCCTGGCGATCCCGGTCGACCTGGCCGTATTTGTCATGCAGGACCTGATTGACTACGGCGAGGTCATCCGCGGCTGGCTGGGTGTGAGCGTAGAGCCCCTGAGTAGTGTGGCTAGCAACGGTGCCGGCACACAAGCGCTGGTGGTGGTGGCCGTGGCGGGCGAGAGCCCTGCGTACAAGGCCGGCATCCAGGTGGGCGACATCATCACCCACATAGACGGCGAGGCGGTGCAGGACGGACGGCAGACCATGCATCGCATCGCCCTGCTGCGGCCCGGCGACACCGTTGCGATCTCGGTACAGCGCAACCAGCAGAGCCTGGAGTTGCGCACCGTGGTAGGGGTGCTACGCCATTCGGCACAGGGTTGAACGCCGGGGAAATTACTCGCTGTCTACCGCGTGCAGACGCATCTCGGCGCTGCGTGCATGGGCGCTCAAAGACTCGCCGCGGGCCAGAATTGACGCGGCACGGCCCAACTCCTGCACACCTTGCTCACTGCACAT
>Ga0316192_10000926_pt1 | contig 21572 bp, 20 predicted proteins | sample MerIslwburrow_MG_FD_204931 | JGI IMG/M metagenome (GOLD analysis project Ga0316192, IMG submission 204931) | Coastal sediment microbial communities from Maine, United States - Merrow Island worm burrow | ecosystem: Environmental > Aquatic > Marine > Coastal > Sediment | place: USA: Maine...
TGTTCATGTCGACCTCCGATCCCGTCTATTAATGGTATTAACATTAATAATTATGGCTCTGACGCTCCGCGTTAATCCACGTTTGGGACGGAGGTCGGCTCCAATAGTGGAAAGTCATTATGTCTAGAGTGCACTTATAAACGGAGGAAATTTCATGGATGACATAAATGATTTTCTTGAACATTATCAGCCAAAATTACTTTATTACTTAGAAGCGAACCCTGAGAGATCGCCTAATGAGCCAGGACCATTAGAATTTGTCGAAAATGTGTTAGATGGTTGGTCTGATTTCGCCAAGGGACGCCAACTAAGGGAGCCAAGTCTCCGGGAAAGAACATTCTGGTTTGCGCTGTATCAGCTTGAGGAACTAGTAGAAACGCCTGTAACAGGTAAACTTGATCCTTATGAAGAAATTCTCATGCAGAACCTCGCGAAGGTACGAAATTTATTAAAAGAGTGGCACGAGCTGCCAGAGGGTTTTCATGCAACACGCCCAGGGGAAGATCCATGTGCACTCTAACAAGCGCATGGAGTCGGACAAAGTGCCCGCTACGCGCGCACTTTGTCGCTAATGCAGAGCGTTAGCCTTTTTATGAGAAGGAGGAAAGATGAGTGCACAAATTGAAAAGAAGACAGTCAACGCTCTGGTTCCTGATGCTGAAATTGGATTCATTGCGAAATATGCAATGGAAATGACGGATACGAAGATAACTGAAACCGTCTTAAAACAATTCAAGAAGGCTATGGGAGGACTGTGGGTCGGAGGTAATGCCACCTTGTACGAGACCAAACTTCACTTTCGCCCAAATGCACTGAACCATATGGTTCATGCAGGTGACTATTCCTTGGAAATCCCGCTTCCTGAAATCACCGGAGTTGATGTCCGTTTTGGGATTGTAACCAAGATCATCGACATACTTACAGATCACGGGAAGTTTTCAATGAGATGTTACGGTGCGGAAAAATTCGCGGATGTCATACGAAACCAAGTCGCAGTACAGAAGAACAAAGGCTAACACGATACTCCAGCCGACAAGTGCCGCCGAGGCGTTTTCATGAACTCAAGCTCCATCCAAGCGGTGCTTGACGGCTGAGTTTGGCGTTAGCGCTGTAAAAACAACCCATTTTGAAAGAGGATGCCAACATGAAATATCTGATTATTATATTAAATTCCCTATTAGCTCTTAGTTCATACACTGCGATTGGCTCAGACTCAATTCCTGATCCTTCACATGGCATAACTTACCCAACGGGTTGGCAGAATTGGGCAACCATTGCCGTCTCGCACAGGTCAGATAACAAGACTATACGAGCAATCCTGGGTAACGATGTAGCCGTCGAGGCCGCACGTTCAGGTAAAACAAATCCATGGCCTGATGGCGCCATTATCGGCAAGGTCGTATGGAAAGACACCGAACTAAAAGATTGGAAGGCCGCCACCGCGCCAGGAGAATTTGTGCATGCTGAATTCATGTTCAAAGATTCCAGCAAATACTCTGACACGTATAATTGGGGCTGGGCTCGATGGGTAGGTGTGGATCAAAAACCTTTTGAAAAAGGAGCGCAAGTTTGCACCACTTGCCACACACCAGTTAAAGACCGTGATTGGGTATTTACGGACCCGGCAACATTGCCATAGCTTGCGCTAACAAATCATCTATGGACGCCTCCTGTTGTTACGTTAGCTTCGAAACTACGTATGGTACATAGATACCGAATAAAACGGGAGGCGTCCATTTCATCACTCAATTTGACCGGCACAAACAGCGTGCCGCCAGCTTAACTCAAGCGTTAAGAACCTGGTTATCATGAGAAACATGGTGCCATGTTTAATTATCATTTATAACAAGGTCAACGATCTGTAATAATCAGACTCATCGACATTGATACCGTTAGTAGAAATTGCCCTTTAGCGGGTTACTACACAGGACGCTTTTTAATCATCATCGCGTTTTGCATCAACCAGCACTTCATCATCCAAAACAGTTACTGATAGCTCTATCGGCCTGCAACACACTGAGCAGTCCTCGATATAACTTTGTTGCTCTAATGAACCGTCGACAACTATCTCGATTGTTTCACCACAATAAGGGCACTGTATTCGTACAGCATCAGTCGACATGTGCACGGGAGAATCAGCCGCCCTTGTTTTCTACCAGGTACATGGTCAGCTCGGGCCAGTAGGTAATCACCAGCACGGCCGCCATCAGGATGAACATGAAAGGTATGGTCGATGTATACAGCTCGGTGACCGGTTTATGGAAACGGTAGCTGGCTATAAACAGGTTCATACCTACGGGTGGTGTGAAGTAGCCTATCTGCATGTTGGCAAGAAAGATGATGCCAAGGTGTATCGGATGGATATTGTAACCAACTGCCATGGGTAGTATCAGCGGGACCATAATCACCAGCGCGGAGAACACATCGAGGATCATACCCAGCAGCAGCAGGAATATATTCAGCAGCATCAGGAATGTCAGCTGGCTGTCGATCTTTGATTTCACAAATTCAAACAGCCGGACCGGCACTTCGGTATCAATCAGGTAATTGGTCGATGCGAGCGAGACTGCAAGAATAATTAACACACCGCCAACCAGCACCATCGAGTCGCGCATAATATCCGGTAATTTTTTCAATGGCACTTCACGCAGTATCACCACTTCAACAACCAGTACATAAAGCACCGCTACTGCAGCAGCTTCGGATATTGCAAAGTAGCCGCTGTAAATGCCGCCAATCAGCACGAATGGCATTGGAATTTCCCAGATCGACTCGAGTAATGCCGCACCAAGCTTTGACCAGCGAAATTCAGAGCGCACGATGTGCATTCCGGTACTCTTGTACATGCTCCACAGGGTCAACAACATCAGCATGAACAGACCAGGCAGCAGGCCTGCAAGGAAAAGGTCATCGATGGCCACCTTTTCGCCTATATCCATCTGCTGTGCGATTACACCATATAGAATCAATGCGATTGATGGCGGAAACAGCAGGCCCAGGCTACCCGATGATGTAATCAGACCGAGATTGAAATTCTCCGCATAACCGGCCTGTTTCATCGCCGGGTAAAGAATGGCGCCCAGTGCGATGATGGTGGCGCCCGATGCGCCTGTCAGCGCGGTAAAAAAAGCGCAGGCAAACAACGACACCACGGCAAGGCCGCCGGGGAACCAGCCAAGCATGGCATCTGTCAGCCTGACCAGGCGTTCAGATGCCTTGCTCTCACCGAGAACATAGCCGGCCAGGGTAAACAACGGGATCGCAAGTAACACCGGTGTATCGGCAATACGGTAGATCTCGATAGCGATAACAGAGAGGTCAACATCAATGCTGGAAAAACCGTAAAGCGCACTTGTTGCGATGATGATGAACAGCGGCACACCGAGCACCACCAGTACCGCCAGTATGATTGCAGCAATCATCTCTTACTTGACCGCGGTGGCGACATCAGCAACAGAAAATATCGAAACGCCATCAAACCAAATGCAACGGGTATGATCAGCTCGGTGATCCATGCAGGCACACCGGCAAAAGCTTCTGTTTCATATTCATAATCCATTTGCACAAATTTGATGGAATACCATGCAATTACCGCACAGATAACCACGCAATACGCATGCACAACACGCTTGACATAGAAGTAGTATTTTCCGCTGATGTATTTTGCGAAGAAGTCGATTCGAATATGATTATCAGTGCGTGACGCGATGACTGCTCCCGACAGCGCCACCCACAGCACCAGCATGCGCAACAGCGGATCTACCCAGACCACACCACCACCGGAGAAATTGCGATAGACGATCTGCGTCACAGCCAGAATCACCATGGCTGCCAGCATGCTGATCAGCAGCCAGTCCTCGATTCTATTAACTGCTTTGATCAGACGGACGATGTGCCGTTTATTCATTGTGCGAGTGATTGATTACTCTGTGCTTGTTTTGATTCATCCAGGTACTTCATCAAATCACTGTAAGCCTTGTCACTATACTTGTTTTGCTTTTCCAGCATTTTTATTGCCTTATCGCCCACCTCGCGCCATTCCTTTGTTGAATCGGCTGGCAGCCGGACAAACTCGATGTCCTGGTTCATTAAAGCCTGTTTCGCGGCAGTATTATCTTTTCTATTCTGATCGTTTATGCTTTTAAAGGCATCATTCATAATACTGCGCACAATCTCCCTGTCTTCGTCTTTCAGCTTGTTAAATGCTTTTTTATCGATGACCAGCAATGCAGAGAAATAGGTTAAAGGCTCGTCCATGACATAGTTTATTTTTGTGTGCCACTGCAGTGCTATGGCACCGATTGGAGGTGCGATAATGGTGTCGATCAAGCCGGTTTGCAGCCCGGTCAGAACGTCAGACAAGGGCAATGGCACGGGCGAGATATCAGCACTGCTGAATACCGCTTCGCCGACATCATGATTTGATGGCAGCCATACTTTTTTGTTGCGAACATCTGCCACTGATTGCAAGGGTTCATCTGACATCATGTAGGAGAACCCGCCTTCAGCCAGGCCGAAACCAATGAATCCCTTTTTTTCCAGCGCGTTAATCAGCTCGTCATCCATTTTTGAACGCACGTAATCGACCTGGTCCAGTGACTCAAACAAATACGGCAGTTCATATATTGCGATATCAGGCGCAATAGGTGTCATGCTGCTAGCCGTGACCGCCCCGCCCTGCAACTGCCCAATCCTGATTTTCCTCAGTACGCTTTCGTCGCTACCCATGACGCCACCCGGGTAAAACTTGAACTCGACCCTGCCCTGCGTCTTTTTCTTGATTTCTTCTGCACCGGCGCGCATCTCCTGCATCCAGAATGTGCCATCGGGTGAAACCGTGGCGATTTTAAAAGTCCTGGCATTTGCTATAGATGAATTCAGCAACAGCATTGCAGTCGCCATCAATAATATACGTCTAATATTCATATTCATCTGTCTCACTTTTTATTATTAAAAATACTCATCGGACTGTGCCAACAAGCGTTTGGCTTTATGCTGCGCAATACTGTTGATCAAGGTCATTTCATCGTTTTCGATCCTGCTATCGATAACTTCCTTAAGCAGTTTGTCATGCAATTCCTTGTCAAATACCAGGCGCGCGTATTTCTCCGCATATAATAATTTTGCCATCAAGTTGGAGCCATTCGATACCTTTATGGCTTGCTCAAAGTTCGTTTTGGCAAGCTCCGGCTTTCCGCCCATCGCCGGCGGCAAAAACGACTGCATCACGGCCATGTATAAATACGCGTCACCGTTGTTGATAGCCGGGTCGAGTTCAAGTACGCGTTGAATAATGGCCTTTATCCGTGGCAGTTCTGCCACGGCATTCCAGTCTGCGCTATTGGCCTGAAGCCAGCCTGCCCATGCACTTCCCAGTGCGAACAGAACCTGGACATCTTCCTTGTTGAACTGTTTAAGTGATTGTTCAAACTCGTAGTATGATAGCTCGCGTATATTGCAGGCTGCTTGTTTATATACACAAAAGGCGTGATGCGCGTAATCGAATGAAACTGTCGACAGGCGTTTTTGCCTGCCCCTGTCTTCGACAAAAACCGATGCATAGGCGCCATAGAGCTTCGAACCCGAAATCAACAGTTCAACATTGTCCGGGTCTCCCTTGATCATACTGCTAACCAGTATCAAATAAGCCGGAACCGCCTGTTTAACCGTCTCCGGGTCGTTCTGTTCCAGCATGGTCGCTGAGAGATCTTCAGCGAATTCCTGCTTGGCATTGGATACCAGTTGACCACAGCCTGACAAAATCAGTAATGAAAAAATAATGATAACGCTGTAAAGGTTGGTGAGTAATCTGGGCATACGATCTGGCGACTGATGTGGTTGCTTATTAACTTTATGAATACGGGTCAGGGGTATAAATATTACAGGCTTTTGACCGGTAAATACCACTCTAGCCCGCATTTCTTACCAGGATTTCGGATTCAGGCGTATCTGTAGTGTTTCTGAGTGCGCGTCTGGACTGAAAAGCATAGCAATAGCTATGGTTTGATGGACTAATTCGCCTGGAGCGAATTAGGCTGCCTATGCACCCGAAGGGTGAAACACAGGGACGTGTTTCATCAACATGCGTACGCAGAGACGCTACAGATGTGCATGGAACGAAATAGCGCCCCACCAAACAGACTGAATTTGATTGAAATCTCGCTTCGGGTTTTCTAATCATGCGGTTACTCGGGAGACGCAGCGGCCTGGTGAGAAATGCGGGTTGGTTTTTGCCTGGTTCAATAAGCAAAGGGCCGGATATCCGGCCCTTCACAATCACAGAATTAAATAACCAGTGCTACTGGTACACAACCTTTTGCAAACCCAGGATTGAACGAACCCAGGGCTTGGTGCCTGTTCTCTGTTCCAGCAAAGCTGCATCGGCATTTGCACTGGCACGATCGGGATGCGTGCTCACCAGTACGTACATGACTGAACCATCACGGTCTGTTTTTACTGCAAGCATGTCTTCAAGCCCATTTTCGTCTCTGTACTTGTCAATGCTGGCCAAAGTGCTGCCTGCAAAAATTTGCACCGCATAGCTCGACGAATCCATTGCCATGATTTGCTCTTCCGCTGATAACGGCACCGGCTCAGGCTCTGGTACAGCTACCGCAGCGACAACAGCCACCGGCTCTTCGATCATATAGGGTTCCGGCTCAACGACCATAATGGGTTCTTCAACAATAATCACTTCTTCAGCACTGCTCTGTTCCGCCGCCGCATGTTTCTCACTCCACGGAGACTCATCCGGCCGGGTCCAGGGCGCAGGCTCAGATGAACATGCTGTCAGCCCGGTTAATAATATGTTGCTTATCAGGATAGCCTGAATTTTTTTTATTGTTATTTTCACAGTCCTCTCCATCGAATATGTCTGATAAATATTGTAGCGCAAATCAAAAAAAACACATAAAAAACAATATGTAGCTGGAAATAAAAAAGGAGCCCGTGGCTCCTTTTTATATTTAAGCGTGCAAAGCTGAAGCGATCAGGCAACAGCCTCCTCTATCGCTTTCATGCTGAGACGTATACGGCCCTGACGATCGATCTCCAGAACCTTGACCTTGACCACATCACCTTCAGCCAGTTTGTCGGTGACCTTGTCAACACGCTCTTCACAAATCTGTGAAATATGGACCAGTCCATCCTTACCGGGAAGTATTTCAACGAAAGCGCCGAAGTCCATGATCTTTTTGACGGTACCATCGTAGACAGCACCGACTTCAGCATCGGAAGTGATCTGCTCGATACGGGTTTTCGCATCTTCAGCGGCTGCCAGGTCACTGGAAGCGATCTTCACATTGCCTTCATCATCGATATCGATCATGGCGCCGGTTTCTTCTGTCAATGCACGAATCACTGCACCGCCCTTGCCGATAACATCACGGATCTTGTCCGGGTGAATCTTCAATGTCAGGTAACGCGGTGCGTACTGTGACATTTCTTCACGGGTTTCAGATATGACCTTGTTCATTTCGCCGAGTATATACAGGCGGCCATCTTTTGCCTGTGCCAGGGCCTGTTCCATGATTTCACGGGTAATGCCGTCAATCTTGATATCCATCTGCAGCGCGCAGATACCGCCTGCTGAACCGGCCACCTTGAAGTCCATGTCACCGAGGTGATCTTCATCACCCAGTATGTCTGTCAGTACGGCGAAATCATCACCTTCCTTGATCAGGCCCATTGCGATACCGGCAACTGGCGCCTTCAGGGGCACACCCGCATCCATTAATGACAAGCTGGTGCCACAGACCGAGGCCATGGAACTCGATCCATTGGATTCAGTGATTTCAGAGACCACGCGAATGGTGTATGGGAATTCTTCTTCTGTGGGCATAACGCCGAGGACGCCGCGTTTTGCCAGGCGGCCATGGCCAATTTCGCGGCGCTTGGGGCTGCCAACCATACCGGTCTCGCCGACACAGTATGGAGGGAAATTGTAGTGCAGCATGAACGGTTCACGGTAAGTACCACCCAGCGCATCGATGATCTGCGCATCACGCGCGGTACCGAGCGTGGTCACGACCAGGGCCTGGGTCTCACCGCGGGTGAACAGGGCTGAACCATGAGTACGGGGCAGCACACCGGTACGAACCGTGATCTGGCGTACGTCGCTCGTGGTGCGTCCGTCGATACGCTTTTCACCGGCAATAATACGGCCACGTACGATTTTCTTTTCAAGCTTGCCGAATGCACCCTGTACGTCAGCTTCACTCCAGCCTTCCTGACCTTCGCCGGCCGCCAGTGCTTCCACGGCAGCGTTGCGCGCGGCCTTTACAGTATCCTGGCGCTGCAACTTGTCAGCTATCTGGTAGGCAGAAGTCAGTGCCTCGGTTGATGTCGCAGCCACTTTCTCGGCCAGGGCTTCATCAGCTTCAGGTGCCGTCCAGCCCCAGGAAGGCGTACCAATTTCAGCAGCCAGTTCACTGATTGCGGTAATCACCACCTGCATCTGCTCATGGCCAAACAGCACGGCACCGAGCATGACTTCTTCAGACAGCATCTTGGCTTCAGACTCAACCATCAGCACAGCATGTTCGGTACCGGCTACAACCAGGTCGAGATCGGATGTTTCCATCGCTGCTTTGGATGGGTTGAGCAAATACTCGCCGTTCGAATAGCCAACGCGCGCAGCACCCAGCGGGCCGTTAAAAGGCAGGCCGGAAATCGCCAATGCAGCCGAGGCGCCAATGATGGCCGGAATTTCAGGATTGATTTCGTCACAAACGGAAACCACGGTGGCAACGATCTGGGTGTCGTTTTTGAATCCCTTGGGGAACAGCGGACGAATCGGACGGTCAATCAGTCGGCAGATCAGCGTTTCAGCTTCACTGGGACGACCTTCACGACGGAAGAAGCCACCCGGGATCTTGCCGGCAGCGTAAGTACGCTCCTGGTAATTCACTGTCATCGGGAAGAAATCCTTGCCAGGATCCGATTCCTTGAGCGCCACGGCAGTTACAAATACCACGGTATCTGCAACGCTTACCATTACGGCACCAGATGCCTGGCGTGCGATCTCACCTGTCTCCAGAGTTACTGTGTGGTCGCCGTACTGAAATGTTTTCTTAATTGCTGTTGGTGTCACGTTACTGTTTCCCGATACCTGATCTTTGTTTGCCTGATTTGTTTAATTATTATCTACGCAAGCCAAGGCTTGAGATCAGCTCTTTATAGCGACCCTGGCTCTTGCCCTTGAGATAATCCAGCAATTTGCGGCGCTGGTTTACCATGCGTAATAATCCCCGACGCGAATGGTGGTCGTGTTTGTGTGCTTGAAAATGCTCTGTCAGCTGGGTAATTCTTGCTGTCAGCAGTGCAACCTGCACTTCTGGTGAACCTGTATCTCCTTGTTCACGCTGATATTTTTCAACAATTCCAGCTTTATCTGTGGTCGTTAACGACATACTGTCTCCGAAATCTGTACTTACACTCAGTAAAAAGGGCTGCGATTTTATCACGTAATTGCAAGGGCGCAAAAACAAATCTTTTCATTTTTTTCAGACACTTGCCTGTATCATCCTGCGCGGCGCCACCCTGCCGTCATCCTGTATTTCACCGACACCCAGAAATTGCGATTTATCGTAGATACGCACCCAGCCTTCAGTCGGTGCGTGCGGTACCAGAATGGGCTGCCCCTGCAGCATATAGAAGGCCGCGTCGGGGTCCAGATGCACGTCCGGCCAATGCGCTATAGCGCTGTCGATGGGCAGCAGATACGCATCGAGTGCAGCAAAACCTTCAGCTTCAGACGAGTCCGCTGCCGCCCTGAGTTCATCGATTGTCACCATGTCACCATCAAACGGTCCCACGCTGAGCCGGCGTAATTGAACAACATGCGCACCACAACCTAGCGCTTCTCCCAGATCTTCGACCAGGGTGCGAATATAGGTACCTTTCGAGCAGGCCACCTCCAGCTCGAGCATGCCTTCATTTAATGAATGCAGCAGCAGTTCGTAAATCTGCACGGTTCGTGGCTTGCGCTCGACTTCAATACCTTCGCGCGCAAGTGCGTACAGTCTTTGACCCTGGTGCTTGACTGCTGAATACATCGGGGGTATCTGCGAAATGGTACCGCTGAAGTCAGGAGCCCGCTTTTCGATTTGTTTCAGTGTAATGTGCGAACAATCCCTGGTCTGCACAACCTCTCCGTCTGCATCAGCCGTGGTTGTGGTTGTCCCCAGGCGACAACTTACGCGGTAACGCTTGTCTGCATCCAGCAAAAAGGCTGAAATCTTGGTGGCTTCACCCAGACAGATCGGTAGCATGCCGGTCGCAAGCGGATCCAGGCTGCCCGTGTGCCCTGCCTTGGCTGCTCGAAACAGGTGTTTAACTTCCTGCAACGCCTTATTGGATGTTATGCCTGCCGGCTTATCCAGTAACAACACACCACTGATCGCGCGTCCCTTTCTTCTACGCCCGGCCATTATGAAGAGTCCTCGTTGTCATTATGATGCTGCTCGTCCTGCTTGATCGCTTCCTTTATCAGCTCATCCATGGCTTCTCCCCGTTCGGCACTGTCATCATTGACAAATTTCAGCACAGGGACTGTGCGCGCACGAATACGCGATGCAATCTGGCTACGAATAAAGCCGGTAGCATGGTTGAGTGTTTCGATAGTTTCTTTACAAAGGTCTTTATCAAGCACGCTACAGAACACTACAGCGTTGCTCAGATCGCGACTGAGTTTGACAGCGGTAAAGGAACAAAGACCCATGCGCGGATCATTGAGTTCATCTCGAACGATTTCAGCCAGCTCGCGGCGAATCTGTTCCGCCATGCGCTGGCTGCGGGTAAATTCTCTAGGCATAAGAAAATAATTGAGTAAGCAGTGTTTACTTTGTTGTGGTCATTCAGACGTTAGCTGACACCAGCTGTCTGAACTCGCATAGCTAGAATCACTACCATCAACCAGTAGCTGATATATTGCTCTCTCGCAAAGGCGCCAAGAGCGCAAAGATTAAAAAATCGAAATATTTTATGTTTGCGTTCATAACATTCAGCACTTCTTTGCGTTCTTGGCGCCTTTGCGAGAGTAAAATTCTGCATTATAATCCTGCAAGGCAACAAATTTATAACGCCGCCTGAGGACGACGGGCTCGTTTCCCACTATAAAGTGCGTTCTTGCTCGACTCGCTCAAAAACTTCTATCTGATCGCCAACCTTAACATCGTTATAGTTCTTCACCGCAATACCGCACTCGGTACCACTCTTGACTTCCTGCACGTCATCCTTGAACCGTCTTAGTGATTCCAGTTCACCTTCATATATAACAACGTTGTCACGCAGCACACGAATCGGTGCATTGCGTTTGACGACACCTTCGGTCACGATTGAACCGGCAACGGCACCAAGCTGTTGCGACCTGAATACATCCTTGACTTCCGCCAGGCCGATGATCTGTTCACGGAATTGCGGCGCCAGCATACCTACCAGGGCATTCTTAACTTCATCTATGAGTTCATAGATGATGCTGTAGTAGTTCAGATCGACACCACGCTCCGAAGCTGCCCGCCTTGCGGATGCATCAGCACGTACATTAAAGCCGATGACGATGGCATTGGATGCAGCCGCCAGACTGATATCGGTTTCGTTGATACCGCCAACGCCTGAGCCAACGATATTGACTTTCACTTCTTCGTTATCAGCAGCCAGCTTGACCAGGGCATCACGGATCGCTTCGAGCGTCCCTTGCACATCCGCTTTCAGCAGCACATTCAATGTACTCACCGCACCGGACTTCATTTGATCAAACAACGAATCCAGCTTGGCCTGCTGTTGACTGGCAAGGCGCTTGTCCCTTTTCTTGTTGCGACGGTCCTGGGCAACGTCTCGTGCTGCGCGCTCGTCTTCCAAAACCAGTACTTCATCACCGGCACTTGGCGTGCTGGAAAGACCGATGACTGCAACCGGAATCGAAGGCCCGGCCTGCTCGGCAGGTTTGCCGTTTTCATCGAACATGGCACGCACGCGGCCAAACTCTTCACCCGCAAGAATGACATCGCCTTTGTTCAATATGCCTTCCTGAACCAGTACAGTCGTGGTGACACCACGCCCCTTGTCCAGTGAAGATTCAAGCACCACACCCCTGGCATTGCCTTCTGTTGCAGCCTTTAACTCCAGCAGTTCAGCCTGTAGCAGAATGGCATCCAGCAATTTATCGATACCCTCACCGGTCATGGCGGAAACATACACAAACATGTTTTCACCACCCCATTCTTCAGGGATAACGTCTTGACTGCCCAGCTCGGTTTTAACACGATCCGGATCTGAATCTTCCTTGTCTATCTTGTTGACCGCAACAATGATCGGCACGCCCGCAGCCTTTGAGTGCTGAATGGCCTCGACCGTCTGCGGCATAACACCATCATCCGCGGCAACAACCAGAATGACGATGTCTGTCGCCATGGCTCCGCGTTCACGCATACTGGTAAATGCAGCGTGACCCGGTGTATCGACAAAGGTAATTACACCCTTGTCGGTTTCGACATGATAGGCGCCGATATGCTGGGTAATGCCGCCGGCTTCACCTGATGTAATTTTCGAACGGCGAATGTAGTCCAGTAATGATGTTTTACCGTGGTCAACATGCCCCATAATAGTGACGACTGGAGGCCGTGGCTTTTTCTCGTGCTGTTCTTCGTCTCTCGAGAGTAAAGATTTCTCAAGATCATCCGCACCCACCATTACTGGATTGTGGCCCAATTCTTCAACAACCAGGGTAGCCGTATCCTGGTCAATTACCTGGTTGATGGTTGCCATCACACCCATCTTCATCAGTTCCTTGATGAGCTCCGCTGCCTTCATGGTCATACGCCTGGCAAGCTCATCAACCGTGATGGTTTCCGGAATGGTGACATCATGGACAATGGGTGCAACCGGTCTTTCAAAACCATGTTTTGTTTCAGTTACAACGTGGGACCTTCTTTTAACTTTGCCTTTCTTGCGCTTGCCGCTCTTTTCAGTGGCGACATGAAGCTCCTTGCGGCCAAATAAAGTTTCTTCCGCGTCCGGCTTCTGCTTACCGTGCTTGGTGCGCTTGCCGCCGGTTTTATCGGCACGCGCTTCGGCCAGCTCAATTTCTTCTCTTGAAGCCGGTTTGTCTTTTGCTGGAGCTTTACCCTGTTTTTGTTTGAGCGCATCTTTTTCAGCCTGTTTTTTTGCCAGTGCTGCTTCTTTACGTTCTTCTTCCTGCTTGCGCTCCAGTTCCCTTTGTTCCGCACGCTGCTGTCGTTGTTGCAGTTCGCGCTCACGCTCGAGTTCACGTTGCTGCTGGTCTGCACGAAGTTTTTCCAGCTGTTCAATGGCTTCGGGTCTCTGCGCTTCGGCGCCCTGGTCTTCCGCCCGCTGCTCCTCAAGTGGCTGCTGCCTGCCGAGACTGCGTTTCTTTCTTACCTCGATCGCCACGGTCTTGCCTTTACCGCTCGCACTCGCGCCACCTCTAACCTTGACTTCGCCCACCGAGCGGCGCTTGAGTGTAATTTTTCCGGCTGACTTGTCAGGTGTTGTAATACTGGATTTACGCTTACCGTGCTGACTGCGTAAATAGCTCAGCAGTTGCATTTTGTCTTCATCAGATATGCGAGCATCCGCATTTTCTGCAGCAAGTCCAGCATCCTTGATCTGTTCAAGCAAGCGCTCAACGGGCGTACCGACAACGTCGGCTAGTTGTTTTACAGTAACTTCTGCCATTATTCTTTACTCATTCCCGCCTTATTGTTCTTCGGCCGCAAACCATGGCTCACGCGCCTTCATGATAAGTGCTGATGCGCGTGTTTCATCCATGCCTTCAGTCACCATCAGTTCATCAACAGATTGTTCAGCCAGGTCCTCCATGGTGCATACGCCTATCGCGGCCAGTTGCATAGCCGTGTCTTCATCCATGCCTTCCATTTGCAGCAGGTCTTCTGCCGGTTGCCTGGCCTCGATCACCTCTTCCTGCATAATTGCCTGGGTCAACAGGTAATCGCGGGCACGGTTACGCAATTCGTTTACCATGTCTGCATCAAATTCTTCGATTGAACTCAGTTCGGCTTCAGGCACGTAGGCCACTTCCTCGATGGTAGAGAAGCCTTCAGCAACAAGAATGCCGGCAACTTCTTCGTCGACATCGAGTTTTTCCTTGAACTCGGCCAGCAGCTTGTGATTTTCTTCGTCACTGCGCTCTTCGGCTTCCTTCTCGGTCATTACATTCAGTTCCCATCCGGTAAGTTCCGATGCAAGACGAACATTTTGCCCACCCCGGCCGATCGCCATGGCGAGCTTGTCTTCTTCAACTGCAATGTTCATCGTGTGCGTATCTTCATCAACAACGATCGATGTAACTTCAGCCGGCGACATCGCATTGACAACAAACTGCGCCGGGTTTTCGTCCCACAAAATAATATCGACACGTTCGCCAGCCAGTTCGTTTGACACTGACTGCACACGCGAACCGCGCATTCCTACACAGGCGCCAACCGGGTCAAGACGCGAATCCAGTGATTCAACAGAAATTTTCGCACGCGATCCGGCATCGCGGGCGCCGCCGACAATTCTCAGCAGACCCTGGTCGACTTCAGGCACCTCGAGTTTGAACAGCTCAACCAGAAACTCGGCGGCAGTTCGACTAACAAACAATTGTGGACCACGGGTTTCTGCGCGCACCTCTTTCAAATAGCCGCGAAGCCTGTCACCTGTACGCACGGCCTCCCTGGGGATCATTTCTTCGCGAGGAATAAATGCCTCAACGTTATCACCCAGATCGAGATACACGTTGCCACGTTCTACACGCTTGACTGTGCCCATGACCAGTTCGCCTTCACGACCCTGGAAAGCCTCGATGACGCGAGCACGTTCCGCTTCACGCACCTTTTGCACAATAACCTGTTTTGCCGTCTGCGCCGCAATACGCCCAAACTCGACTGATTCAATTTGGTCTTCTACGTAATCACCGGGCTGAATATCAGGCTCATCGATTCTGGCAGCTTCAATCGTTATTTCCGCCAGCGGGTTTTCCATACCTTCGCCGGTATCTTCGACGACCATCCAGCGGCGAAATGTTTCGTAATCGCCGGTTTCACGATCGATGTCGACACGCACCTCGATGTCCTTATTGTTCTTCTTGCGCGTCGCCGTTGCCAATGCAGCTTCGATTGCCTCGAAGATAATCTCTTTATCAACGCCTTTTTCATTCGATACAGCGTCAGCTACATAGAGAATATCTTTGTTCATATTGCTCACTCCCGTAATCATATGCGCAGCTTATTTGCCAAATTCGGGCACAAGCCGCGCTTTTTCTATTGATGCCAACGGCAGATAAAACTGCTGGCCATCACATTCAATATTTATTTCGTCACCTTCAACACCGCAGAGGCGACCCTTGAAATTTCGCCGCCCGTCAATCGCCATGCCGGTCTTGATTTTGACGACTTCTCCGGTAAATCGTTCGTAGTCCTTGATGCCGCGCAAAGGCCGGTCCAGCCCGGGTGAAGATACTTCCAGGTTATAGTGCCCCGGAACCGGATCTTCGACATCGAGCAAGGCACTGACCTGGTTGCTTACATCGGTGCAATCATCCAGCTGAATGCCATCTTCATGGTCGATATAAAGCCTCAATACGCCATGCCTGATGCTGGGATTGTACTCAATCTCAACCAGCTCATACCCCATGCCAGCCACAACCGGCTCAAGCAGGTCCCACAACTGATTCAGGTTCCGTTCCATCAAAGTTTCAACCCTGAGTCATAGCCAAATATTTATCGACACTAATAAAAAGGCCCCGTAAACGGAGCCTTAAAAAATTCCTCGTATTAGCCCGGCACTGTCTCGGTGTAATTACATGGTCAGTACACTGGGCAGCGGAGAGCAGCTAAATCAAACTTGTGCCACATCTCACATCTTGGTGGCAGATGATAGTGAAATTTGGCGAGAATATCAATCAAATATTACCCAAAATACCTGCTCGACAGCTGATTTTCCAGCTGAGAAGCATTGCATTCAACGCAAAGGCCGCAAAAACACAGAGGACGCTGAGTTAATAAACGATTTTGTGTCGGTTGCGCTATGGGAAATTGGCTGTCGATTCCCAAACATTACGTGACCATCGGGAGATCTTTCCCTCCGGTCGAGATGACAGCACAGGATATGCCAACCTGAGAATATTTTCCTCTGTGACCTTTGCGCCTCTGCGGCCTTTGCGTTATGACAAATGTTTAAGCGTGTGCTTATTGTGAAAAATTCCTAGAACGGAATATCATCATCGAAGCCGTCTTCGACCATGGCTGCAGCCGGTTCGGGCCTGCTGGCCGTTGATTGCTGTGCAGGCGCATAGCTGTCGCCAGAGGGGCGGCCGCCAAGCATTTGCATTTCGCTGGCAACGATTTCGGTGGTATAGCGATCATTACCGCTTTTATCCTGCCATTTGTTGGTACGCAAGCTGCCTTCAACATAGACCTGCGAGCCCTTGCGCAGGTACTCACCGGCGATTTCTCCAAGACGTCCGAAAAACACCACATTGTGCCATTCGGTACGATCTTTCTGTTCGCCGCTTTGCTTGTCTTTCCAGCTATCTGAGGTGGCAATCGAGATCTTGGTGACAGCACCACCGCTTGGCATATAGCGGGTTTCAGGGTCCTTGCCACAATTTCCAACCAGGATTACTTTGTTAACACCACGTGCCATTATGTTCTCTCCCTCGTTCGCAGATTAGTTGTTTTCAGCCATGAACGATAACAGTTTTTTGTCATCAAGAACATGCTTTTCGACCTTCAGATAAGCAACACCCTCATCCGCTATCACGGAAACCTCGGCCACGCCGGTAACGGCAGCAAGATCGCGCGTCAGGTCTGAAATCTCGGACTCATTGCGCACGCCCACATTGAGCAGGTAGGTGCTTAGATAACGCGGTTGCCGCATGCTGGCAGACAGCAATAACCATAGCAGCAGCACGGCCAGGACCATCAAGTAAAGGCCATCGATACCCCACAGACCGTGAACTGTACCACCGACAGCACCGCCGGCAAACGCACCGAGAAACTGGCTGCTTGAATACACGCCCATCGCGGTGCCTTTCAGCGTTGCCCTGGCTGTTTTTGATATCAGTGATGGCAACGAGGCTTCGAGCAAATTGAAACCGGCAAAGAACACAACCAGTGAAAGCGCCAATGTCACCAGGTCAGAGCTGTATATAAACCCGGCAACGGCGACCGATAGCGTTGCTATTGCACCCACGAAGACCTGCTTCATGCGACGATTTCGTTCTGCAATGATTACAAACGGCAGCATAATGATCAGCGATAGCGCAAATACGGGTAAATACAGTTTCCAGTGATCGGCCGCATCAAGACCGGCCGTATTACGTAATTCGAGCGGCATCACCAGGAACACACTCATCAGAGTGAAGTGCAGAACGAATATACCAGCATCCAGCCGCAATAACTGTCTGTCCCTGAGCACATCCACCAATGCTCCGGACTGGACCTCGGCATCCCTGTGAAAATGGATCTGCAGCGGATTCGGCACGACCAGGTACAGAATGGCGATACCCATCAAGGCCAGCACGGCCGTGCAGGCAAAGATCCCGGATATTCCGATCCATTCGTTCAGCATTGGGCCGAGCACCATAGAGGCAGCAAATGCAATACCAATACTGGCTCCGATCAGGGCCATCATCTTGGTGCGGTGTTCTTCCCGGGAGAGATCTGCGGCCAGTGCCATCAACGCTGATGCAATGGCGCCGCAGCCTTGCAGAGCCCGTCCAAGAATAATGCCGTAGATGCTGTCGGCATACGCGGCCACCAGGCTGCCCAGCGCAAAAATCACCAGGCCGGCAAAAATCACCGGTTTGCGTCCGATGCGGTCAGACAACATGCCGAAGGGTATTTGCAGTAACGACTGCGTGAGTCCGTAGATACCCAGTGCCAGGCCCATCAGCATCGGGGTCGCATGTGGCAGCTGTTCTTCGTACAGAGCGAACACGGGCATGATCATAAACAGCCCGAGCATGCGAAAGGCATAGATCAGTGCGAGCGAAATTCCTGCACGACGCTCGGTTTTCCCCAGATTTTCCTGAAATACGGACACAGCACTTGACCCGACCAATGAAAGCACGGCATTCTAGCAGATTGGCTTTACACCCTGATATGCAGTTATGGATACAATCCAGATTCGCGGCGCCCGCACCCACAATCTGAAAAACATCGATCTAGATATCCCTCGCGACAAGCTCATCGTAATTACCGGCCTGTCCGGTTCAGGCAAGTCTTCGCTGGCATTTGACACCATTTTCGCGGAAGGCCAGCGCCGTTATGTAGAGTCCCTGTCGGCTTATGCCCGCCAGTTCCTGTCGATGATGGAAAAGCCCGATGTCGACCACATCGAGGGCCTGTCACCCGCAATCTCCATCGAGCAGAAAACCACGTCGCACAACCCGCGCTCAACGGTAGGCACCGTCACCGAGATCTACGATTACCTGAGACTGTTGTTTGCCCGTGCAGGCACGCCGCGCTGTCCGACACACAATACGACGCTGGAAGCACAAACGGTCAGCCAGATGGTTGACCAGATCCTGGCATTGCCGACAGACACCCGGCTGATGCTGCTGGCACCGGTCATCCGTGAACGTAAAGGTGAGTACCACGCACTGATCGCAGATTTGAAGCAGCAGGGTTTTCTACGCGCGCGAGTTGATGGCACGGTGTATGAACTTGATGACGTTCCCGAACTTGAAGCCAACAGGAAACACACCATCGAGGTCGTGGTCGACCGCTTCAAGGTGCGCGATGACATCAAGCTGAGACTGGCTGAATCATTTGAAACGACACTGCACCTCGCCGATGACATTGCCACTGTTGCCTGGATGGACGATAGCGAACAGGCCGAGCTGATGTTCTCGGCACGTTTTGCCTGCCCGAGCTGCGGCTACAGCCTGCAGGAACTGGAGCCCCGCCTGTTCTCTTTCAACAACCCGGCGGGTGCATGCCCCGAGTGTGACGGCATCGGTAATCAGCAGTTCTTCGATCCGGATCGCGTGATTTCAAACCCGCACCTGAGCCTGGCCGGTGGCGCGATACGCGGCTGGGACAGGCGTAATGCCTATTATTTCAGCATTATCACGGCACTGGCGAAGCATTACGACTTTGACATCGAGGTACCTTTCGAGGAACTCGACGACAACAGAAAAAATATTCTGCTGTATGGCAGCGGCAAGGAAAAAATCGAATTCAATTTACCCGGACATCGTGGCCGACGCGGTAAAAAACGCACCCATGCCTTTGAAGGTGTGCTGCATAACATGGAACGTCGCTATCGCGAAACAGAATCCAATGTGGTGCGCGAGGAGCTGGCAAAATACATGTCGCAGCAGGCCTGCCCTGCCTGCCACGGCAGCCGCCTGAATCAGGCTGCACGGCATGTTTTTATCGACGACAAAACATTGCCTGAAATCAGCGCAATGCCCATCGTCAAGACGCTCGAGTTCTTTTCCGGGCTCAGTCTCGGCGGCAAGCGCGGTGAAATCGCCTCAAAAATCAACAATGAAATCTCGGCGCGGCTGCAGTTCCTGGTCAATGTCGGTCTGGATTATCTGACCCTGGAACGCAGTTCGGATACCTTGTCCGGCGGCGAGTCACAGCGCATTCGACTGGCCAGCCAGATTGGCGCCGGCCTGGTCGGCGTCATGTACATCCTCGACGAACCTTCAATCGGCCTGCACCAGCGCGACAACGACCGTTTGCTCAAGACCCTGACGCATTTGCGTGACATTGGCAACACGGTGATCGTGGTCGAACATGACGAAGATGCCATCCTCAGTGCCGACCACGTGATCGATATCGGGCCTGGCGCAGGCGTGCATGGTGGTCAAGTTATCGCCCAGGGCACGCCGCAGGAAATCATGGCGAACAGGCATTCGATCACCGGGCAGTACCTCGCCGGTGTTAAACAGATCGAACTGCCCGCAAAGCGCACGCCAATCAGTTCCAGCCTGTTTTCCATCAAAGGCGCCAGCGGCAATAATCTGCAACATCTGGATGTCGACTTTCCGGTGGGTTTATTCACCTGTGTTACCGGCGTTTCAGGATCGGGGAAATCCACCCTGGTGAACGATACGCTTTATGCCATCCTGGCACGTGAAATTAACAACAATTCCATGCCGGTGGCGCCACATGCTTCACATCAGGGCATCGAGCATTTCGATAAAGTCGTTGAAATCAACCAGGCGCCGATTGGTCGAACACCACGTTCAAATCCGGCTACCTATACCGGCCTGTTTACGCCGATACGCGAACTGTTCTCTGCAACGCAGGAAGCGCGTTCACGCGGTTACAAACCCGGGCGCTTCAGTTTCAATGTAAAAGGCGGCCGCTGTGAAGCCTGCCAGGGCGACGGCGTGATCAAGGTCGAAATGCATTTTCTGCCTGACGTCTATGTGCCCTGCGATGTTTGCCAAAGCAAGCGCTACAATCGCGAGACACTGGAAATCAAGTACAAGGGCCGGAACATCCACGAAGTACTGGAGATGACGGTCGAAGATGCACTCGCGTTCTTTGACGCCATACCGGTGATCAGGAGAAAGCTGCAAACATTGATGGATGTCGGCCTTTCCTATATCACCCTGGGGCAACGGGCAACCACATTATCAGGCGGTGAAGCCCAGCGCATAAAACTGTCACGCGAATTATCCAAGCGTGATACCGGTCGCACTATTTACATACTGGATGAGCCGACCACAGGTCTGCATTTTCATGACGTGCAACAGCTGCTCGATGTACTGCATCGTTTGCGTGATCACGGCAACACCGTAATCGTCATCGAGCACAATATGGACATCATTAAAACAGCTGACTGGATTATCGACCTGGGCCCCGAAGGCGGCTACAAGGGCGGACAATTGATTGCATCCGGCACACCCGAGCAAATCGCAGATATTCCAGACTCATTTACCGGCCACTATCTGAAGCGCACTTTGAAGCCTGAGCAGAAGAAGAAGGCCGCAAGTTAATAAATATTTAGGGCTTGGGTCTGAATGTGGCCCGGGTGTAGAATTAAAATATATAAGAAGGAGGTTTGATATGTTTCTGAAGAAAAAAAATGATGGTCATCTGGTAGAAGTCTTGAGCTTGAAAGACCTGTTCGATCCGTTTAATGATGGGATTGTAGGTCGTCTTCATTTCGGCGAAGAGCTGCAGGATCCTGACAAGTTCAAGAAAGATAACCTGCAGTTTCAATCCGGTGAAGAGCTGCCCAACTGCTGGACAGATCCACATTACCGCGATGACGAGATCAAACGTACCGGCTAGCACCCTGTAGTCATTTAATCTCGCCAAGGCGCCAAGAGCGCAAAGGCTATTGTATATGTAGTGGTGATGGCCTGATCTAGCAAACACGCCAGGTTTTACATTGTCGGCGTATGCGTGTGCTACAGATTATAAATACTGTTATCTCGCTGAGGCGCAGGGCACGCAGAGGTAACATATGTTTATAGCTGATGAAACAACAGCGTTACATTAGTATTCCTCTGCGATCTCGGCGCCTCTGCGAGAGAAATTTTTTCTGTATCTGTGTTTATCAGGTCCAGCAGGAACACGCTT
>Ga0316192_10000927_pt1 | contig 21572 bp, 21 predicted proteins | sample MerIslwburrow_MG_FD_204931 | JGI IMG/M metagenome (GOLD analysis project Ga0316192, IMG submission 204931) | Coastal sediment microbial communities from Maine, United States - Merrow Island worm burrow | ecosystem: Environmental > Aquatic > Marine > Coastal > Sediment | place: USA: Maine...
GGAACTTTTACACTGATGGTTTTTAATGGCACAAGTTACGTGGATGTTGTCGATTCAGCCATTACTGTTGTACCTGATGCTGTTAATTACCAATTTCGTTCTGACTATGTCAAGGGCAAATTGGCAGGTTGTGGCGCAAGTTGTGATGTAACTGCTGTTTTAATTTAGGTTTGATACGCTTGTTTCTACTTAACAACTGCGAAGGTGGTAATTAAAATGGCCGAACAATTTGCCGATAATTTTAATGGTGCGGGAGTAGCTACGAATTTAGGTTCGTGGTCGCCCGATGTTGGCACAACATGGACTGTTTCTGGTGCGGCAAATACCTTTGTAGTTCTGACGAACGGAAATTTAAAATTTAATGAGTCTGTTGGTAGTGGCTATGCTTACGGCGATGATTCAAATGTCGGTGGTTATGTAGAAGTAACAACACCGTCAACACTTCAAGGTAATGTTAATGATTTAATTGCAGTTCGATTACAGGATTCTGACAACTGCATTGGTCTAGGCATGTTCGGAACGGGAGCGGCTGGCTTTCGTGTTGTTACAATTATTGCAGGTGTCGTAACTGACACAATCCACCAGTTCCAAGGGGTAGTGGATACTCTATACCGTATTGAAGATGATGGGACAGATATACGGTTTTATGCAGGCGGGTCATTAATATACACTCACGCAGATTCAACAAACTTTACAGCTGAAACAAAAAAAGGGGTAGTGATAAAGGCCGAAGGGGTTTCGAGTAATTTGGAAATGATTACTTCGTATGCGTCTGGTACTTTGACTGTTGGTGACACCATTACACTTACTGAGTTAATCCCCGATCGTATTTATCAGCGCGATACAGCCACAAATAACAAAGCAGTAACTGTCACAGGCACATATTCAGGGACACCCACAGCAATACAGGCACGAGTTGTTGAGGATGGGACTGATACGGAGGTGGTCACCTGGACGACTATTGATGCCGCACCCAGTGCCGGTTCTTTTTCAGGCACAATTACAGTGCCCGAGGGCGGGTGGTATAACGTCGATGTTCGTTTTAGTAATGATACGGGTGTTACTGATGACGGCACGACGGCGTTTGGTGTAGGTACACTTATTGGTTGTATCGGCCAATCGAACATGGAAAATTGGTTCACTGACGGTTCGGGACAAGTACCTGATGCTCTATTACGCAAGTACACGGGTTCGTGGGCGGTACTTGGTGCGGCTTCAAACGGTGCGACAGCGTTTGGCAATCGAATCATTGCCAACATGGCAAGCCCTGTCCCCGTTGGGCTGCTTGATTATTCCAAAGGCGGAACAGCATTAAGAAGTGAAGCTGATAGTGGTTCTGGTTACTGGTTAAACACTGCAGCATCTAGCCCTTATGATGATTTAAAGGTTGGTGTAACTGCGAACGGGGGCGAACTTGAGTTTGTTGTATGGGCGCAAGGCGAGAGGGATGCACGTTCTGGTTTGGTAACTGAGGCGGAATATGAAGGCTCTACAGGTGGGCTAGAGGATTTCATAACGAATCAAATTCGTACAGACATTACAAATGCTTCAGATCAGACCAACCTACCTTTTGTCATCTCGTTATTGGGGCGCGGAACTGATGTTGGGGACACAGATGTTAACTTTCAAGCAATCAGAAATGCACAGCAGAACGTAGCAAACGGTCTAGCGGATTGTTACCGGGTTACAACTACTGATTTGCCGCTGGTCGATACTATCCATTACACGCCAGCCGGGTATACAACTCATGGGGAACAGTGCGCCCAGGTAGTTCTTGAGCTACTGGGGGATGAAACTTATTCACGCGGCCCGCAGATTGTTAACTGGCAAGAAGTCTCCAGCACTCAAACGGATATAACAATTGCTCATGATGGCGGTACAGACTTTACACCCGCATCGACAATTACAGGATTTCAGATTCTTGATGCTGGAACGCCGGTGACTGTATCGGCTGCTGTACGTCAAAATGCAACTACAGTCAGGTTAACCCATACAGCCATAGTTGGGGTTAGAACAGCAAGATACATGTATGGCGCAAATCCAGCCGTTACAAGCCCGGTTGTCGATAACACAGCATTAACATTACCGCTTGAGGGTTCGGCTTCTATACAAGAATTTGTTGCAGGTGTGACGCAATTTTGGTTTAGTATCAAATCATCAATTGTAAAACCCTTTAAAAGTTCAACTAGGAAACTGGGTTAATCATGGGACAGCTATTGTACGGTAACTTCTACACGAATGAAATCAGCAAGTCGTCAACAGCTGAGCGCCTTGAAATTGACAACACGCCAACGGAAAAAGTATTGACGAACGCCTACGGATTAGCACGTAACGTACTGCAGCCTGTGCGCAATCACTTCGGTGTGCCATTTGCACCCCAGTCTTGGTATCGGTGTGAAATGTTGGAGTGGGTACTTTGTGCCAAATCGTATGCTACATGGTGTCGGGATTGTAGTTACTCGCAGTCTTCAGAAAGTTGGAAACTGTACTATAGAATCAAACAGCATCCCAAAGGTTGTGCGGCTGACATTGAAATTGCAACTGTTTCAAATGACGACTTGTTCAATTTTATCAAGGACAACTTACAGTTTGATCAGTTGATTCGCGAGTATGCAATTCCTGGCAAACCCTATTCTGGTTGGGTACATGTTTCGTGGTTGCATCATGGTAATCGCAAGCAAGTCAAACACATTAATTAAGGAGACAACTCATGGCATTTTCATTAGGGTTTGGTGCAAAGAAAGAAAGTGTGCAAAAGTCGGGCACTGAAGAACTCGACCGATTGACAACTGTTGATAAGGCGGAAACTGCTTCAACAGACAAGCTGTCGCAATTGCTAAGTGAGCAAACGCAGCGCGGAACGGAAGCTGCGACGCAGACTGGAACCGCCACTGGCACACAAACGCAAGATGTAACTACGCTGGATGCTGCAACTCAGGAACTGCTGGCAGCCCTCACGCAGCAGATTGGCGGTGTGGTCGGCGAAGGTGGGTTGCAACAGACGCTGACAGAGCGGGCGCAAACGGCTGGAGAAGCCTTTGATCCTGCACCAATTATTGCCCGTGCACGTACGGGCGCTGAACGTGATATTGGACGACGCGAAACTGCACTTGCTTCGGAAGCGGGCAGTAGCCTCAATTCATTGGTGCAACAGTTGGGACTTGAGGGGCGTTTGGAAACTGAAGAAATGCTTGCGGGGCTTACCCAGCAGTTGGGTATTCAAGCGCGTCAAGCGGAGACTGGTGAGATTGCAAGTGCAGCTGCCGGCGGTACTGAGGCGCTATCTCAATTGGTTGCCGCACTCAAGGGTGCAACTACAACAGGGCAAACGGCCAGCACACAGGCAACTGAGCAAGCCACAGTCAGTGAGAGTGCGCAGGAACTTGTTACTCAGTCAACTGAAGAGACCGCTGTTACGCAGGAGACAATCACCAAACTGTCTGAACTTGTTGACTCGCTCTTGAAGACAACTGGCGATGTGACAAGTCGCCAAAAAGGCCTCGATCTTGGCATTACAGGTTAAAAAGGAATAGACTCATGGCAGAAGCTTTTTTAGGTGTTGACGACGAACTCAGTGAGCTGCTCTCGAAAGAGCGTGAAGACGTTCGCACGGTTGGTCGCGAAACTACAGAGACTACAACTGAAGTGCTGGAAGAATCTCAGCAGCTGCTTGAGGTCTATTCGATGGAACAGCAGTCTATCAACAAGGAAGCAGATACATCACTTTCGAAGTTGCGTGCCAGCATTGACCAATACAACGCCTTGCAAAACGCAGGGCCACTTGAGTCCATTGGCAATGCGTTCATGGGCATCTTCGATCCGTCCAAAGATATCAACAAAGTGGGCCAACGCGTTCAGCAAAACCAAACCCAACTCAAGTTGGCTGAGGTTGGCCGTTCACAATCGCAGGACAAACTCAATACTGGCATGCAGCAAGGGCGTGCTGAAATGGAAATTGCAGGCGCACAGTTGAGCCAGGAAGTGCGCGAACTGGAATTGGTCAAAGGTGAAATTGCTGGGCGGCGTGCAGAGGAACGTGCGAAACTGGAAAGCCAGCAGCGGTTCCTCACAACTCAAGATCCTGCTGCACTCGCAGCAGCTGAGAAGACGGGCCAACTCACCCGTCAACAAGTGCAGGAAGAGACTGATCGCCGAACTAGGCAGAAGCGCAACATGCGCCAGCTTGACATTAACATGCAATTGCAGGAACGTGGACTTGCCGAAGCTACTCGTCAGGACTTCTTGCAGGACATGACCAAGTTTGAAGTGCAGGAAGCGCTTGATGAATCTCAGAAGCCTGAGAACGCAGGCCAGTTCAAGCTAGCAAACTTCACTGCAACTGCACCTGAACTCAAGAAGCGTCTTGAAGAATTTGCTGCTGTTGATGTAGCTACCGTTGGTGAGACTATTGCAACTGTTGAGGCTGCGGCAGTCAGCAAGACCACTGCAGAGTTCATCTCTCGTTACACCGGTGTTGATACAAGTGATATGGATGCTGTTGACGCATATTCAGTAATGGCCAAATCGCCCATCTGGAAACCGGAAGAAGCGTCAGCGATGCGCCAATCACAAGCCCTCATTACAGCAATTGAGGAGACTCCTGAGGGTACGTCACGTGCGCAGCTGTCTGAAGTGCTGCTGAAAAAGTCTGCTGATATTATCACTATGATGAATGAGAAAGTGCGCAACAAGTTTCCTTCCAAAGACACCGCAGTTGCAATTGACCAGCAGTTGGAAACTGGCATCATTTACGACAAGCCCGGTGCCCAGCAATTGACAATGACAAACTCGTTGATGGGCACGGCAACTGGTTCCAATATGTACGATGACTTGCTGGGGCAAATGCGGCCGGCATCCGTTGATGCTGCGACGACTCCAGCACTTGCAGAGATTGGAGCTTTTCAAGAGGAGTGGGTTAATGCTTCCAACAAGGCCGTTAACTTTGCCTATACAACTGGCATCTATGAAACAATGGCACTTGTTGCAAACGATCCTAAGTATGCGCAGCTCAATTTGGCAACAGCACTTTCGAATCGCAACAGTGCATTGTATGGCGGAACAGGCAAGTTCAGTATGGCCAATTTGGCAAACTATTTCAATGAAGCATTCGGAGACAGTGCAACTGCACAGTGGGCGGAGTTTCAAAGTGCTATGGCGCAGCATCTTGATCCGTATGCCAGAACTACATTTGGCTACCAAGGCGGAACTCCAGAAGGTTCAGTTGCTATCTCAAGTGTCAACAACCAGTTGTTTGGCAATGCTCCTGTACGCAATTTCATTACTCAAGCACGTACCAAACTTAGCCAACTGGGCCAGTCTGCTCAACTTGTAAGGGATTAACCGATGCCATATTTCAATGATGTTGACACGGATTCTGAAGACTTTCTCAGTCCAACCAACAATCCGTCAATGCAAACACAGGCCAATTCCGCAATTGATGCTGAGGATAATCGCAGTGTCTTGGAAAATGTGGCCTTGTTTGTCCCTGCAGTTATGGCTAAGACCGTTGACACCTTCGTAAGTTCCATGCCTGGAGTTGACGAGGAGTATATGGGGGAAGTTATTGCGCGTAACATGCCGAACATTTCCGACTACATCCAAGACAATCCAAATGCGGTCGGCATCACATCTGACATCTTGGGCAGTTTCGTTCCAGCTGGACTTGCAATCAAAGCAGTTCGTACAGGTAGCTCACTTAACAAGTTGGCAACTCGGACCTTTGGCGATGGTGCCAACAAGTTCTTTTCAACTGGTATGCCAAACAGCAAGCTCTTTCGTCCTGAGTTCCGCGAAGCTCGTCGGATCATGAAAACCCGCACTGGCACACATGATATCAGCACACTTTCAACACCTGAATTTGCAGGCATGAAACGCAAAGCAATCTTTACAAGTGTCAAGGATGTGCTTATTGAGAGTGCAGCTGCGGATGCTGCCATCTATGCGACCATGAACAGCAGCGAGTTTCTGTTTCCTGAAGAGATGACATTTGCAGATCACATGGTTTTCTTTGGTGGCGTCAATACTGTATTTGGCGTAGGTGCTGGACTGCACGCGAAATACACAATGAGCCGTGGCATCAATGAACTTGCCCGACGCTCCAAGAACAAGAGTGCGAATCCGAATCAGGTGCCAGTGCAAGCAGCTTCATTTGCAGACAATCGCGGGGCGGCCGTAGTTGGCTGGCAAATGATGGCAGAACAGTTTCGCGACTTGCTGAAGGTTGCACCTGAAGAAACTGCGCCTGAAGCAATCACCACACTGAAGGCCAATATCACAGCTGCACAGGGGCGGCTCGCCGAAGAGTTCACAAATGCAGCAAGTGATAACACAATCAAATCAGTCAGCAACAAACTGCAGTTGGACGGTAACCATCTTGCCACACTTCAGGGAGTTGCAGAACAGCCAGCAAACCTAACTGCATTCGACGGTCTCCGGAGCTTGGAAGCACTTGACAACACAGTGGACTGGAACAACCAGCTTGCGCGTAAAATTGCAAGAGATGAAATCGAACTCGGTCGTAAGAAGGAGAAGGTTGCGAAGCTGGTCAACTTGCCCGATAGCAAATCACGCAAGCAACTTGAAAAGGAAATTGGCGAACTTGAAGTTTCGTTAGCTGACGACCGCCAAACATCTGCAATTGTGTACGAAATTGACAACACAGTCAACGGTTCAACCATGCGCAAGGAATTGTTTCAGGACGGCGAACGCAAAATTGCAACGGCTCCAGATGGCGACAAAACAATCATGCTGGACGAAGGCCAATTCATCTTCAACAAGAAAGGTGGAACTCAACTTCCTTCCACAATTGTAAGTGACATCCCAACGGCTTCGGGCAAACTCCCAGTTTCGTCGGACGAAGTTATGGGAAGTCTCAAAGTTTCACCGAAGGGATTGACACAGCAAATGCGCAGCCCAACTGGCGGTGCAGGGATTGATCTAACTCCTGAACTGTTGAAATTGCGCAACCACTTTCCTGAGACCTTTACCGTGTACATGCGTAACGGCGATGACGGTGTAATGAGCCTGACCAAACGCGGCGATTACAACAAACCTTTCACTGCCAACCGCGAAGACGTGTACGGATTGCGTGCCGACAACAAACTGATTGGCAGTCTTTCAAAGCAAAGCAATTTGTCATCTGGCACATTCACCAAACTGCCATTCTATTCAATGACAGCAATTCACGACGGTCAGCAGGCTGCACGTGAAGCGATCAATCTGGAGACAATGGGAACGCTAAAGGTTGCGCCGGACATGCACCACACGCAACTGGACTTCGTGCATGGGTTGCTAGTTGATCCGAAGAAAGGCCAAGCAGTGCAGGGTAAGTTGGACACGACTGCATTCAAGGATGTTGCACCTAATAGTGATAACGCTGAGTTCATTCAGTGGCAGTCGCTTCGCAGCAAATTTGAGGACTTCCAGCGCATTCAAAATCGCCGCATTGCTGAAGTTGGACTTGATGATTTAAGTCCAACTGACTACTCCCGCATGTTGAATCTTCCTGCGAACGACGACCGCATCGTGCAGTTATTCCAAATGAATCGTACAAGTACGGACGTTGTGGATTTGCACCATTTATTTGAGAATGTCGGTGGGTTTAAGGAAATGCTGCGCTCAATGGACGATATCCCAGACACTGCAAGTCCTATCAATCTCACGGGTGCAATGAACCGGATGCCTCGTGATCGTAAACCTGTAGTTGGGCTGACACGTACAACTGACATGCCGTCTGGTGTAATCAGTCGCGAACACTTGACAGACCAGATGCTGCGCACGCGCGATACGCAAGTGACAACCATGCGCGAATCTGCCAGACCTGATTCAGCCGGACGCCGAAGCCTTGTAGTTGCGCATGTTGCCAGTACATTTGATAAGAACGCGGGGCTTGTGCAAACCATCAAGCAGGATGCGGCCAGTCTTACAGGCGGCACAGAAGCCGGAGGTGCAATCAGCAAAGTGATCGGCACTCAGATGTTCAACAATCGTATGCAGTCTGCGACTGTTGCAATGAGCCGCCTCACGGAACTTACTGACAAGCTGGTACAAAAGGAAGTGATTGACAACGTCATCATCGGTGCGACGAAAGAGTCATTTCAGGCGCTTGCAAAACGGGGCAACGAAGGCGATTACGCAGCTTGGGCAAGTGGTTTCAACGCACTGCGTGCTGGTTGGCATGTGAAACCCGGTGCAATTGAGCATCGTCAGTTTCCTGGAACTAGCGCAGTTGGCGATTTGCCCGGACGCCAGAACAAGCAATTTGTTCTTGAGCAGAATGCTGTTAATAAGGAATTGTGGCGCGCGCGTTACGGTGAGGAAATGCCAAGCAACGCATTGGTGCCAATTTCCAAAGTTGACAAACGCCCAGTTACAGTAACGCAGGTTGCTTACAACGGCTTGAAGTCGGTTGACAACATCCAGCAGCAAATCCTGACTGAAGAAAACGTGTTGCTTGCGAGTCAGAACAAGCCAGGAATTGCACGTAAGACTTGGCACATGCCTGTTCCGAATCTGGAAGGCAAGTCAATGACATACATCATGGATATGAACGACAACATTTTGCAGGCTGTTCCCGGTGCAACTCCACGTGAGTCCCGCAGTTTGGCTCAGCGTGCGGCTGGCCAATACAAGCAAGAGGTTCATGTAATTGGTGAGGATTCTGTGGCGGCGCACAGTCGTGCAAAGGGACGCACTTTCCAAGATATCACAGATGTAAGTTCGCCACTGAAGCAGGACGCGCAATCCAAAGGTGCCCTCAGTTCCCCAATTATCACAACTGATCCACGTGAACTGAAGGGAGTTGTGGACGGAATGATTGCGGACTTGGCAGGCATTGCACGCCGCACCCGAATTGAGCTGGTAAAGCCCGAACTGAACTTGGCCGAATTCCAGAAGGTTGCAAGTGGCGTGGGTCGTGATATTGGTAAGACCAAATCAGACACAGTCTGGGACAACTTCCGCTTGGAAGCCTTGGGAGTTCAACGGATTGATGATACCTCAATTGTTGGAAAGGGATTGCTTGCAATTGAAGGCGGTTACGATCGGGCCATGCAACGCTGGTACGACATGCGGTATACGGGGAAAGCACAGACTCATCCACTGGCGCAGCACTTGGCCAAGAAACAATACGAGGATTTCAATGACAAGATTCTTCCAGAGTTTAATCCGTTCAAAGACTTCAATGAATACCTTGAGAAGACGGCGCAAGTTACACTACCGCAGACAATGCGCAAAAACGCGGGGGCGCTGAATGAAGTAGTTACGGCAACTGCCATTCGTATCTTTGATGTGGGGATGGGCGTGATCAATACCTTGTCACTTGCAGTTACCTTGCCGCCTGTAATTTCCCAGCTTGCCCGTCAGGCAGGTGAATCAAGTGACCAGCATCTGAAACGGGTTGGGGCTTACGGTGATGTAACTCCGGGCGGCCTCACCAAACTCAATCCAATCAAGACTGCAATCAGTGCGACTCACTGGATGTGGAATGATGAAGGTGCACAGGTGCTTCGCAAAGTGGCAGAGTCCAAAGGGTACTTCGATCAGTTTGCAGCTGAACAAGTCAAGCTCTATGGGCGAACAGGCGAGGACTTTATTGCGGGGCAACTACGCAATTTCGCAGACGCCACAAGTATCATCACTGACAAGACTGAGACGTTTGCACGTTCGTATTCGTTCATGAACTTCGCATATGTAGGTAAGAAAGTTTTGGAATTGGACGACGAAGCAGCGGCAGCGTTTGCCCACTTTCAGGCCAACAATGTAATTGCAGACTTTCGCCCAAGCAATCGCCCGTTGATGTTCCAAGGTGCCGCTGGTATGCCAATTGGTTTGTTCACCACTTACATGTGGAACTACCTGCAGCGTATGTACTCAATGATTGAGAGTCGCCAGATGCCTGCCTTGATAAATCAAGTGGGTTTGCAATCTGCATTCTTTGGAGCCGAAAGTGTTCCAGGTGTGCAAGGTTTCATCGACACGTTCACTAGCAACTATGATGGTAGCAGCAACTTGGTTGATCGCATGAATGCCAGCCTTGGACATGATGCAACTGAGTGGATGCTGAACGGGAGCATAGCTTCCATGACGGGGATTTCGTTTGGGCCTCGCGCAAGTGTTGGCATTCCCGGAACACGCATGAATCCGATCAACAGTAACTTCTATCTGGAGGCAGCGCCTGCAACTAGCATGATTAGCAAAGCGGCCGGAGTTGTGAAAGGCAGCTGGGACAACATCATGGAGACTGGCGAATTCAATCCTGGCTACGCGGCGCAATTATTTGCTCGCAGCAACTTGAACAAGGGAACCGCCAACGTGATTGAACTTGCACAAGGGTTCAGTGAAGACATCAACGGCAATTTGATTGAAGGTGATACGCGGACGCAAGCCGGTGTAATTGCAAGAACGTTCGGCATGAAGCCCCTGTATGCGGATGAGTTCCGTCAGGAGAATCGCCGCAACACTGCAACGGATGCCAAGCGCAACGAACTCAAGGATCGACTTGCAGCCAATTTGCAAACGCATGCACGACGCGGAACGCTAACTGGCGAAGTTGTTGAGGATGCACTTGGGAGCTATGTAAAAGCTGGCGGTGACCCTGAACGGTTCCGTCGCTTTTACAAGTCGCAGATCGTGAAGGGAACTCAAACCAAACTGGATCGTGAGATTGCAGAATCGTTGAAGCAGTCACATGACCAAAACCGAATCGCCAGACTGTTGGCCATAATGGAAAGTTGAGGAGAGAGCAAATGTTTAGCATGATTGGAAAGTTGTTTGGCAGCAGCAAGGCAGGTGAAACACTGGTAAGTGGGATTGCAAGTGCGGCTGACAAGCTTGTGTATACCAGTGAAGAGAAGGCTGACGACGCTGCGAAGATGCGCACTGAAGGTTACGGCGTTTACATGAAGTGGCTGGAATCCACAAGTGGTAGTCGGCTGGCACGGCGGTGCATCGCACTTGTAGTGGTTGGAGTTTGGGCCTTTGAACACATGGCCAGCATTGTAATGGGAACCATTGCGCCATTCGTTGACAAGCCAGACGCGTTCATCGTTGCAAGTGAGTTCCTTTCGGAAGCTGCCCTTGAGAATAATGCATTGGTTGGAGTTGTGTTGCTGTTCTATTTTGGTGGGCCGACTGCAATGGAAGCCAGCAAGGGAATGGTTCAGAAGTGGGTTAATAAGGGTGACAAGCAAGTACTCTGAAAGAACAACCGTGGTTGGTTGTACGTTTGCCCCTTACAGTGTCGGTGCTGTAAGGGGCTTTTTTCATACTGCAACAAAGCCTTGTTTTAGTGCTTGTATCTCTATATCTTTTCTCTCAAGCACTAGCCTTACCAGTTCTGCGGGTGCTGTTCCCAGTGGCCCATGCTTCTCTACCATGCCTTCAGATAAATGCAGCTCATTCACGACATCTTCAAGCATGTCTTCTAATTCTGGTTTAGTCCATTTACTCATGGTGCCTCCTTTGGCACTCTTGCAAAACTGCAACCTGTGGGTTTCACGCCGTGCGTCAACAACATTGTCACGACGTTTGGATTTGCGACCATGAAGTCAACCTGCACATCAGTCAATTGCATGGTCACAGTTTTGGTAATGGATCGCTGTTCGAACTTGGGTTCGATTGTGGGCATCTTTCCCCAGAGTCTGGCCCACCACGAATGCGTGTTGATGTCGTAGCCGGTTAGCTTTTGCTCTTGCACGGTTGCAGAAATTTGGTAGTGCGCAGGTGCGCCGGGTTCACTCTTGATGGTCATCGTCAGTCTCCAAATCAGTGTCAGTATATTCAAGTTGAATTAGCAAGTCGATGAAATGCTTTGCCTTTTCCAAGTCCTTCAATCCATTCTTGTTGCGGTGGCGACAAATGTACTTGATGACGCTGCCTTCAATGAACGGCATGTTATTGGCGTGGTTGAACTCAACTGGCTGGATGGCCATTGATTTGTAGTGGTCGCCATCGACTTGGGTTGCAAGTGCAAGCGGTTCATGAACGTACAGGCCTGCAAATACCGTTGGCTCTTCAATTGGCTTTACCATAAAATCCCAGGCTTCCTTTATGTCGTCAGTGTGCAATTGCACTTGTGACTTCTTGAACTGTTCTATCCAATACTCTCGTCCAATATCGCCTACGTCTGCCCATCGCAATACTGGCACTTGCTTTGACTCTTTACAAGCTGCCAAGTACAGCTGCCACGCACCTTCTGCAATTGCATCCGCTTCATACTGCTCTCTCTTGTTCATGTTCCAGTCTCCTCTTTAGTTTCAATCAATCCCTCAAGCATTCCATGTGCAGAATCCACGTATACAAATGCGTCCCCGTTCGTAGTTTTCACACTTAGAATCTTGCCCGCGTTCACCATGTCGGAAAGTGCATTTCGAAAGTCCACCAACTTGATATCGCGTTGCATTACCATCCACAATATCCTGCTAGTGATTGGCCCATTCGCGTGCTGAATGTACTCGGCCATCTTCTGTTTGGCAGTTGCAATCGGCGAAAGGCCAAACTCTCCAAGCGCGTCCGGCATTGACAACTCAGTATGTGATAGCAACAGGTCCGCCTGTTCCAGATCGTCCGCCTCAATTGTCATGGATTTGCGAGAGGCCGCAAGTGCGCAGGCCACCTTCATCAAGTGAGTATGGCGCCGTTCAATGTAATACATGAAGCGCGTGTCTTGAATGCTCACTTCCCGCATGTACAGTTTGTCGTCCATCCGTTTGGCGGACTCACTGAGTTTCATGGGGCCGTTCATCTTGTTACTTGCAAAGCTGAAGACGTCGGCCAAACATGGAATCACTTCTTTGTCCAAGTACGCACGGCTCGGCGGTATCTTCTTGTACTTGTCAGCCGCATACACAAGGATGAACCGGCTCATGAAGCCTTGCCCAATTACTTGAGGTGGCAGTAGCACGGAAATCTCCGTGGGAGTTGTGCAACCAATCAAGTTGAGCAATGGGTCTTTGAGTTTGATCTTGGCGGTTTTCAATTGGTAGTCATAGTCCTCGCCGTCCCACATTTCAAGTAAGAACCCTGTCAAGTCCAGATTGTTCTGCCCCATGAAACTACGAAACTCTGCCGCACACACATACATAGCGTGACGGTCAGCCGCACAAATAGACATCTTGTGTTCGCTGATTGAGGCGATTGCACTTGCAACATCAAGCAAGCCGTCCTCAAGTTCTTCTTCCTTCTCACCTTGCATTGCAGTTATCAGACCCTGACGCTGGCCCGCAGTATCCTTGGGAGCGAATCGCACTTGCGTATTCTTTTCCACCAATTTTTTAACATTGTTCATTGCAGTTGTCTTGCGAGTCCCCGGCGGCCCCACCAATAGCACGTACAAGTTTGGGTAAATGGAACCGATGCCAGTTTCAATCCAGCACCGCCGCCCCAGACATGCGGAAACTCCAGAGAGTGCAGCCCAAACGTGCATCATCTTCGGAGGTTCGGTGTGTTCCGTGTACCGCAAGTAGTCTTGCAAGAACTCGTTTGTAATCCCATCCAGCACGGACATTAGCAAGTATCCTAGTTGTTGTTATTGTGCAGCCGGTTCATAAACAAAGTTGTGTTTGCAATGACGGCATCGCCACTCCGCTGGGTTTGTTCCGAGCATTATCTGCACTTGTTCTGTGCCACACTCAGGACAGTTGGGGGAGCTGCGACACAAGTGTTCACGGCGATCAACGTCCGCCATAACTTCTTTAAACGTTTGCATCCATCGCTTCATGCTGCAACTCCCTTGTTATGAGCTTGCGCCCACTTCGTTTGCCAAGCCAATTCATTCTTGTCAATCTCACCAAGTGTAATGTCTGGCTTCCAATTCATCAATCGCTTGCCCCAACCTCTGCCCACTTGCGCATCGACGGGTACTACGAACTCGCGCCCTTTGATAGTCACGGTATTTTCCATGGCTGCCATCACCAAGGGAATCAAATGCAGTTTGGTTTCGGGGACTTGGAAGATGATCGAGTCATGCACTTGAAAGAGTAGTTCAACTCCTTGCGATTCCAGTTCCCAGAAGATTGTTTCAAGTGCTTTGTTGACGTTGCCGGCAGTTCCGCCTTGTCCAAAGAACGCGGCGAACTCCCGTTGGACTTTATCATCATTAACAAGATCACCAAAGAACACACGAGTGTAACCAAACGCAGCACTTGCTTTGTTCCCATTACGCACGGCCTTCTGCGCTTCCTCTGGAATCGACAGCTTAATCTCCGGATACATTTCATAGTAGACTTCCAGTAATTCCTTCTCGCAAAACTTCACCAGTTGTGGAAAGTCCCAAGTGTGCGCTTCCTCATACCCCAGAAAGTGGGCAGCTGCAACTACAGACTCTTTGCCCATCGTCAAGAACAAAGTGAACGCGTGCATGAAATAGTTAGCGCCGTAAACTACACGCTTGGTAATCTGGCGCACGCCCTTCGTTGGGTGAACTGCCCAATCCTCCCCTGCCGCAGTTGCCTCCAGCAACTTATCATACGGTTGCTTGAAGAACTGTTCTGCATGTACACAATGGGTATCTTTGCCACTCATCATGGTTGCAATGAACGCAGGGTCGCCCGACTCGAAGGCCGTGAAGTACGCATCTGATTGTGCGTAGTCAGCGTCCACAATTACATAACCGCGATCAGCCTCCAACTGCACACGCATACGCTTGGGCTTGTTCTGGATGTTGCTGCCAACCCACAAGTCGTGAGCCTTGGAAGTTAGCCGCCCCGTGGGAGTACCCGCAGTGTAGAGTTTGTACATGAACCGCCCGTGCAAAGTCTTGCCTTGTGAGTACTTGCTAACGTTGTTGGCTGGTTTCTTGGTTGCCCAGATTTGGCTAATGATGATTTCCAAAAGTGGGTCTTGAGTTGCAATCATCTTGAGTTCGGTTTCACCAGTGACTCGGCCCTTACGCGGAATCTCCTTGGCTCCAAGTACATCATAGATTAGTTCCTGTACTTGCTTGGGTGAGTTGGCATTGAAGTCCTGGTCGGCGACCATCAACAACAAATCCTTCTCCGCCTCTTGGTGTTCATCCCACATGTCAGACATCAACTGTTGGTGGATTGAGTTGTTCACTTTCACCCCGCGCATGGACATGTTGAAGTTGACGCCGAACTGGCGGGTGAACTCACTCGTGTAGTTGCGCAGCGCCCAGTCGGTATTGCAAAGCAGCATGGAAAGGAACTTGCAACCCATCAACGTGCCGTGACAATCGAGTGCGTTGTAAAGCCAGTAGTTGGATAGCCCCCGCGCGGTGGTTGGAACTGCATAGCCCTTAGTATCTTCGGCATCTTCCTTGCCTTCGTCTTTCCAATAGCGGATGAAGTCCATTGCAATTGACGCGATGAACGCCAACGACTTGGGAGCTTCCGCCCAGATACTGTGCCACATGTGAAGGGTATCGAAGTAGTAGTTGCGCAGAGGCACGCCGTAAGTTACGAAATAGGTAGAGTCGTAACTACCATTCTGCATTACTTTGTACGTGGAGGAATCGTGCACTCGTCCAACCAAACTCCACACTTGCTCTTCTTCTTCTGCTGTTTCCCAATGGCAGCCTCCCGGCTTGAGCGTATTGTAGAAAGGAATAACGAATGTTTGGGACTTGCCCTCATTTGTCCAATTGCTGTACCCAATACAACTGATTGTTGTTCCAGTTGTTTCAATATCAATCGCTGATAGGATTGAAGTTTCAATGGAGGTGAGTAGTTCTTTGACGTCGTCAACAGTGTGACAAACTCGATAGTTGAAGGCCGGTTCTTTCCTGAATGTGCCATTTGCCCACCTCGACAGTTTGCCCAAGTCCTGGAGTGTGATCCATCCGCCAGTGCGAGTGGTCATGATTTTCTTGGTATCGTCAAATACCAAAACTGGTTTACCTTTGTACTTGTACACACCGCCACGGCAAATTGCCAGTGATGAGTACTTGCCAGTAAGGTAGAAGAGGGCCGCTTTATCATTTGCAACTATGATGTCATAGGTTTTGCTGGCCATCTTGGTATGAAACTGAGGGGCACGCGCCATGTCAGCCTCAAATTTATTCTTGGTTTTTGGTTTGCGCTTCCAACAGCCGTTGGTCATTGCAGCAAACTCAATGGACTTCAAGTCCACGTTCGATTTCTGAATGTAGCGTTTCAGTACCGACAGCATACGGTCGGAAGTTTTTGGTGGGATCAACCACAGAATGCGCTTAGACATTGACGTCGATCTCCCACTCGTACCAAGTATGGCCACCAGTGCAAAACACAGACGCACGTACATATATAAGTTGAACCGTTGCATTTGCGGGCATTAGTTTATCAGCATAGTTCAAAGTATCGAGTCTGTCCTGAACAGCAACTGGACGATAATCAAATTTATGCCGAGGGGGAGGTAAATTTTCCAATGCTCTAATCAGCATTAACGCATTGACTTTCATTGTGCAACTCCCATCAGTTAGAAAAATGGGGCAACGATTGCTGCCCCATTTCGATTACTTACTACTTGCAACTACAGCGTGTTATGCTGCGGCTTCTTCGGCGCCGTTCACTGGAGTGATCTTCTTGCTATCCAGATTTGCGTAGATGCGGTCAGGATCATTCCTGTCCTTACGCTGCTTGATAGCACCGATGAAGTTGTGACCTACGAAGGCATCCAGCAATTCCTGGAATGGGCCTGCACCTTCAAAGCCAGCATCGACCATCAGTGCTTTTACGCGACCAACATCTTTCTTCAGGTCAGAAATCCAGAAGGTTTCGAAGTGCGTCTCACCGATGAAATCATCTGGTTCAAGTTCAGCATCCACCATTGTGATGACATCTGCAATCTCCAACTTGAATTCAACTGTCGGTTTGTTAATTTCAACGCCGTCCTTCTTAACTGCCTTGTGACCAATTACAGCTTCTTTCACAATGAATTCGAAAACGCCAACTGGAGTGGCAACCGGGCCTCGATTCATTTGAACTTCAGAGATATCCAGACCAGCTAGGTCAGCAAGTGATACAACTTCGTCGCCGATTGTTACTTGAGTTTCGTCATTTGACATGGTAATTTCCTTTGGTTTCGTTAATGGATTTACAACAAAAATAACTGGGGTACTAGCGAACTAGCCTTCTTCCCCAGCGAAGTACAGATAGCAAATGCCATCATCTGTTTCGCCGATAGTTGTTACGTCATGCGCAACTTCACTGTCATCTTCGGCGGAATTTTGGTTTACGATTTGCATCACATCGTCCATTGAGCCTTCGCCTTCGGCCATCAATTGGATGATTAGGTTGCGTCGTGTAATTGACATGGGTGTTTCTCCTTAGTTGTGCAGCGAGCTGCGGTTGTGGTTGGCAGTGGTTAATTATTTGTAGAGTTTTTCAACAGACAACTCAGCAAAAGCAGTATCCGTATGTACGGTACGATCCGTATTTGAGACATACAACAATTGGTCTCTTATAGCTTGAGTTAGTTTAAGTCGGTCAGCTTGTGCGCAGTCACACCGACTACTCTCCCAAGGGTTCAGGGTTTGCCAATACTAATTGTTGGCTTTTGTGTATTTGTTGCTAGGGTTGTTGCTGCTTTGCTCTTTCCTCCCAGTAGTTTGTTTGTAGTTGCAGATGCAGGTGCCTCACGACATGCAACCAATTCGGAAACTGGCATCAAGTCAGCGGGTGGTAATGGAATCGAGGCCAACTTGCACACCTCTTTGAAGCTCAGGTCTTCCCACTTGTAACGACCGGGCGGAATTACACGTCCGCCTCCGTCGCGATCCTTCTCTGGGCGCAAGTCAATACTTACACTACTGCCTTGTATTGTGAAGTACAAGACCTCATCGAATCCCTTTGCAATTGTCATTGCGTGCGGGCCTGAAACTGACTTCATTTGCGTGCGAGTCCAGTCGATCTTGCGATCCCTTCCAGTTCCCACGTACTTCTCATACACTTCTTGATGGCCGATGAGAATGAAGTGACATGGCAGGGTGTGCAATTGCCCAAGCATCCAAGTTGCCAACTGACCGCAGAAACGGTAGCCATCCCATTCGGTTTTGGAAGCATCTGCAAGATCAATCTGGTTCTCGATGCAGTACCTGAGTGCAAGTGACCAACACAATGCTGAGTAACTGTCACAAATCACAACTGTGTTACGGTCGAAGCGCGCCCAATCCAACTGGATGCAATTGACATCCGGCTTGATCATGCGTTTCTGGTCGGTTTCATTCCAGAAAATACTGGGCATCTTGCAGAACCACGTCATGAACTCAGCTGCAACTGCACGCTTCTTGGTGTCGCCAATGTTGACACGGTAGATACGCTTGCGAGCGGCAGGACTTAGGTTCTTGAGGATTGCACAGCCGTCGTCACTGTCCAACAAGATGACATTGAAACCAGCTTCAGCCGCAGTTCCAGCCCACCAAGTCTTGCGAGTTTTACCCGGCCCAAAAGCCATCAAGCGCAACAGCGTTTCTTCTTCAAGTGAAGTGTCGAGTTGTGGCATCAGCAATCCTCCTCTTCTGTAATTTGTTGGTCTTCAACCAATGCAATAATAGTTTGTCCTGAAGCCTTGTGCACTGCTAGTCCGTAACGTTCCAACAGTGCAGGTAAGTCCTGGCTTTGATGCATCAACATTTTGAATTCCAATGAATCACGCACATATGCTAGCAAGTTGCGTCGCCACTGCGTTTGCATTTCGTTCCAAGGCACTTGCGGGGTTTGATCAGTGGCCATAGTGGTTCCTCCTTCAATGACAACAAGATGATGATTGCAACCAGTGAGCCAATCATCGCTAGGTAAATGTCGATTAAGTCTGATAGTGTCATGGTTGCTCCTTGCGGCACCGCCGCTTGTTAGTTTATTGTGAGTCGGTTGTCAAACCGATAGCGTTCTTCATCCGGCAGTTCCGGGAAGCCAAGCGCAAGACATTGCATGTTGATCTGCGGCCAGCACTTGGCCATTGCTTCAGGTTCTACATTGTACAGGCGTGCAGTTGAAATAAAGAGCTGGCGGAAATTGGTGGTCGGGTCTTTCTCACCTTCCATTACAATTGGATCGACCACCAGTGTATCGTATGCATTTCGTGCAGCTGTGTAATAGAACCAAAGCGCATGTGATTCGCGGGTGAGTTCAAGGAAACCTTGCGGTGCCAATAGTTCTGAATAGATTGGCGCTTCCATTTGGCACTTGGCGATTGGTTTATTTGGCATCAGTATCCATCCTTTTTTAATTCGTGCGCAATTACAGCTTCCATTCCGTGTACTGCGTCTACACGTTTAACAGTTGCATATCTGGACATTTCTTTCAATTGCTCAACTACGTAAGTAAAGTCCTTGTTGTACATGCTGTAAGTTTGCACATAGTCACACCCACGGTAATGCCCGATTACGACGATCTGATTTGCATTGCGTCCTGCAACTGACAAGTCCACATGTATGTCAGTTCGGTCACGGATGATTTGCTCGCACTCACGAATTCGCGAAGCTAAGTATTCTTTGTCACTGTCCTCGCGCAACCGACTGTCAATACGATTCTTGTCGTAGGTTGCAACTATCCGTGCCAGAGTCTTGATCCATTTGATTGGTCGCATGTTATTTGTTCCCCTGTTCAATTGCAAGTTCAATGTCAATCCAAGGCTCAAACGGGCGGGCCTCGTATGGAGTTTCAAAACTGAGCATGGTTTCAATTACCTTCTCGTCGCGGGACTGGCAGAAATCAAACTGCCCGCAAGTGCGATTGTATGCAGTGCACGCATTGGCACGGCGAGGAAACCACTGTGTCTGGTAGTACATCTTCATCAATTGCAAGTCAAGTGCAAGGCCACGAGTCCAGTCTTGTATGTCAGCTTGTGTTTTGTTGAAGCCGTAATTTGCAATTTGTGGTTCGTCCAAACTGATATAGCAACTCATGTACTGTACATCTAAGTTGGTAATTGGCTTACCAACGATGGCTTCCAAGATGAGGGCATACGGTAGCACCTGTTCGTCGAACTTGTAAGCAGATGTCATATCTCCCAAGGTGCGCATGTGTGTCTTGATGTCAGTTGCAACGAATTGCTGGTGGACAACATTGTACATTATCATGTCAATGAAACCGATGTATTCGACTGGAATCTGCGGTTCGTCATCGCGCCCAAGTGAGAAGTCCTTGATGCGGATTCGGAATGGCACCTCAATTGCAGGCCGCGACTCCCCATTAACGTCAATGTATGCAAGTTCGCAATCGCTGTAACCTTGGTAGTCGATCATTGCCAGCAGTGTTGCATAGCAAGCTTCCAAACTACGGGGCTTGAGCGGACTGACATCGTATGCAACTTTCAATTCCATCATCAAGATGAAAGTTGCACGTTCCTTATCGCCATGCACTAGGTAGTCTTGGTATGCAGCATGAAGTGCCGAACCCGCAAGTGTTGCAAGTGACTCATCGCGGCGACTGTGCCCGTAGAATTTACGGAACTCCAGCTTGCGTGGGCACGATGCAAATGTCGAGCGGGACGAATGGGAGATGATGAGTTTGTCAATCTTCATCCCACTTTCTCCTTGTAAGTGGCATTCCAAGTTTCCATACATTTCGCAGTTAACTCATCTTCACAGCGGGGAGTTTCAATCAAACATGGCGCAGCTGCATAGCAATCAGTGCATGTAGTTACAAATAGATGGTATCGAAAGTTACTCCACGTATTGAGTATCCTTATTGTATGGGGGCCGGATGTTTCGCAGCATTTGTTGAATGTGGTAAATGCCATCAGAAACTCAAGCTGCCCAAGTCCGCAAGTACATCATCCACTTTCTTATTAGATGCAGAGCGTTTGGTCTTGTTGGCGGTGCGTGATGCAAGTGCAGACCCATAGGTTGAGCGCAATCCGCGCACCATGTAATGAATGTCCTCTGGTTTGAGGATGGCTTTGAGGTGGTCGTGTTCTTGCAAGTACCCACGGCAATCGTGCAAGGCTTCGCCCAATTTGTCAGTTCCGAAACTGTTCACAATTGTGTGCATGAGTTCGTAGAAAGTTGCCGTAGTTGCATCATCGCAAGCGTCGGCCTGCTCTTGATATTTGTAGTTGTCCACGTTGGTATCTGGCACAACTGCAACTGCGGTGTCCATCATCAAGGAACCGAGGTCTGCAAGAGTGTCAGGTTCAGCAGGTACAATTGGCTTGCCTTGCTTAGTTGGTTGGGCAACCGTGGTTGGCTTTGGTTTTGTGGCTTGTGCAGCTTTGGCTGCTTTTGATTTTTCGAGTGCCAATGCAAGTCCAGTCAGTGCAGGCTTGGCAGGTGCAAGCGCCTCTTCAACTACTGCAACTTCAGTCACGGCAGCTTTGCTGTTTTTGCCCTTGCCCAACATGTCTTGTAAGCTCATTGTTATTCCTCCGACATGAAACTAAGTGCATCGTTAACATCGTCCGGTATCTCAACGTGCCCGCTTTGCGAACGCAACAAGGTGATTGTTGCAACTGGAAAGATATTGGTTTCATCAACCTCATCATGACTTGGCATATTAACTTCAATGCCCTTTTGCAACATCTTCCATCGTGCAATTGTTAGCTTACGGTTGCGGGCAATATCACGAAGGCGCGAAAGTTCAACTCGCATACGCTGCACGAAAGACTTTGCATCTGACTCGTCGCCCTCGATTGTGAAC
>Ga0316192_10000928_pt1 | contig 21568 bp, 15 predicted proteins | sample MerIslwburrow_MG_FD_204931 | JGI IMG/M metagenome (GOLD analysis project Ga0316192, IMG submission 204931) | Coastal sediment microbial communities from Maine, United States - Merrow Island worm burrow | ecosystem: Environmental > Aquatic > Marine > Coastal > Sediment | place: USA: Maine...
ATATTTTAAGGCCGAATGCAGCGTGGTGGTTTTACCCGATCCGGTGGGCCCGCATACGAATACAAGACCATAAGGAGTGGATATCGCGCGTGTAAAATTCTCATGGTTCCTTTTGGAAAAACCGATTTTATCGAGTGGCAGGGGTTCGCCGGCATCCAGCAGACGCATGACAACGTCCTCTACCCCGCCCTGGGTGGGAAGCGTGGCAACCCGCAGTTCGATTTCTTGGCCGTCGCTATTTTTGAATTTAATTTTACCGTCCTGGGGTTTGCGCCGCTCGGCAATATCAAGATCGGACATGATTTTAATCCGGGATACGACGGCATTGCGATAACTGAAAGGAATGGTTTGATAGACCACACAATCGCCGTCAATGCGGGTTCGTACCTGAGTATTATCTTTGCCAGGAAAAGGCTCTATATGTATGTCCGAAGCGCCGCGGGCATGGGCGTCAAGAATTATTTTGTTGACCAGTTTCACAACCATACTGTCTGCTTCGCCGATTTCACTTTCAACTTCTTCAATTTCTTCCGTTTCTTCCTGCATCACAGATAAAATTTCTTCAATCCCGTCCTGTTGGCGGTCATCCCTGAAGAAAAAATTGATCATTTCGAGAATATCCCGCTTCAAAGCGACACAGAACTCGGGTTCCTTGCCCGGAAAAAGGGATTTAATTTCACTGATCTTCTGCTGATCGTGAGGATTGTCGATAGCGATGACGGGACCTGCATCTTCTTCCCGCAAGGGGACCCAGCAGTTGGTGCGCAGAAAGGGTATTTTCAAACCAGCCGGCAGTTTTCCGGGGATCAGCATGTCTTGTGTAAATTCGACGGCTTCCGTATCATAATACTTAGCAAGGGCAGACAGTATATCTTTTTTGGAAACCTTGATATCCTGCATCAACACCGTTTCAATCGGCATTTGCTTCTGTCTGGCAAGAACAATCGCCTGTTCCAGTTCCTGATGGGTCAGTAAATGATTTTCAATAAGAAAATCAAATTTTCCCATGGTATATCTTTCGGTCAACTTTTGCTGGGTATGCAGGGCTATCCCAAGAATGCCCGCGACTTCCTCGATGGATTTTTCGTCAACTTGAACAAAGGACCTTCCCGTCTTGCGGTTCATTAATTGAATGACACCGAGCAGGCGGTTTCGAAAACCGATCGGACGAGCCAGGATTTGGCGTGTCTTAAATCCGGTCTTCAGGTCCCAACGATTATCGAATCTTAAATCCGGATCAATCGCGGCCAGTTCTTTTGAATTGTATGCATCCTTAATATTGATGATCGTATTTTTCACGGCACACCAGCCCGCGATGCTGTCCGCTGTGATGGGTATCCGGATTTCCTCGATGTCGCGGCCGGATTTAAATCGTGAAACAAGCTGATGCTTATTTTTGTCCACAACATAGACCGTAATTCGCTCAGCATCAAAAAGAGATGTGATATCATCTTTCAAGTTGATTAATATTTCATCTAAATTCGCAGCAGCGTTTATCTTGTTGCAGATTTTCTGCAAACGGGTTCGGTAGGCCACCTCAGAAGTGAGTTCTATAATATGGCGGTCTTGTCTTTTGATTGTCGGCGATGCCGATACCGCAGCTTTCTGATTTTGCCTGTCACCCATCGTTTGTGCCTTGGCGTTTCAATTTTTTATAGTTCGCGAAGATTTTTTTCGTGCCGCCCAGAATCAATAAAAATCCAAGCAGATAAAAACAAAAGTAAACGAACCCGATCACTGAAGCAAAGTATTCGATGGTTTTAATCTTTGGCATGACCTGGGGGATGCGAAAAAAGACGCCCACGCCTGCCAGGACGAGTAAAATGCCCCAGACGATCTGAAAATATATTTTGTTTTTATCCATAAATCTTCAATCTTCAATCGAAAATTTTCAGTCACGTAAGCTTCCCTTAAACTCCGCCTTGCGCTTTTCCAGAAAGGCAGAGGTACCTTCTTTGGCATCCGGGCTGGCATAGCAGAGGGCAAATGCATCAATTTCTATCCCACAGCCGGTTGCCAGGTCCACATTCATCCCCTTGTTAACCGCCTGTTTCGCTTCTCTCAGTGAAACTTTACCCTTTGAAGCAATTAATCCGGCAGTTTTCATAACTTCTTCCATAAGTTTGTCCTGGGGAACTACCTTGTTGACCAATCCGAGCTGAAGGGCTTCCGCGGCCGATAGCATCTTACCGGTAAATATCAATTCCTTTGCCATGTTGGTACCGATTAATCGCGGCAGGCGCTGGGTGCCGCCAAAACCCGGGATTACCCCAAGATTTATCTCAGGTTGGCCGAATTTGGCGTTTTCCGAAGCATAGATAAAATCACAGGCAATGGCTATTTCGGTGCCCCCACCCAAGGCAAATCCGTTTACCGCAGCGACGACTGCAATCGGCAGAAGCTGCAGTTTGTTGATAATATCGTGTCCGCTTCTGGCAAAAGACTTCGCCTTAAGCGAATTAAAAGTGGCCAGCTCGGAGATATCGGCTCCGGCCACAAATGATTTATCGCCGGCCCCGGTAAGTACGAGAACGCGGATGTCCTCGTCGGCTGCAATGGCGTCAAGAGCCAGAGACAATTCCGCAAGCAACGCGCCATTGAGTGCATTCAGCGCCTTGGGCCGGTTAAAGGTGATGGTTGCGATTCCCTCTTTGACTTCATAGACGATGTTTTCATATGCCATTTTAAACCTCCGTTCCTATATTTGGATAGAAATTAACGTTTGGTGTTCGATAAAGCATCAAGCTCGATTTGTCAAATTGAAAACAGCGCTTGGAATCGTCTTTTGTCTATTTCTCACCGGATGCCGCAATATATATCGCCGATAAAATAAACAGCCCGCCAATTAATTTCATCCCGGTCAATCCTTCGTCGAATATAATGTAAGCCAGCAGGGTGCTGCCGATAGGTTCGCCCAGCAAAGACACTGCCACCAAACTGGTGCTGAACCACTTAAGTGACCAGTTGTAGCTGGAGTGGCCGATCAATTGAGATATGAGGGCCATGGCCCAAAAGGCTGCAACCGTTTGCGTACTGTAGCCAGTTATCGGCAGATTTAAAAATAGCACAACCAGCCATAAAATGATAGCTGCACTGCCATAACAGATGGCAACATAGGTAAGCAGGGAAAGTTTGCGGCGCAAATTTCGACCGAAAAGCAGGTAAATCGCGGCACATACGGCCCCGCAGACCGCCAGCAAATCTCCCCATAGCGCCTTGCCGGCAGTCGCAAAATCTCCAAAACCGATGATGGCGGCACCGATGATGCTGACGATGATGCTTATAATTGTTGACCCACTAACACGATCTTTGGAGATCAGCGGGGTAAACAGACCGACCCAGAGCGGAATCGTGTTGACTAACACCACGCTGTTGGCGATCGCCGTGTAGTCCAGCGAAGAAATCCAGGCAGCAAAATGCAAGGCAAGAAAAAACCCGGACAGAATTGCCAGTTTAATATCGCGAACAGATAAATTGCGCAGTTCGTCCCCGGCCTTCCAAGCGGCAAGAGGGATCAAAATGAGTGCAGCCAGGCCCATTCGGTAGGCGGCGGTGACAAGGGCCGGTGCATCAGCCAGGCGCGCAAAAATAGAACCCGTAGAAACACCGATGATGCCTATTATCAAAACCGCATAAGGATTAAGCGGAGGGGCGGCGTTCTTCATTTTTACAGCCATACTCAACTAGGCTCGATGTCAGTTGTGCTTTGTCAGCAGTGAACGGGTTTCGGGTGGCAGCCCCGCCGATAGGCTAAAAAACGGATAGTTTGATCATCAAGAATCCGTGCCATTTTGGGGTAGTTTCATACAAGGTGCCCGTACATTACCGGTTTCAGAAGTTCAGCACCGGATTAGGAATCACCCATTGTTTGCTAACTCCGGAAGGGGCTTTAGATTGGCAGTAGGCGTAGTTTCCTTGATATACTGTTTGATCCCGTCAACAATGGCTTCGCATAATCGTTCCTGGTATTTAGGATTGACCAATCTTTTACACTCTCTCGGATTGCTGATGAAGGAAGTCTCGACCAGCACGGCCGGCATTTGGGCGCCGAGAAGCACATAGAACGGCGCCTGTTTGACGCCTTTGTCATTAATGCGGCTGTAGCGTTGGCGTTTCAAATGATTGATCATGGACCCCTGAACATGGCCGGCCAGGCGGCTGGATTCATTGATTTTAGCATTTTGCACCAGGTCATACAGGATGTTTTGCAGATCACTGATATTCTTGGTGGATGTCGCATTCTCTATGGCCGCCACCCGGATGGCCTCGTCATCCGTGGCCAGGTTCAGAAAATAAGTTTCGATGCCGGAAGCCCTGCGGTCCCGGTGCGAATTGGTATGAATTGAAATAAATAAATCGGCATTTTTTGTATTGGCAATCGCGGTGCGTTCTTCCAGGGTCAGGAACCTGTCGCTAGTGCGGGTCATAAAAACCTGGCAACCCAATTCCCGGCGAATTGTTTTGGCCAGTCTCAGGGAAATTTGAAGAGCGACGTCTTTTTCATGCACCCCTTTCAGATATCCGGGAGCACCATAATCTCGACCGCCATGCCCGGGATCGATGATAATCCGGCTGATCCCGAGGGCCAGCTGCTTCGCCAGCGCACTGGCGGGCAACTTGCCTTTTTTTTTCAATGTTACATAGGGCTTTTGCGGTGTCGGTTTTTTCTCTGCGGCGGCGCCCCAGACGTCAATGACAATTCGAAAGGGATCCTTTAACGAAAAGATTTTATAGGTTTTAAAAGATTTGATATCGACCACTACCCTGACGGAGTTCTGGGTGTATTGTCCGGCCCGGGCGTCAATCAGCAAATCGTCATTGATCGGGATTCTTTTTTTTATGTTCTTTCCCAATTGGCTTTCTTTTAGGTCAACGTAGAGGCGCTGGGGCTTGTTGAGGGAGGGGTCTTTTTTTAAAAGGTGGTGGTAATATGGTGTTTCCCGATTTGCATCGATGACGATACGCGTGTAATTCGGATTAGACCAGAAGCGCAAATCATCAACTGTTCCCATGCCGGTTTTTCGGAAATTGTCCTTTTGGGACGTCACCTGTTCATCAGCCGTCGCTATTTTCACTTCGGTATCAATTAGTTTCGCAATATCCTCGTTTCCCCTGGCGGGTTTCCTTGTGACCCACTGGGGCATCGCGTTGATGAGAAATGCTGCTTTTACTTTATAGCGGCTTTCCGGAAATTGTTCGATAACCTGCACACACCTATCATACCCGGTTCGCAGATCTGATTTTCGATTTGAATATTGATACAGGTCGGCATACAATTTCCCTGCCATAAACAGACCGGCGGCTGCACGCTCGCCATTGGGGTTTTTACGATAAACAGAATGATATTTTTCGATACAGCGCAGCCAGTTGTCGCGGTATTTCACTTTGCGGCTGCTTTGACGCAAGCTGTTGTAACAGGATTCGGCCTTGAGATATTCATCCTCAACCAGGTCACGGGAGGACCCGCTGGATTTTTTCCCGGCAGGGTTATTTGTCAACATCCCGGCCGATGATAGGATTTGAATTTCAGCGGAGGCTTTGCCCCGATAACGGCTGCCTGGGAATTGTCGGACGATGCGTTCGAAATTGTCACGGGCTTCCTGATAATCCGATTTTTTGCCGGATCGTTTCGCCAACTCCTGGTAGAGTTTACCGGACTTATAAAGTCCGGCTGCCGCCCAGGGGCCGGAAGGATCCAGACGATGAACCTGCTGAAACATATCGATGCAACGCAGCCAGTTATGGCGATATTTCATTTTGAGAGGAGAATGACGCAGTTTTTTGTAACAGACTTCAGCCTGACTGTACATCTGTTTTGGTGTAGATGCCTGGGATGAATCACTCCAGAAAAGACCGGCAGGAATACTCAACAATAGGATGAAGGTTATGTTGATTGTTTTTTGGAGCATAATTCAGTTTTTCAATTTCTCCTGCAGTTCATTTAAGAAATTCAACGCTTCAAGCGGAGTCATTCTTGAGATGTCCACTTTGCTCAACTTATCAAGGACCGGGTTTTCGGGTTTATGAAAAAGATCAAGCTGTACCGGTCCGCGGGCAACATTCCGCTCTTCTCGAATCAAACAGGGTGATCCGATAGAATCGTATTCTCCCTGCTCGATATTGTAAAGGATCTTTTTCGCGCGCCCGATCACCGCAAGCGGAATCCCGGCTAGCCGGGCGACCTGGATGCCGTAGCTGCGGTTGGTACCGCCTTCGACCAGTTTTCTTAAAAAGATAATTTCATCGTTCCACTCTTTCACCACAATATTAAAGTTTTTTACCCTCGGCTTTGTCTGGGCAAGTTCTGTTAGTTCGTGGTAATGGGTCGCAAAAAGGGTTTTTACTCCCCGATTGTTTAAATCGTGCAAATACTCCGCCACCGCCCACGCAATACTCAGGCCGTCAAAGGTGCTGGTCCCGCGACCGATTTCATCCATGATGATCAGACTTTTTTCTGTGGCATTGTTGAGAATGTTGGCCGTTTCTTCCATCTCGACCATAAAAGTGCTTTGCCCGTGAGAAAGGTTGTCCAGGGCGCCCACACGCGTAAAAATTCTGTCGGTGATACTGATCGAAGCTTTGGCGGCGGGCACAAATGATCCCATTTGGGCCATGATGACCACCAGCGCAACCTGCCGTAACACGGTTGATTTTCCGGCCATGTTCGGGCCCGTTATAATCAATACCTGGTTGTCCTGATCATCCAGCTTTATGGTATTGGGGACAAACCGTTCGCCGGTAATCATCTTTTCCACCACCGGGTGGCGGCCATCTTCAATGTAGATACAGCCGTCGGTGGTCATCTCCGGTCGCTGAAAGTCATTATGATCGGCGATTTCGGCCAGATTCATCAGGCCGTCAATCCGGGCCAAAAAGCGGGCGGCCTTCTGTATGTGCTGGTGGTTGTCAACGACTTCGTCACGGATTTCACAAAATATCTGGTATTCGAGGGCAGCCCGTTGATCTTGCGCGCCCAGCACTTTTATCTCAAAAGACTTCAGTTCATCGGTGATATAGCGCTCTGAGTTGACGAGGGTCTGCTTTCGAATGTAGTGGTCGGGCACGGCGGCCGAGCGACTTTTAGAGATTTCCAGAAAATATCCGAAGACTTTATTGAAGCGGACCTTCAGTGTGCTGATGCCGGTGGCTTCCTTTTCGCGGCCCTCCAAACGTGCCAGCCAGCCTTTGGCATCACGGCTGATCTGCACTAATTCGTCCAGTGCTTTTTGATATCCGGTTTTGATGATTCCGCCTTCGTTAATCGTCGGCGGTGCATCTTCCCGAATCGATCGCCCAATGAGTTCGACCAGGCTTTGGAGCAGGTCAAGATTTTCGGGTGGCTGGAACAGTGCGGTTTTTAATTCTGCCAGCAGGGACCACATGCCCGGAAGCATTTCCAGTGAACGCTTCAGCGCTACCAGATCTCTTGCATTCGCCTGTCCCATCACAATTTTACTGCCGATTCGTTCGATGTCATAAACTGATTTCAGTTTCTCGCGAATGTTGCGGCGGATCTGAATATTTTCCTTGACTTCATAAACCGCATCCTGGCGCAAACGGATTGCATCCGGATCAACCAGGGGATAGCGCAGCCAGTTCGCCAGCAAGCGTGCACCCATCGCGGTGACGGTACGATCGATGACGCCCAGCAAGGTTGATTTCCGGGTACCGGTGCGGATGTTTTTGAACAATTCCAGATTCTGCCGGCTCAAATCGTCGACCAGAAGGTATTTGTCCAGCCAGTAGGTTTCAATTCGAGATAAATGTTCTATCCTTTGTTTTTGGGTTTCGCGAACATAAAAGACCACCGCACCGGCGGCACAGACAGCCGCTTTCATGTTCTCGCAGCCGAATCCCTCAAGCGTGAGGGTGTTGAATTGACCGGTGAGTCGCTCATATCCTCTTTTGTGTTCAAAAGCTTTGTTGTCCAGATAAGAAATGGATACCTCCGACAAAATCCCCGTTATTGTCGAAAACAACGGGTCATTCTTTGATGACTCCGCTAAAAGGGCCTCGCTCGGCGCCACCCGTCGAATTTCTTCGATGACCGCAGCAGAATCCCTTGACTCAGCAGCCCGGAAGGTCCCGGTGGAAATATCCAGATAGGCGATGCCGACAAAATCGTCCTTGCAGGCCACAGCGAGAACATAATTGTTGGCGCGTTCATCCAACAATTCATTTTCGATGATCATGCCGGGGGTGATTACCCGGACGACATCCCGTTTAACAAGGCCTTTGGCCTTGGCCGGATCTTCGATCTGGTCACAAATGGCAACTTTGTATCCTTGGCTGATCAACCTGGCGATATACCCCCGGGCCGCCCGATGGGGAAATCCGCACATGGGAACCGGAGATTCGTCATTTTTATTGCGTGATGTCAGCGTGATTTCAAGAATACGCGATGCCACCTGGGCATCCTCGAAAAACATTTCATAGAAATCGCCCATTCGATAGAACAGTATCGCATCCGGATACTGCTCTTTAATGGACAGGTACTGGTTTAGCATCGGAGTGGATTTAGGTGGGCTCATGGATAAATAGAGGAACTAAAGGCAAAACATCAGGCTAGACACCAAATTGGAATCCTGGAATGATAGCGTAAACGCGCTTTAATTTGAATTAATTATTAAATGTCCGTGACATTATGATTTCTTTATGCCCGATTTATCCTTCGAATCCTTGGCGCTGTCTGGTTCCTGTTTATCAATAGAAGACTTGGCCGGCTGGTCGGCGGGATTTTTGACCAGGCTGTCACCAGTAAGCTCTATAATAGCGTCGGAATCAGGTTTGGCTTGTGCTGCCGGATCTGTCACTGGTGTCTCCAGCCCTTTCAAAGTGTCGAGTTCGCCCCTCAAATTGGCCACCTCACCTTCGTGGGCCACAATCGCAGCATTGAGTTTTTTGGTGTTGCGCCTAGACTTGAATCGGGTCGAAAAATTAAAAAGGTAGGCAATGATGAAACCGAAGAAGAAGAAAATAATGAAATAAACAAAAGTTGGCAGTGGCGGGAGCGGCTTCTCAACAAATCTTATACTTAAAGATATTTTATTGGAAATAATATCCCAGTTATCATAAAAGACAATTCCAATGAGTACGGTTATAATCGCCCAGATCATCACAGTAGCCTTCTTCATGAAATTTCTCCATTAATTTTTGATGGTTAAATCCAGCTTGTTGAAATACGGTTTTAAATTATCATAGGTTGCCTTGATGTGTTCGGGAATGACCCTTACATCTGCAAAAACAGTTAGCGCATTGGTATCGCCGAACCACCTGGGAACAACGTGAAAGTGCAAATGCTCTTCAACTCCTGCCCCGGCTACTTTCCCCAGATTGAGCCCCACATTGAAGCCATCGGGTTTCATGACCTGCTTCAAAATCTGTACCGACCGATCCACTGAAGCCAGCAGTTCACCCATTTCAGATTTGCAGAGTTGATCCAAACCGGATATATGCCGAACGGGTGCAACCAATAGATGGCCGTTGATATAAGGAAATTTATTCATCATCACCATGGTATCATCGTCCCTTAAGAGCGTCAGGTCCTTGTTACTCGATAAGCCATCGCAGAATATGCACACATCTTCTTTATCAGACAGAATGTACTCCATACGCCATGGGGCCCATAGTGTTTTCACGACGAAATTACCCCTATCACAAATTGTTGCATATTTTCTTAAGCGTCAAATGGTCGTTATTTTTTGATTTCTAACCTACGCTGTTTATAATCAAAATTCAAGCATTTTTTACTTTCAACGGTACAACTTCCAGATCACCCCACATTCCAATTTTTTCCCCGACGATGATAATGATTCCCCGGAGATTCTCAATACGCTTGCCCCTGGCGATAGCGCCTTTAATATCAGCAATTGATTGGACCTGATTGGCAATGGCAGTGGCGGCGGCGTCTGCGATAGAGCATGAATCTGCAACCGCGCAGACAGCATCGGCCTTGCCGAGGCTTAGCGAATGGCCTACAGTTCCCGAAGAAGTGCAAACGGCTGTTGGCTTTGGCCCACCACTCACCCGGATGCCGATGCGCAAACTCAGGGAGGATTTGCCAGCGAATATTCCCACTGTCAGAGGCGTATCCGTCTTGATAAAAACGTCGCCGCCATTTTCGACAATGACATGATCCGTAGATTTCAAAAGCCCCAGACCAACATGCTCTGCAACAGCACCGGCAATGGCTGCCATGGGTCCGACACCGGCGTTTTCACCCGCCTTGACCATGTCTACAACGATGGCCGCTGCAGGGCCATCAAGTTGCCAGGGGGTCAGAACGGCAGCAAAATCAGGATGTGCTTTGATATAGGCTTCGACATAAGCCCTATGTTCCAGAATCAGTTTTCGGGTTTCATATTCCAGTTTTTTTTCGGCATGCACCAGCAGATCGGTTTCCTTCACCACCACCCGAAAGGCGAGCAGTTTATCGGTATTCACAAAATTCCGGTAGGTGCGTTCCTGATGCATACTATCTCCAGATGACAGAATTCAAAAAGCGGTTGTTGGTTCAGTGTTCAAAGGTCACAACCGATGGATACTCCTCCCAATATTATTTAAAAATTTGTCATTCGTCAATTGTCATTGGCCATTCGTCACTCGTCATTCGACTACCGGTCTCATTGATTCCGGACATTGGTCCAGAAAATACTGGTCGGTCATACCGGAGATAAAATCCCTTGCGATTTCGGCCGGTTGGTGGCATTGGATGTAGCTTTGTTTCATATCTCTTAGAAATTGGCTAAAAATCACACTTGACTCTCGCTGGTTACACAAGTCATTGAGATAGGTTTCAAACAGCATTTCGAAGAGTTCTTTTATACGGTGGGTGTGTTTTTTTATTCGAGAATTCATATAGATATACTCGAAGTTAAAGGACTTCAACTGTTTTAAAGCATCCGACACCTCGGGGCTGAAAGCAATGTACGGTTTCTCCCGGCTGCTGCAAATAATGTCCGTCACCAGGTTAAACACAATGGTACCATTGGTATCCCCGAGCAGGCTGACACTTTCTCGGGGCAGATCGGAACGATGGATTAGCTTCAGCCGAATGGCGTCCTCAATATCCCGTCCGATGTAGCTGACGGTGTCGGCCATACGAACCAGGCACCCCTCAAGGGTCATCGGAATCAGGCCAGTTTTCGGATCGTTTTTTGTTGCAGTGATCTCCCCATCCATTCGGCCGAATGTTTTCTCAGGAGCCGGCCGCAATTTTTCACTGTGGACTTCTCCGTCGTGACTCAGAATACCATCCAGGGTTTGAAGGCACAGATTCCAGCCTTCTCCTTTACGCTCCACTTTTTCCAGAAAATGAACGCTTTGCAGGTTGTGATGAAAGTATCCGATGCCGTGGTTTCTGCAGATCTCAGATAGAAAGTTTTCGCCATCATGCCCGAACGGCGTGTGGCCGACATCGTGTCCCAGGGCAATGGCTTCAATTAAATCTTCATTGAGATTCAAAAAACGGCCGATCGTCCTGGCAATTTTTGAAACCAGCTGAACGTGGAGTACACGATGGGTAATGTGATCGTTTTTCACCAGATAGAACACCTGGGTTTTATCGATGTAACGGGCATAGGCCAGGGAGTGCAGGATTCGATCGACATCCACCGAGAACGACTGGCGGTAACCGGAATCCATGCGTTCATCCGGTCTTCGCCGGATACCATCTGCATTGCGAACTGCCAGAGGAGACAGCATTTCATTTTCCTGGCGGTTCAGCAAACTTTTCAGTTCAGCAAGGGTTTTAGCGTCATATTTCTTCATTTTGGATCATGACTTCCATCAACTGGATGTAATCGATGCCTGCTTGCCGAAAACCTTCTTTGCCATATTTCATGTTTGCCTCGAAAACATAATAATGCCCAGCGTGCCTACAGATATCGATTCCAACATCATCCCACCGGCAGTAACGTGCGGTGTGCAGCGCCAGATCGAGAGCCTCCCGGGGAACGGGGTCCAGACATATGCTGCCGCCCAGAGCTAGATTGCTGCGAAATTCGTTTTGCGGAGCAATACGCCAGTAGGCGTGTACGACCCGCTGCCCGATGACGACCACTCTGATATCACGATCCACCGGCAGATATTCCTGAATATAGGCCACATCGGTATGCTCCAGATAATCTTCAAGCTCACTTTGGTTTTTGATAAGATAAACCCCGCGACCCATAGCGGACCCTCTGGGAACCTTGCCGATAAAAGGGACTTTAAAATGATCGGTTATCGCTTTTTTCTGTCGTTTCCCGTAGAACACCCGTGTCCGTGGGTGGGAAATGTTGAGCAGTTCAAACAGCGCGGTTTGTTTGATTTTGTCCTGCACACATTTATAGGTGTGGTAGCTGGGAAAGATGTTTTTGCCGATGGCATCGAATAAATCGGCGTAAAATGATGACGGGTAGTATATTTTGCTTGCGTTGCGGATTAAATCTGCCTCTTCGAAAGTGTAGTCTGAAAAATTAGATCGAACACCCAGAGTGACCACATTTTTACATTGCCTCAAGCGACTTTCCAGAGCAATAGCTTTAGGAGTATTTGTCATCGTCTGTTTAATTAGTCAAATAAATGTTCAATTCTTGCCAAAATGCGTTTGGTATGAGTGCCCGGCCAGAAAATTCGATTGCATTGCATACATTTGTGAAACTCGTTGTGAATTTCATAAATATAGTCGGGTATCAGGCCGCAAACAGCATCCGGATCGGCATCGACAATCGGGATGTTACAGTGAATACATCTTGAAAACGGCCGGGTGTCCGCCGGACGGAGGCCGATTTCAGCGATGACCTGTTTGAGTTGCACATCCAAATAGTTTGAGGTGATGAAAACCAGCCGGTGGCCACTGAACTGTTTTTTAATTGCCGCTGTTCGTGTGAGCACAATCCGATCTATTGCCAAATGCGCATAAAACAGCTCAGCGCAAGCATCTATCTCGAAAGTGGTATCAAACCCCAGAATGCGCAGCCATTTTGCTAGTTTCCCCAAGGTTCTGTCTGCAGCGAAACATAGAGTCATTATAAATTTTCAGTCATTTAGATCTTAATTCCTGATAAGCTTGTTGAATTTTTTTAAACCGCTCGTTCGCAAGCGCCTTGAATTCATCGCCCAAATGCTCGACCTTGTCGGGATGATATTTTCCGGCAAGCTGCCGATAGGCTTTTTTTATATCCTCCTGAGAGGCGCCTCTCTGGATTCCGAGGATTTCATAAGGATTCCAAATGGCTGATGAATCTTGCGTTTGGGTGTTCGCACGGGAGCTGTTTTCGCCGGCAGCCTTTTTATAATTATTGTCATTATGTAGATTTTGTCCGTTTTGAGAATATTTTTGAAAACGCTTTCGTTTTTTATTCAACAAATATAAATATCGCCATAAAAATCCCACTATCACCAAATCATCGATCCACCCCCAGCCGATGACCATATCCGGCAACAAGTCATAGGGACTCAGGACATAAAGCACTGCTAAAACAAGCAGGATAATTTTCCACATAGCCGAAATTCATCCTTCCATTCCCAATAGAGGCGGAATTTCAAACGACCGATTTGAGGCGAAAATTCCAAGTGCTCAATTCATAAGCCGCCGGCATCGATCAGATTTGCACCCAAAAAGCATGCCCTCGCGGTAACGCTAGAACCTTTTAATTTCTCACCGGCACCGGTGGCTTATGAATTGAGTTTAACGGAGTATAAATCAAAGTTCAGGCCGGGTCAACGCTGGGGATCTGTTTATCTTCGGTTTTCTTGTTTGATGCTTTTTTTCTATCTGATAGAAATAAGCCTAGGCTAAAGTTCCCGATTTTTTTGCCGATTTATATTTCGCCGGATGAGAATTGACGGAATAAAATCACCCATCTGCCAAGGGGCTTTATCATATGCGCAATTTTTTTCAAGCAATCGTATTATTCAGCATAATCACGGTTGTTAGTGCCGCTTTATTTGTTTTTTTTTCCGACAAAAAAATCATCGTTTTAAATGACGATACCCTCAAAACAGTCGATGAAACCTGGCCATCAGGGGACTCCCTTTTCTATGAGATTGAGGGTCAAATCGACTTTGTTGACAAAGGCGAGATAAAAACCCATGGCAAAAGAAACATTGGGCACGTCTTCCTGGGGATTAAGGGAACAATAATTGAAAATTTAAATCGCCTGGAAAACGGGATAAATCCCCTTCTTGCGAAGAACCATATCCCCATCGAACTCAATTTGACCCATCCACTGACCTTGCTGCCACTGTTTCTTTTTCTCTTGATCATGGTGTGGTTAAGGCGTGTTGTCAAACCAGACCCAGAGGACAATCCAAGGGAAAACGACACGGAAATATCCCAGGAACCAAAAAATGGGGTTCCTACCCGACTGGATATTGTCCGTTTCTTCCTAAACTTGTTTAAATATCAAATCGGGGCGGAGCCGGATGCCCCTGCTGAATTTGTGCCGCTGATGTCCAAAACCACCGGCCCTAATCACATTTTTGAACTGCGGGTCAAACACATGGAAGATTGGGCCAAGCGGCGCATGACCATTGGGCCCCTGGGAGAAGAAAGCGGCAGCAAAAGCAAATGCTATTATGTGATTTACGATGTGCACATGGTCGTGAAAATCCCGGTAAGACCCATCGTTGACTTTGAAGAGTACATCGACAGCATCAAAAAGGAAGTGCATATTGTCAACAAACTTATCCCCAAGGAATGCATTATACCCAAAGTGTCCGTGATCCTGGGTTTGATTCACAGTTTCCCCTACAGCGAAGATATCCCACCGGAACGCCTTGAAGGAAGATACATCAATTGGTTGCGCAAATCGACGGAATATCAGAAATTCTTAAAGATCAACAACACTTTTGTATTTATGATGGATTTATCAAAATACTACTTTCTGAGCCACATCCTCGATGAATTGCACGACATAAAGCATCTGATTGCCAGGGAAATTATCGAAAATGCTCATATTATATGGGAACCTGCAAAATTTAAAGGCCGATACGGAACTGAAAATGATGCTATTATTGAAATCCGCGATATTTTCAATGACAGTGAAGCACATATCCGTCGTTCGCTGGACAAAGCCGGCGTCAGGACACCGGTACCGATTTACCAGATCCAGTCATGGTTTTTTACACATTTGGCAGCCATTCCGGTGACAGCGGATACCAATGGCTTTCCCGATAGATTCATAATTGGATTGAATCGTCTTTTAAAGAAATCCATGCAGGACAATTCAAAAGTGGTGGATGCTTACCGCAAAATAATAAAAAGCTATATTTATAGATCGTCTTTTGAACAGAACAAACCTCAGATGGAGGCTGTCACAGCCAATTTACTCGATATTTTGGCTTGGTTCAGAGAAAAAAGAGTGTCTATGAGAGACCTTAAACCCGACAATTTGTTTGTGGCCGGCGACCCCACAAGATACCCGCTTTTTTTGAAATCTGCGCAAGAATTTTCCATCGGAATCATTGACGTAGAAACGGCCGTTGATTTTGAAAAGACCAAATACAAAAAAATCAAACAGCCCATGCTGGGAGGAACCCCTTTTTATGCAACCCCATCTCATTTTATAAAAAATGATGTCTTGATCTTCAAGTTTAAGAATCTTGGAAAAATTCTGCATCTTCAGGACTGGCATGCGACGCTGATAATGATTTACAAGGTGATTACGGGCGACCTTTTGTTTGAACAAACCGCCAGATTGTTCGCTGAAGTACGCAATCTAATGGTCAACGCCAATAAACCGGGGGGGCATCAAACCGATGTTTTTGAAGAAGCCAGCCGGATATTCTGGCACAGTGCCGTCTCTGAGTTCCAGGCAAAAATCGCCGAGTCGGAAAAATCACTTAAAGCCGTGGGGGTGGATCTGACTGAAACCGTCAACTATATGTTCGGTAGAGGTCTGGTCAAAGAGAAAAAGTCAATCGTCAAAACGATCAAAAAATGCGTCGAATCACAGAATATTTTTGAAAAGGACCATATCCGTGATCATTTGCTGAGATGCTCATATGCCAAAACCTGTCAATTTAAGGCCGATCTGGAAAACGAAGCAAAACGATCGGGCAATCTTTCCACCCCACGAACAGAAGCCATCACCTTCCTGCACAAACTGGCGGACCTTAAGGCTCTATTTGGGCAACATGTCTATGTACAAAAATTGCTATCGCAACCGGAGCCCAAAATGTCGGCATACGACATTCTGACGTTTATGTTCAATGTGGTGTTTAATAATATGTACAGAAGCGAATGGGCACCTCTTTTTGGGGAACCGGTCATCGACTGCGATATGCCCAATGAGGAAACCATCATCGAAGAGACTCAATAAACCCCTGCCGGTTCCGTTTTCATCCTACCGGCAATTTCTTCCCCAGGTTCGCGTCATTTAACCAGATAACTAACTGGATTTAAAAAATCTATTTGCTTGATTAAAGTCATGAAAAATTCAAGCACCAAAATACAAAGCTCAAACAAATACCAATGACCTAAATTCAAAATTCAAAACAGTCAGATTCATCGTAACATATCAATGAAGCACCCCGCTGCAAGCAGGTGGGGCATTGAAAAGATCATAATAAACTGATCGGTATGTTTCGGAAATTGGTTTTTCGGATTTGGATATTAATTGGAATTTGGGTATTGGGATTTGTGATTTCAGTACCGTATCCGTAAAAGAAAATCGCTTCTTTCTGAATCAGATGAAACTGACTTTAACGTTACCCTGTTTTTCTTACCATTTTGTTTGACAGCGCTGGGCACAAAAGTTAAAATCCGTTGGTCGGATTTCCGGTTTAGCCGGATTTAGTTCACTCGCCATACGAAAGTGCCGCCCCATGCAACGGACTCCAAAAACTATCTTGTTTTTCATTTTAGCCCTCGGTCCGGCATTTATATTCAGCGCTTACAGTTCCCATGCAGAAACCGTCCGCAAACCGGTCAGGGCCGGCAGTTTTTATCCGTCAGATCCCTCGCAGTTACGCAACCTCATCACACAACTCACCATCAAAGCTAAAAATACCCGGCTTCAGCTCCCCCGAAATAAGCACTTGCGAGCTATTATACTGCCCCATGCAGGCTATATTTATTCGGGTTGGACCGCCGCCCATGCCTCCAGGGTTTTGCATCCCGGTCAGTTTAGCAATGTGATTCTGTTAGGGCCCGATCACTATATCGGATTCAGCAATGCTGCCATCTGTGACGCCGCCGCCTATGAAACACCTTTGGGGAAAATCACGCTGCACGAAAACGCAGCAAACTTGCGCCGCCAGCATGCGCTGTTTCAATCACTGCCGATCCACCTGGACAAAGAACATTCTTTGGAAGTCGTTCTGCCTTTTCTTCAGACCTATCTTGGAAAATTTCAACTGGTGCCGATTATAGCTGGCCGGACGGATATAAGAGGCCTTGCGAATGCCCTGGATGGCATCCTATCAAGCGACACTCTGATGGTGGTCAGCTCCGATCTTTCGCACTTTCTTTCTTATGCCGAAGCGGCCAAGCGGGATCGGGAAACCATCAACGCAATCCTGAAGATGAACCCGGATGAACTGGTCGAGACGAGCAACCGGGCCTGCGGGACAGCACCGATTTTGGTTTTGATGGAATTGGCCCGCCGTCACCACTGGCATCCGCTGATTCTCCACTATTCCAACAGCGGTGATACAGCGGGAGACCGTTCACGGGTGGTTGGGTATGCCGCTATTGCTTTTTTTGGAGAACTATCTATGGATAAAAACGATTCCAATTCACGTTTCACTGAAAAACAGGGGCAGTTGCTGGTTAAATTGGCCCGTAAAAGCATTCTGGAAAAACTGGCCGGGAAATCACCCGCTACCGAAACGGATACGCTGGTGCCGGCGTTACAGGACGAACGCCTCCAGGCACATTGCGGCACGTTTGTCACGCTTAGAATCCAGGGACAATTGCGGGGATGTATCGGTAATCTGACCCCCACTGAATCCGTCCTGGACGGTGTCCAGCGCAATGCCGTCAATGCGGCCTTCCATGATCCGCGTTTTTCATCTCTGTCTGCCGCTGAATTGGATCGGACCGAGATTGAAGTTAGCATATTGACCGAGCCTCTGCCCCTGGCGTATCGGGATTCGCGAGATTTGATCCAAAAACTTCGCGTCAATGTGGACGGTGTCATTATCCGCAAAAGCCATGCCAGTGCCACATTTTTACCCCAGGTATGGGAGCAGTTGCCCCGACCTGAGGATTTCCTTTCCCATCTGTGCATGAAGGCCGGGCTGCCCGCCGATGCCTGGAAGAGTTCCGAGCTGGAAGTTTTGACGTACCAGGTCCAATATTTTGAAGAAACACATTGATCGTGCCATTATCCGGCTGGTCATTGCCACGGGAATTTCTTCGGTCGTCACCCAGTTGCTTACCATCCGCGAAATTTTAACCCAGTTCCAGGGTAATGAAATCGTCATTGCTTTGGTCCTTTTCAACTGGCTGTGCCTGGGGGGTCTCGGGACCCTGCTGGCACGGGTCATCACCCGCCGTTTCTGGAAAACCACGGTTTTCAAGCTGGGATGGCTTTCCCTGATCCTGGGTGGCCTCTCAGCCCTACAAATCCCGGCTATCCGGGAGCTGCGCGATCTTATTTTTATCCACGGCAGTTCGGTCGGTTTTTATCCTACCTGGTTGTTTTCGTTTCTTATCACAGCGCCCTACTGCCTTCTGCTTGGCTTTGTGCTGCCATACAGCCTCTTTGTGATTCGAGCCGGCATTCCGGATTATCCGGGCACCCGCATCTATATCACCGATAACATCGGCGATATTTCCGGCGGAGCTCTTTTTTCTTTTGTCCTGGTTTATCTGGTTACGCCGCTGCAGGCCATATTTCTAGCGAATCTGCCGCTCATCGCAGCCGTTTATCTTCTTTTTCCGGCAGCTCGCAGACACCGCCCCGCAGTTGTTCAGGCCATGGTATGGGTCATCGTTATCCTGGCCGCGGGGATATTCTGGGAAAAAGCATCTCTGACACCCGCCGCTGGAAAGCTGGCTTATTACCGTGAAACCCGCTATGGCCGCATCGCAGTGCATCAGGACCGTGAACAATTTACGCTGATCGAAGACGGCATTCCGGTGTTCAGCAATCAGAATTTGAGTGTAGCGGAAGAAACCGTTCATTACCCCCTGTCCCAGCTTGATCGCATAGAGAATGTTTTGCTGATCTCGGCCCAAGGCGGCATAATGGCAGAACTAGAAAAATATCAATTGAAGTCTATTGATTATGTGGAGCTGAATCCGGAAGTCACCGCCGTTCAATTCCGGTTTGGCATGATTAAAGCCATCTCCGGTTTAAATGTCATTCACCAGGACGGTCGTGCCTATTTGGCCCAAACGGACAAAACCTACGATGCCATTATTGTCAATCTACCCGAACCGGGCACCTTTCAGATGAACCGCTTCTACACGGATCGCTTTTTTGAACTCGCCCAAAAGCGCCTTTCAAGGAAGGGTGTGTTGAGTTTTTCCATGCAGGGTTTTGACAATTATCTCACCGAACCCCAACGTCAGAAGCTGTCTTCCATTTACAATACCATCCAAATATATTTCAAACATATCTTACTGCTGCCGGGACAACAGGTATTTTTCCTGTGCCGCAACCGCCCTCTGACCACCGACATACCGGCCGCTCTGGCGCGCAAGGCTATCCCCAGCGCTTACATCGACGGCTTTTATTACGGCAACCTGACGCGCGAGAGAATCGATCGATTGAATGCGCGCATGGATCCGAACACCCCGATCAATGTCGATACGTCTCCCTATTTAATGCGGTTGATGTTTTCCCAGTGGTTTGCCAAATTTCAAACATCACCGCTTGCTTTTTTCCTGGGCCTTTCGGTTTTGTCTGCAATCTACTTCTATCGAATCACCAGCGAAGAGTTTGTTCTTTTTTCCACCGGCTGCATGACCATGGGATGTGAAATTCTCGTTATCTTTGCATTTCAAATCTATTTCGGGTATATTTACCTGCAAATCGGCATCATTATCACGATTTTCCTTGCGGGTCTGCTACCCGGTGCCTGGCTGGGCAATCGGCTGCAGCGACAGGCTAAACCATTGCTTGCATTGACCGACGGACTTCTGATTGTTTTTCTGGCCTTATTTATCCTGATCATTGATAGTTTTGCAGATCGACTGCCCGTGCCCTTTTATCTGAGTTTCGGTTTCGTCGTCTCTCTGACGTGCGGGTTTCAATTCCCGCTGGCACTTTATCTGAGCGGCAGCGACACCGCCGCCGTCACCCGCACATTTTCCGCTGATTTGATCGGAGCGGCCGGCGGCACCTTGCTTACCAGTGTCGTACTGATTCCACATGCGGGTATCCTAGGGACCGCAGCCGGTTTGATCGGTTTGAAACTGGTTAGTTTATTGATGATAGGAACACATAGGACACCGTCGTAGGATGAGATGCAAAGCATAGACCCCAATCGGGCTTTATCCGGCAGCTTATAGAAAGAATTCAATTATGAACGAAATCACGAGACGACAATTCCTTTACGGCAGCGCCACCTGTCTGGCCGTCGCCGCCAACCCGGGTTTAAGCATTTTTGAGGGCAGATCTTGCGAAGCTGCCATCGGCGGGGACATCCGCGGCAAGGTGTTCAAAGGCGACGCGCCGGAAAAGCCGGGAAAATATTCCCGGGAAGGCTTTCTCTATAAAAAGCTGAAAAACCATAAGGTCGTCTGTGGCGTTTGTCCCAATCACTGCAGACTTGCTCCGGGAGATCGCAGTGTCTGCCGCTCCAAGGTCAACCTGGACGGCAAACTGTACAGCCTGGCCTATGGCAACCCGTGCGCCGTGAACACCGATCCCATTGAAAAAAAACCGCTCTTCCATTTCAAACCCCGCACAAAGGCCTTTTCTCTAGCCACCACCGGGTGCAATTTCCGCTGCTTAAATTGTCAGAACTGGGAAATTTCCCAGGCCAAACCCCATGAGGTACCCCATATATACGAGCTGTTCCCCCAAGATGTCGTCACTGCCGCCCAAAAATCCGGGGCCCAATCCATTGCCTATACCTACAGCGAACCGATCACTTTCTTCGAATACATGATAGATACCGCCCGGCTGGCCCGGGAAGCGGGGCTATACAATCTCTGGGTGTCCAACGGCTATATCAACGAAAAACCGCTGATCGCGCTTTGCCGGGTGCTGGATGCCGCCAGCGTCAATCTTAAAGCTTTCAGTGACGATATTTACCGTAAATTGAACGGCGGCCGACTCAAACCGGTGCTAAACACCTTTAAGACCTTACACGCTAAGAAAATTCATTTTGAAATGATCAATCTGGTCGTACCCGGTTATGGAGATGACAGGGACATGGTCCAACGCATGTGCGCCTGGATCTTAGAAAATATCGGCCCCGACCATCCCCTGCACTTTCTGCGGTTTTTCCCGCGCTATAAACTAGATCGGCTACCCCCTACGCCGGTCTCGACCCTGACGCGCTTCCGAGAATTGGCCATGGCCGAAGGGATTCATTATGTTTATGTGGGCAACGTGGCCGGACACGAGGGCAACAACACCTCCTGTCACCATTGCAAAAACCTGTTGATTGAACGCCGGGGATA
>Ga0316192_10000929_pt1 | contig 21560 bp, 14 predicted proteins | sample MerIslwburrow_MG_FD_204931 | JGI IMG/M metagenome (GOLD analysis project Ga0316192, IMG submission 204931) | Coastal sediment microbial communities from Maine, United States - Merrow Island worm burrow | ecosystem: Environmental > Aquatic > Marine > Coastal > Sediment | place: USA: Maine...
TTGGTGCTCTGCACGTTCTCGGCGATGGCGCGGCTAGATGTCGAGCCGGACTCTATTCCGGTGAGGCTGTTTTCGGTGTTGCTGAGGCGCTGGTTTAGTGTGTCTTGTTCGAGGCCGATCTGCTGCCAGGCCTTGTAACCGGCGCCAACGGCGCCGATGGCAACTACCAGGGCAATGACAGCGATTGCGCCGCCAGACTTTTTGGCCGGCGGCTGGTCGTTATTGTTGGTCATGGCCTCAATGGTTGGGCTTGCCGCGGTTTCTGGCTGGCTGGCCGAAGCCTCGATTTGTTTTTCAGGCGTTGGTGTTTCTGTGTCTGTTTTTTGTTGTGCTTTAGACATCACGCAGTCCTCAAAATCATTAGTGGTTGTTGTTCAGGTTGTGTCTACGCCATGCCAGCATGGCCTCGGCTAAACCCTGGTCGTTAGTTTGCTTGCTGACGATGGCGGGGTGATGGAAGCCAAGTTGTTGTGCCAGTTGGGCGGTGCGTTCGCTGATAACGATTAACTGTCGGGACAGTAGCCAGTCGCGCTGAGCAGGGTCGCAGGCCATGTCATGCAGGTTTTGCAGGCTTTCATTGCTGGTAGCGGTAATCAGGTCGATGGCTGGGCTGTGGTGGCTTAATGGTGCCAGGTCGCCAGTTGGATGGGCGCGGCGATAGACCTCGGCGTATTCAACCGTGGCGCCACGTTGTATTAGCGTTTGTGCCAGCAATTCACGTCCCCCCTGGCCGCGAAAGATGAGGATGTTGCGGCCCTTAACCTGTTGTAGTTCTGTCATGGCTAGCAGGGCCTCGCTGTTTGCACCTGAGTCGGGGCAAAGTACGGGCTGCTGCCATTGCAGTTCGGCGGCCTTGCGGCTGCTGTCACCTACCACTGCCAGTTTTAATCCTGCTGGCAGTGTAGCGCCAATCAGGCTGGCCGCCCCTTTCACCGCGTTAGCGCTGATAAAGATGGCTATGTCGAACAAGTGCAAACGGTTTGGTATCGAATTTAATTGTTCTGATGGTTGTGCCTCGAGGATCTCAAGGCAGGGAAAGCTGATGGCCTTGCCGCCTTTAGTCTCGATTAGCTGGCAGAGTGGACCGGCCTGTTTGGCCGGTCGTGTCACCGCCACCGTTACGCCCTCGAGGCCCTGAGTGTCAGTCATGACTGACAGCTGCTGATGCCAGGGGGCGTTTATGTTGTTGTCGATACCGAAGTTTTGATCCTAACACCAACTCCACCTATGCGCTATGGTCGACTATTCGGCGGCGTGATAGAGGGCGTCGAGGATCTGTTTGGCGCCGCGTGAGAGCAGGTCGTCGGCCAGACTGGTGCCTAGTCGTTCCGCTTCGCTGGCAGGTCCTGAAACTTCACCGCGGATCATTTCGCTGGCATCGGGTTGGCCCACCAGACCACGCAAGTGCAGGGTGTCACCGTCGAGTACGGCATAGCCGGCAATCGGTACCTGGCAACCACCTTCAAGGCGATTGTTCATGGCCCGTTCGGCGATGACGCGGGTATAGGTTTCAGCGTCGTTCAGGGCCGCTAGCAGTCCATTGACGCGCTCGTCATCAGTGCGGCATTCGATACCAACCGCGCCCTGACCGATAGCCGGCAGGCTGATGTCGGTTTCCATCAGTTGGGTTATGCGGTCGTTGAAGCCGAGGCGAATAAGACCGGCGGCGGCGAGGATGATGGCGTCGTACTGGCCTTCGTCGAGTTTGCGCAGGCGAGTGTTGACGTTGCCACGCAGGTCGATGATTTGCAGGTCGGGGCGTCTTTCGCGTAGCTGGCACTGACGGCGCATGCTTGAGGTGCCGACCCTGGCACCCTGGGGTAGCTCATCCAGCGTTTTGTATGTATTAGAGACGAAGGCATCGCGCGGGTCTTCGCGTTCGCAGATCACTGCCAGGTGCAGGCCTTCTGGGAACTCTACCGGCACGTCCTTCATAGAGTGCACGGCGATATCGGCATCGCCTTCAAGCATGCAGACTTCCAACTCTTTAACGAATAGGCCCTTGCCGCCAATCTTGGCCAGCGGGCTGTCGAGGATCTTGTCACCCTGGGTGCTCATGCCCAGTAGTTCTACTTCCAGGCCGGGGTGGGCAGCTATCAGGCTGTCACGGACGAATTCCGCCTGCCACATGGCCAGCGGGCTTTTACGGGTTGCGATACGAATGGTTTGCTTCGACATATTAATTCCTTTCAGCGAACCGCATATGCTAAGGCCTGGGGCCGATCTAAGCAATATCAAGCAGGTTTGTTATTTCTAATTTTGGTAAAGCTAATGTTCTGAAAATGTGCTTATTGGCCTGCAATAGCCGATGGGCACCTGAAAATAAATTGAAACAGCCTTTAATTTGTTGTGAAAGTACCGCTATAACCTTTGTATGTGAAATGTTATTTGCCTTTGGGGGGGGATAAATCAAGGGGACTTAGCTGTTTTGATCATTAAAAGTGTTTTTCTTGCTTTTGTATTGTGCCTATCGGTGTCGGCTTTTGCTGATAGTGTGGCTAATAAACAAAAGGTTTTAGGGGCAGGGCCATCGACGAAGATTGCTTCGGTATTTTTTACCATGTTCGGGGCCACGACTGCCGCCGCGGGCCATTCCTTCACCGTTGAGCAACGTTCTACCAAACATGCTGGTGGTATTCGGGCATCAAACACCTTCCTGTTTGGTCGAACCGGTCGCCCGCTGAGTGATAAGGAGAAGGCTCAGGGGAAACGGGATTTATTCCTGGCCAGCGTTCCTGTCGGTTTTGTCGTCGGTGAAGGCGTGGCTGTCAAACAGCTCAGTGTGGATCAGGCCAGGTCAGTTTTTTGCGGTAAGAATCAGTCCTGGAAAGAGCTTGGTGGCAACGATCTTGCCATTCATCTGGTCGGCCGCGAACCAACAGAGGCATCGCTGATGGTGCTGAGAAAGTTTTATCCCTTCCTTGATGAGGCTAAATACGATCGGATTCTGAAACGAGATCACGCCGTCATCAATTTTCTGAAGACAGATCAAGGTGCGCAAGCTATTGCTTATGGCCCCTTGCTCAATTTTGCCCCTGTGCATCGCATCGATGTGCCTGGTTATGCGCCAGGGCTTAGCATGGGCTTGGTCTATGATGTCAAAAATGCCAATCACCCGATTGTGCGTGCGGCAATAACGTTTGCTGCCAGTGATGAATGGCTGAGAGTTGTTTCGAAACTGGGGTTCCTGCCGGCCTCCAGCGAGCAGGATAGCGATGGCAGTGTTACGCATCATGCCGACAATGGCTGCTGATTATTGGTTGATGTAATGATGGATCGTAAGGAAACATGGGCGGGCCGAGCGGTTGTTGTGCTTGTTCTGACCTTGCTGGCAGTGACGCTGGCGGCCTTGTCTGCGATTCACTCTCAGCAGAAAGAGGCGCTGGAAAAGGCATTTGTCCAAAATACAGACGCTCTGCTGTTGGGGGTCGGTATTCAGAGCGCTAGTCTGATTGAGTCCTTTGATTGGCCCATTTTGGAAAGGATTCAACGGGAAGCCGCGGCGGCCCCTTTGATCAAGGCCCTATGGATCGATGACGAACTTTCTAAGCGAACCTATGGTGAGCCACGTGATGTTGTCGGTGAAGGTGAACGACGTTTTTCCCGTGAGATTATTGCCAATGGTGAGCACGTGGGGCAGGTTGTCGCCCTTGTTTCTACGGCTGAACTGGATAGTGAACAGGCCAATTCCTTTCGCTTATTAATCCTTGTTTTTGGTAGCAGTGGGCTGGCCGTTTTCTCGGTTATGTTAGTTTTTTTCTTCATCCGTAAACGAGTCTCGCGAAAGCTTTTGCTGGCACAGGCAAGCCGCACCAAGGCTGAAAGGGAATTAACAAAAAGCGTCGATAACTTCCGTGTCATGGTCGAAGATTTGAGCGAAGGCGTTCTGATTCATCGCAACGGCGAGCCACTGTTTTGTAATGCCGCCTATCTTAAAACCTTTAGCTGCGAAGATATTAATTCTCTGAATGGTGCGTCGTTGTTCACATATTTGCCACGTCTTGAAAAAGGCGGGCAGATGGTTAGGCGTAGCCCCGCAGGGGTTCAAACCATTGTTGCCAGGGCTGCCTTTCAAGAGGAGGTTCTGCGTCAGGATGGGCAGAAAGTATGGGTCGAAATCAGATCTTTCCCCGTACAGTGGAATGGTAGTCCGGCAGTTTGCTCGACCATTATCGATATTAGTTCGCGGCGGCAAGCCGAGCAGTTTCTCAAAGAGGCGCGCAATGAGGCTGAACTCGCCAACAGGGCTAAATCGACTTTCTTGTCATCTATGAGCCATGAGTTACGAACGCCTATGAACGCCGTCCTCGGTTTTGGGCAATTGCTGGAATCCAATCCCGATGAGCCGCTTAGCGAAGATCAAAAAGAGTGTGTTGATCAAATTGTTAAGGGAGGCAAGCATTTGCTTGAGCTGATCAACGATGTCCTTGATTTGTCCAGGATTGAAGCGGGTAAGGTGGAGACTTCAATCGAGAATATTTTGCCGAAGCAGGTTCTTGATGAGTGCCTGCCGCTGGTATCAATATTGGCAACGCAAAACGGTATTGGCATATCCGTCTTTGGGGCCGCAGAAGCACCAGTGGTTCGAGCCGACCACACCCGTTTGAAGCAGGTGTTGCTTAATCTGATCTCGAATGCGCTTAAGTACAACCGAGAAAATGGCACAGTGGCTATCAGTTTTGAAGAGCGTGCTGGCAATAAGTTGCGCATTGTTGTGACTGATAGCGGTGAAGGCATCCCCGAAGATAGGCAGGCTGAACTATTTAAACCCTTTAGTCGGCTTGGTGCTGAACATTCAGGGATTGAAGGCACCGGCATTGGTCTTGTTGTATGTAAGAAACTGGTCGAGGTCATGCATGGGGCTATCGGTCTGGAAAGCAAGGTGGGCAAAGGTTCCAGCTTTTGGATTGAACTGCCGCTGGCGGAATTAGATCATGATGCCGGCAGTGTAAAAAAAGATGTTGCGGTGGAGCAAGTTGAGGAATTGTTCACTGGTATCAGCGGCACTCTGCTTTATGTAGAAGACAACCCCAGTAACCTCAAACTAATGGAGTTAATTGTCACCCGCATTGAGGGCCTGACGATGATCTCCGCCTGTTCCGCAGAGCAGGCTATAAAGCTGGCCAGGGATGAAAAACCGGATGTGATTATTCTTGATATCAACCTTCCCGGCATAAACGGTATCGAAGCATTGAAGCAGTTGCAGATTTATGAGGACACCAGAAATATTCCAGTGATAGCTCTTAGTGCCGCAGCCAGCAAGAGGGATATAGAGAAGGGCCTGGCAGCAGGTTTTATGTGTTATTTGACTAAGCCTGTTGATGTTTTTGAGGTAGTGAATGCTATTAAGACTGCATTAAAGCAGGATTGATAACCGAATATTGTTTGCCTTGCTAAGAAAGTTCATTGATCAGTTTGCGTACCGTGGGTAGTTGACGGCGGCTGACTTCGAGTAAGGCGTTGCAACCGCGCAGACGCAGTTGAAAGTGGTTGTCGCTGACCTTTTCCAGCGCCTCGATGCAATTATTGGCCACTAGGGAGTTGCGGTGAATGCGGGTGAAGCGGTCGCTGAACTCTTGTTCCAGACTTTTGAGAGGGTCGTCGATCAGCACTTCACCATTCTTGTGGTGGACAACGACATATTTACTGTCAGAGTGAAAATAATAGATATCTTCGATGGCAATCAGTTTGATGCCGCCGCGCTGGTGGGCGCTGATATGGCTGCGATTGGTGTGCTGGTCTTTCGCCGCTTTGTCGAGTTGGCTACGAAGCAGGGGCTGGGCTTTGTTCAGCGCTTGTTCCAGTCGGGTTCGGCGGATGGGTTTGAGCAGGTAGTCGATGGCGTTGGCGTCAAAGGCCTCCAGCGCATGTTCGCTGTAGGCGGTGGTGAAGATCACTGCCGGGGCATGTTCCAGCTGGCTCAGGTGGATAGCGGCTTCCAGGCCGCTCATTTCCGGCATATTGATATCGAGCAGAACCATATCCGGGCCTAGTTGTTGTGCCTGTTTGATTGCCTCACGACCGTTGTTGGCCTCGCCAATGACCTGATGAGTGCCGATGTCGCCGAGCAGGTCTTGCAGGCGGCTGCGGGCCAGGGGTTCGTCGTCTACGATCAGTATCTTCATTGTTTTGAATGAGGCTGGTAAGGAAAGCGTAGTTCAACCTGATAGCTATTGCCTTGCTGCTGGTTGATGAGCCTGCCGTCTTCTTGAAAATGGGCCTGTAGCCGTTGGCGGGTGTTGTCCAGGGCGATGTGCATGCCCTGGCGTTTGCGTGATGTACCTTCGTCGCTGCCGGGCAGGGGGTTGGTGATGGTGAGTGTCAGGCTGTTGCCCTTGCGCCGTCCGTGAATGGTAATGGTGCCGCCGTCGCTGATGATTTCAACACCATGACAGATGGCGTTTTCCAGTAATGGTTGCAGGGTTAGCGAGGGCAGTGAGGCATCTTGCGGAATGGCATCTATGTCCCAATCGATAGTCAGTCGCTCACCCAGACGCAGTTTTTCCATGTCGAGATAGCGTTGGGCGATTTCAATCTCGGTGACAAACGGCAGTCGGGCATCGGCGTTGTTGAGGGTGTGGCGGAACAGGTCTGATAGATCCTCGACGGCCTCTTCGGCCCGTTGCGGCTGGTGTCGGATCAGGCTGGCGATAGTGTTGAGGGAATTGAACAGAAAGTGGGGGCGGATGCGGGCCTGTAGCGCCTGTAGCCGAAACTGGTTTTCGGCCTCGATGTTGAGTTTGAGCTGATGTTGTAGATAGAAATAGCGCAGGGTCAGCAGGCTGGCAATGGCGCAGATGGCCAGGTTGCGGCTGAAAAACTCCAGGTGGTCCATGTTGATCTGCAGGGCGCCAGCACCAAAGCGGAGGCTGACCTGAAAGGCGGCTTCGCTAAAGGCTATGGTGGTCAGTAACAGCAAACAAAAGGACGCGATGGCAGCCAGGTTGTTGTTGAGTTTTGCCAGTAAGGGCCTTAACGAGCACAGCAGGGCGGTGGAGCAGAGTGCAATCCAGAGGATGTAGATTGAGATCAGGCTGAGATAGTCCCAGTCACCGCCGCGGGCGCTGGGTGTGGCCAGGGTGAGGACGAAGGCCAGCATCTCGGCGATGATGATCACCGAAAAGACGATCCTGATGTGACAGAAGTCAGGCAGGAAGGTCCTGTTTTTTACGGCTGAACTGTCAGTGTCTGTCTGTGCCATGGCTGTTTATCGTTAGTCTGTCTTGATTTATGTTAGCGGACGCCATGGCTGTTTGTCTTGTTTCTTTATGGGGATTCAGCCTCCTAAGGCGGAATGCTATACTTGCCAAAATTTTTTAGACCAAGGAATTATAGTGACAGAACAGAGCAGCAAGCCCTGGGCCGGGCGCTTTACCGAACCGACTGACGCATTTGTTGAGGCCTTTACTGCCTCGATTGGTTTTGATCAGCGCCTCTATCGTCACGATATCGTCGGTTCCCGGGCGCACGCACAGATGTTGGCTCATATCGGTGTGTTGACCGAAGCAGAGTGTCAGCAGATTTTGCAGGGCCTGGATCAGGTGCAGGCTGAGATCGAATCGGGCCAGCTGCAATGGTCGGTGGCGCTTGAAGATGTGCATATGAATATCGAGGCGCGTTTGACCGCACTGATTGGTGATGCCGGCAAAAAGTTGCATACCGGTCGTTCACGTAATGACCAGGTGGCCACCGATATCCGCCTTTATCTGCGTGATGAAATCGATGCCATTCAGGCGGAGCTGAAACGTTTGCAGGTAGCCCTGATTGATCTGGCTGAACGTGAATTCGACGCCATCATGCCTGGTTTTACCCATTTACAGGTGGCCCAGCCGGTGACTTTTGGCCATCACATGCTGGCCTGGTTTGAGATGCTGGTGCGTGACGCTCAGCGTTTGGTTGATTGCCGCAAGCGCGTTAACGTAATGCCACTGGGCTCTGCGGCCCTGGCGGGTACCTCTTATCCAATTGATCGTGAATACACTGCCAAGCTGCTGGGTTTTGATAGCGTCACCGAGAATTCCCTCGATGCGGTCAGTGACCGGGATTTCGCTATCGAATTTTGTGCTGCGGCAGCGCTGATAATGACCCATCTGTCGCGCTTCTCCGAAGAGCTGATTCTGTGGGCCTCGGCGCAGTTCAATTTTGTCGATATTCCCGATGCCTTTTGCACCGGTTCATCGATCATGCCGCAGAAAAAAAATCCCGATGTGCCTGAACTGGTGCGAGGCAAGACCGGTCGCGTTAATGGCCATCTGGTCTCACTGCTGACTCTGATGAAGGGCCAGCCGCTGGCCTATAACAAGGATAATCAAGAAGATAAAGAACCCTTGTTCGACGTCATTGATACCCTGCGTGGTTCATTCAAGGTCTATGCTGACATGATGGCGGCCCTGACTATCAAGCGGGACAACATGGAACGGGCCGCGTTGCAGGGCTTTTCCACCGCCACTGATTTGGCTGACTATCTGGTTCGCAACGGTGTGCCCTTCCGTGATGCTCATGAGGTGGTAGGCAAGGCAGTGCGTTTGGGGGTTGATACTAGCCGTGACCTGGCCGAGATGACGCTGGCGGAGTTGCAGCAGTTCTCGGATGCAATTGGTGACGATGTGTTTGATGTGTTGACCCTGCAGGGCTCGGTGGCGGCGCGTGACCATATTGGCGGCACTGCCCCGAGTCAGGTCAAGGCGGCGGCTGCGCGGGCGCGCACCCGATTGATGTAGGGTGCGCACTGCGCAGCAAAATCTTTGGGAATGGCGGTAGTCGAAGAATGAAGGTGCGCAGTGCGCACCCTACCTCCGCTGGCTTGGTTATTAGCTGGCTTTGGCGATGGCCATGCCAGCTGCTTTGGCATCGTTGATGCCGTTGCTGATACGTTGCAACATCAGGTTGGCATCGTCGCCTTTTTGCCAGGTGGTCAGGCCGCAATAGGGTTTGATCTTGATGGTCTGGTTGTCATCGGCAACCAGTTCAAGTTCATCAATCAGTTCGCAGAGCTTCTCTGCCAGCGTTTCGGTGGCATCAGCGGGAGTTTCTGGCAGGACTAGCAAGAAATCCGGGCCATCGTAGCGACCGATGATGTCAGCCCAGCGCATCTGCTCTTTTAGCAGTTGTCCTATTTTAGTCCAGGCCTCTTCCTGATATTTGACTTCGTTTTGTGGCTCCAGACCTTCCAGTTCAACCTGAAGTTTGATCAGTGACAGCGGGTTGCCATAGCGGCGGCTGCGAGAAATCAGCGGTTCCAGGCCCTGTAACAGGGCGCGGCGATTAGGCAGGCCGGTCACCGGGTCACGGGTGGTTAGCTGTTGCAGATCCTCTTCCAGGCGATCGCGCTCCAGGCGCAGGCGTTGCTCTGTGGTGATGTCGATGTAAAACTGGCTGCGTTTACCGTCATCGCTGGTCTGGCTGTGGCAGTGTAGCCAGCGCTGGGTATCACCATTCTGTAGCAGGATTGTCTCGGGCGGTGAAGTCAGGATGCTATTTAGCTCTTTGGGCAGGTCGGCGGTGGATTTGCCGCTGAGCTGTTCCGTCGTTATGCCCAGCATCTGTTCCAGGCTGCTGTTATGCCACTGAATGTTGCCCTTCGCGTCCATTAGGACGATGCCTATGGGTGAATGTTGCAGGGCATATTGCATGCCGCTGAGAGTGAGTTTTTCCATTGGTCTTTTACTCCCCTAGGATTAATGAGATAGGTATACCTTAAAAACACCTTTGATGCCAAGTGGATCGAGCAGTTTGGCTGAGATGGCTTTTCAGGGTTTGAGATTAATCGATGGGCTAAGGAAGGGGCTTGTTTGGAGTGTTTTTTGTCGCTGCGGATATCAAGTTTTTTGCGCTGACGACCGATATGATATTGGTCGGGAGAGCGAATGTTTAGAACAAAATCCAAAGCCAATTCGGAAACCAAAATCAAGTTTGCCGATGTTGATGCGGTTAAAAAGCGTTTCTTGTTGTTGAACAAGGAGCGCCTGCGTCGTGGCGAGGATTGTATGCGCAATAATCAGCGCGATTTTCTCGATTTCCTGCCCTTGTTATTCCATATCAATCACCCCAGCCTGCCGGGCTATGTCTCCAAGGATACGCCGTCAGGCATTTGCGATTACACCCCAACGCAGCGGGCCTTAACTGCGGCCAATAAATACATTCATCGATTTGAGTATAAAAACCGGGCCATGGTGCGTTACGACATCCTGTCGATGTTTTTGATGGGCAGTAGCGGTACGATTGCTTATTCGAAAAAGAGTGATTTTGATATCTGGCTGTGTCATCAACATGGTATTTCTCAGGAGAGTCTTGAGGAGCTCCAGACCCGCTGCACAGCGATTGAGCAATGGGCCGATGCTCAGGGGCTGGAGGTGCACTTTTTCCTCATGGATGCGGAAAACTTCAAGCAAGGTAAGATCGTTGATCTTTCATCTGAGAGTAGTGGCACGGCACAGTATTATCTGTTGTTGGAGGAGTTTTATCGTACCAGTCTACTGATTGCCGGGCGTTTCCCTATCTGGTGGTTAGTGCCAGTGGAGGAAGAGGAAAATTATGACGACTATGTCAAAGAACTTTATAAAAGTCGTCTGGTGCTGGAGTCTGAGTGTATCGATTTTGGTGGTATTCCGACCTTGCCTGCAGAGGAGTTTTTTGGTGCAGCGGTTTGGCAATTATTTAAGGGGATAGACTCTCCTTATAAGTCGGTGCTAAAGCTGTTGTTGATGGAGGTTTATGCCTCTGAGTACCCTGATATTGAATTGTTGTGTTTGCGTTTCAAGAAAGCGATTTTTGATGGTGAGCATGATCTGGACAAGCTTGATCCTTATCTGATGCTTTATAAAAGGCTTGAGGAATATCTGCTTGAACGTGATGAACCGGATCGACTTGAGCTGGTGCGACGCTGTTTTTATTTCAAAGTTAATCAGAAGCTAGGTATTACCGAGAATGCTCAGTATGACTGGCGCCGGGATCTCATGCGTTCCAAAACCAATGCCTGGGGCTGGGAAAAAGAATACCTGACGATGCTGGATTTGCGTGCTAGCTGGCGGATTCAGAGAGTATTAAAAGAAAGAGGTATATTGGTTAAGGAGCTAACCTATACCTATCAGTTTCTATCTTCCTTTGCTCGAAATTATGCCCAGCTGGCGGCCATTAATCAGGAGGACTTGAATGCCCTTGGTCGCAAACTCTATGCTGCATTTGAACGCAAGACCGGCAAGGTTGAAGTTGTTAACCGTGGTATTTCCCAGGATGTATTTGAAAAATCACTGACCCTATACCAGGTCCGACAAAAGGGCCGGGATGGTGGTTGGGCCTTGTTGGCGGCGACAGAAGGATCCAATGCCAGTGATCCGTCATCGATGGTGGCATTGAAGCGTGGTCGACACATCATTGAACTGGTTGCCTGGGGTTTTTATAACGGTCTGATGAATACCATGACCTCGATTAATGTGGTCAGGAGTGCTGGTAGTGCAGATCAGAGGGAGCTGGGGGAGTTTGTAAAAGAGCTGGAAAAGTTTATTCCTGCCAAAAAAGTATTTGAAACCAGCGTTGAAGATCTGGGTCGAGCTGTCAGAATTTTACAATCCGCAGTCGTGATCAATATTGGTCAGGACCCACTGGTTGAGCTGCGGCGCACGGGGGCGCATCTGGCCAGTAATCGAACTGATGCCTTAAGTTATGGTGGTATGTATGAAACGCTGGTTGGCAGTGTTGATCAGGTTTTGTTAAGCAGCTGGAAAGAGGTGTTGACCTCTCATTACGAGGGGGCTGAAAGTGTCTTGGCCTGGTTGAGTAATTATTTTCGTTTGATGCCGCCATCAAAGGGTGTTGAACCGCCCCGGCCAACGGTTATGTGTTACACGCAAAATCATGCCATCACCATTAAACAGCGAATCGTAAAGCTTATTGATGATTTGATTGAGTGTTTTTACGGTTCCAAAGACAAACTTAATAGTCGTTATATTCTTTGTATTCGGCGTGCCTATTATTTGTTGTATATGGAAGATAATGTGCTGCGTTATCAGCGCTTCGCAGAATATGCTGAGCTATTGCGTTATTTGAGCAAGGGGCGCCAGGTGTTTGGTCGTGTGTTGCTGGATAAAAATGTGATTGCAGATGATTTGTTGTCTCTGGTAATGAAGTTTAACAAGCCTGGTGCGGTGCAGTTTTTCTATAAACGTGATGCCGGCAAGGCCGATATTTTTATTGTTGATGAAAATGGTTCATTGTTTTGTCAGAAGGTCGAGTCACTTGATGAAGCCAGTTTGATGGGGCATTTCAGGCTGTTTTTTAATTCCATTTTGCAGCGGCGCTCATTTTTGGTGGCTGGTTCCGATGCGGAAAGTAGTAGCGAAATCGATGTGGAATATTATGGCATTGTTCGTAACCGTCAGGGCCAGTACCAGATGGCTAAAAAGGTTCCTGATCAAAATGCCAGGAAAGCATATTTCAGCATCCAGGTCATTGCCTCTTATGAAGAGGAGGGCGCCAGCGGTTTTACTGTTTATTGCGATGAGCGTGAATTTTCTTCTCTAGAGTTTGGTAGTGATCTGTTTAATAAGGTTGCGGCCTATATTATGTCGCAGCGTAAAAGTGGTCAGTCTTACCCGGTATACATCACGGATGTGGACTTGCCGGTAGCCATGTTTGCCGATTATCCAGACGGTAATGTGCCGGTGGTGGAGTTTCTTAATTACAAGAAAAACATTGAAAACAAGCTTAATCAGGCGCTCAATAAACTGGCGCAGGTACGTCCACTAAAGCCTCGTTAGTTTCTCTCATTTCAGGGGGTTTCCCCAACCTTGTAGTGCAATCTCCGCTTTTCTGGGATAATGCCGCCACGTTATTTTCTTGGGGTATCACAGATGAAAATAGTGCGAATAATTTTAACCCTGGCTTGTTTAAATCTGCTTGTTGGCTGTGGTCAGAAGGGTGACCTCTATTTCCCAGAGCAGCGGGCGGGGGTCGCCGCGTTTGCGGAATCAGTATCCTGGTTGGAGAGTTATGGATTACTTTGAATATCGAAATGGTTGCCTGTTTGCAGAAGAGTTGCCGTTGGCTGAACTGGCAGCGGCGTATGGTACGCCCTGTTATGTCTACTCACGGGCAACGATTGAGCGGCACTGGCGGGCCTTTGATGATGCCTTAGCAGGTCAGCGGCATCTGGTCTGTTATGCGGTGAAGGCCAACTCTAATCTGGCCGTGCTTAACCTCATGGCAAGAATGGGCAGTGGTTTTGATATCGTTTCGGTGGGTGAACTTGAACGTGTATTGAAGGCGGGTGGAGATCCAGGCAAGGTGGTTTTTTCCGGTGTCGCCAAGCGTGAGGATGAGATGCGCCGCGCGCTTGAGGCGGGGATTAAATGTTTCAATGTTGAATCTGTTGCTGAGTTAACACGTCTTAACCAGGTTGCCGCGCAGATGAATCTGCAGGCACCGGTTTCAATCCGGGTTAATCCGGATGTCGATGCCAAGACCCACCCCTATATTTCCACCGGTTTGAAAGAGAATAAGTTTGGTATAGATATTGAACAGGCGCCGGCTGTTTATCAGCAGGCTGCGACCATGTCGAATTTGCGCCTGGTTGGGGTCGATTGCCATATTGGTTCACAGTTGACCCAGGTGGAACCCTTTGTCGATGCGCTTGATCGTGTCTTGCGGTTGGTTGAACAGCTAAAACTGCAGGGTATCGAACTTGAGCACCTTGATGTCGGCGGTGGGTTGGGTATTCGCTATCAGGATGAAACGCCGCCGGCACCGGCCGAATACGCCGCAGCGATCAAACAGCGACTCAATAATCCAGGTATCGAGATCCTGATTGAGCCGGGTCGCGCCATTGTCGGTAATGCCGGTGTGCTGCTGACCAAGGTTGAATATCTAAAACTTAGCGGCCATAAAAACTTTGCCATTGTCGATGCCGCCATGAATGATCTGCTGCGGCCGTCACTCTATTCAGCCTGGCAGGAGATTGTGCCTCTACAGCAGCGTGATGATGTCAACGCGCAGGCCTATGACATTGTTGGGCCGGTGTGTGAAACCGGTGATTTTCTCGGTAAAGATAGAGATCTGGCGATTGCTGCCGGTGATCTGTTGGCGGTGCGCAGTGCCGGTGCCTATGGTTTTAGTATGAGTTCAAATTATAATTCACGGCCGCGTCCGGCTGAATTATTGGTGGATGGTGACAAGGTGCATGTAGTGCGTCAGCGTGAGTCGTTTGATGATCTCTATCGCCAGGAATCACTGCTGCCGCAGGACTAAGCCTCAAACAATATAGCGGTGAGTGTTGGAATCCCCCGCCGCTGATGGTAGTTATTATTGTAACGATATCGTTTGTGGTGTCTCTTTCCAGGCGCTGCCATTGCCAAATTGAAATTCGGCCCCTTCTCCCCAGCAATAAACGTTGCGATTTAGGCTGGTGGCATCCTCACGTATCCCACAACCATGATTCATTCCCAAGGTTAGGCTCTGCCAGTTATTGCCTGATAGACGGTTAGCTGGTGTGTCGGAAAAGTTGTCGCCCCAGCACCAGAGCTTATTATCAGTGGTAATAGCGCAGGCAGTATTTTGCCCGACCGCGTAACTGATTACGCTGTGGTTCCCCGCAATAAGTCTAGGGCTTATCGGGGCCGGGTTGGTAAAATCTATTGTGCCTATGCCGGTCTGTCCCAGGCTGTGATCACCCCAGCAATAGAGGTGTTGGTCAGTTTGCAGGCCACAGGTAAAACGGTTGCCTGCTTTGACGCTTTCCCAGCTATTGTTGAATTGTGGTGGAAAGCCATTGGCGGCGGTATCGACAATGATTTGAGTTGGAATTGTTCTATTGGTGGTCGTTTGATCACCTAATTGATAGGCATCGTTTTCGCCCCAGCACCACAGCGTGCCATCGGTTTTGATGGCGCAGGTGTGGCCGCCAGCGAGATGGTCTGTGTCATTTGTGTAACCACCAACTGCGACATCAATCCAGGTATCTGCGACTGCGACGGGAATCGTCTGTGTGTTGACTGGGTCTGTTGGGTCTGCTGGATTGGCTGTGTTTTGCCCCATTTGGTTTGTCAGATTATCACCCCAACACCACAGCTCATCTGTATTTTTGATGCCGCAGGTATGGCTGGCACCGGCATCGACTTTGATCCAGTTGTCTGTGTTATCAGGTGCTGGCGGTAAAATTTTGTTTTGTAGTGACAGTGACCAGTTAGTTGCGCCATTGTCAGAGGCCGTCTTTGCAAGCTGTGCATGACTGTTTCTGCCCCAGCAATAGAGAGCGCCACTATCATCTGCTGCGCTGGTGTCGGTAATAGCACAGGTGTGAAAGTGTCCAGTGGAGACATACTCCCAATCCTCAAGCGTGCCATCGGGGCCTTTGATTTCTATTGGCGCTGATTGATTGGCGGTTGAGGCTATGCCGAGTTGACCGTAATTGTTAATGCCGCCGCACCAGAGTGTCTTGAGCAGTGTGAACGGATCGGTTTTGATGCCGCAACTATGCAGGGTGCCGCTATCAATGCTGAGCCAGTTGTTTGATGAGTCAAACAGTCTGGCGGCGCTGGTGTTCAGGTTGATACCGTTGCCGAGTTGGCCCTGGTCGTTCAGGCCCCAGCAGTGGCCTATATAGTCGCTGTCGATAGCGCAGGTGTGGTTTTTACCGCTGCTGACGAAGCGCCAATCAAGTGCATCGCTATGTGTGACCAGATTTGGTTTGGGCTGGTGGCTGGTGCTGCCAATGCCGAGCTGGCCGGCGTCATTGTTGCCCCAGCACCATAGACTGTAGTCATCCTGGACGGCGCAGGTGTGATTGCCGCCGGCAGAGACCCCTAACCATTTGTTTGAGTCTACCGAAGTGGGCGTTGTGGCTGCTGCGGGAGGAGGGTTTGGGCTGAGTCCTAACTGGCCATAGAGGTTGTCTCCCCAGCAGTAAAGGTATTGGTTAGAGCTGAAGGCGCAGGCATGATTGTCACCAGTGCTGATGCCGGCCCAGTCCTCTGCTGTGCCGACCTGGGAGGGTTCCAGTTTGGTGTCTGGCGAGTCATGTCCCAGTTGTGATTTGTCATTTTTGCCCCAGCACCACAATGTTTGGCTTGGGACAGTGGTTGTGGCATCAGTTTGTATGCCACAACTAAACTGATTGCCCAGGCTGATGTTGCTCCATGTGTTTGCCAGGCCAATCTGTTTTGGAGTAGTGCTGTTAATGGTGCTGTTATCCCCCAGTTGAGATTCGCTGTTGTCGCCCCAGCACCACAGCGTTTTATCATCTTTGATGGCACAGCTATGGTCTACACCGAGGCTGAGCCATATCCAGATTGATTCATCTAAAACAGGCGCTGGACTGGTGCTTAGATTGATTGAACCATTGCCAAGCTGGCCAAAGGTGTTATTGCCCCAGCACCATAACGAGCTATCATTTTTGACGGCACAACTGTTATTACCATCGGCCGCGATTTTGAGCCAGAGGCTTTGGCTGGGTTCCTGTGTTGGGGTTTCTGTGTTTATTGTCTGTGCCGTCTGGCCAGAAGCGTTACTGCCCCAGCACCACAGCGTGTCATCAGCCTTGATGGCGCAGCTGTGGGTATCACCACTGCTGATGCTTGACCAATCATCGCTATCAACGCCATCAACCAATGTTGGCACTGTCATATCAACGCTGTTGGCGGTGTCGGGGGGTAAGTGGCCCTGCTGGTTGCTGGTGTTGCTGCCCCAGCAGTACAGCTTTTTGCTTGCATTGATGCCGCAGCTGAACTGGTCGCCAAGGCTGATTTCAAGCCAGCTTGCTGCGCCTATTTTTTTGGGGGCGAGGCTTGCTGCTGTGGTGTTATCGCCCAGTTTTGAGTGTGTATTGTCACCCCAGCACCACAACGTGCCGCCAGTCTTGATTCCGCAGCTATGGTTTGTGCCAAGACTGATTTTGTTCCAGGTTGAGCCGATAGCTGTTGGTGTGGTGATTTCTGAAAGTGAACTATCGTTACCTACCTGACCGGCGCTATTATCGCCCCAGCACCACAGGGAGTTATCGTTTTTGATGGCGCAGCTATGATCGCCGTTGGCGGCAATGCTCAACCATTGACCGCCAGTGGCAACCTCGGTTGGCTCGCTAAGCAGTGTCGATATTGTGCCTTGGCCAAGTTGACCTTTGTCATTGCCGCCCCAGCACCACAGTGTTTTGTCATCTTTGATGGCACAGGTGTGGCTGTTGCCATTCGCTGTTGCGCTCCATTGTTCAGTGGTAGTGGTTTCATCCGCATTGGTTTTTATCAGCTTGGATGGTCGCCTGGTGTTGGTTGGGGTGTGGCCTAGTTGTGAACTGGTGTTGCTGCCCCAGCACCAGAGTGAATTATCTGTATTTTTGATGGCGCAGCTGTGTATTGAACCGAGGCTGACATCACGCCAGTCGGTATTGGCTGAGATGGCGGCTGGTTCTGCCTGGATGATGGTTGAACCATTGCCTACCTGACCGGAATCGTTTTTGCCCCAGCAGAACAGCTCGCCATTTTCATCAATACCGCAGCTATGTTTGTCGCCGGCGATAACCATCTGCCAGAAGTCAGTGCTAATGGCTGTGGGACTGCTGAGAGAGGCGGTCGAATCGTTGCCTAGTTGGCTGTCTTGATTGTTACCCCAGCACCACAGGCTGCCATCCAGGTTTTTGATGCTGCAGTTGTGGTCGCCACCAGCGCTGATTATTTTGAAGCCAGTGGTTGGGCCAAAGGTTTCTTCTGGCGGGGTAATGGGGTCAGGAACTGTTGGGGTTGCATCAGGATTTGGAACCACAGGATCAGCGGTCGACGGATTGGTGGTGCTGTTATCGATACATCCACCCAGACCTACGAGCAGACACAACGGCAGCAGTACAAGTATCAGCATGCGTCTCATGTCGGGCTTGATTAGGCTTGATAACATGTTTTTATTATATAACTGCTTTTACGTAACTAACTGTTTTTTATTGATTAAACGTTGAAATCATTTTGTCGCCATGCTTCAAATAGGGCGATAGCTACTGTGTTGGACAAGTTTAGGCTGCGACTGTTCGCATTCATCGGTAATCGTAGCACCTGATCCGGCCCCAGCTGTTGCAATAATTCGTCTGGCAGGCCGCGTGTTTCCGGGCCGAACAGCAGGATATCATCTGGCTGGAAGTCTGGCTCGGCATAAGTTCGACTGCCCCGGGTGGAGAAGGCAAAGATTCGCTTGGGATCAGGTTTTAGCTGCTCCAGCATGGCCTCAAAACTGCCGTGTTCCTGTATGTCAGCAAACTCATGGTAATCGAGTCCGGCGCGGCGCAGCTTTTTGTCATCCAGATCAAACCCAAGCGGATGAATCAGGTGCAGCTGTGAGCCGGTGTTGGCGCAGAGGCGGATGATATTGCCGGTGTTGGGCGGGATTTCCGGTTGGTAGAGGGCAATGTGAAACATCAGCGGTAAGACCAGGGCAGGTTGAAAAAAGCCCTGTTGCATGTCGATGCAGCAGGGCTGGCGTGGTCCAAGTCTACATTGCCGTGGCGTGCTTTTAAACCTCGGTCTCCATGCCTAATTCTTTGATCTTGCGGGTCAGGGTGTTGCGGCCCCAGCCCAGTAGTTTGGCGGCATCCTGACGGCGACCTCCTGAGTAGGTCAGTGCTGACTTGATGATGATGCGTTCAAAGGCCGGCATGGCGGTGTCGAGCAGGTTCTCCGAGCCGCTGGCCAGGTATTGGTCGCTCCAGCGCTTCAGTGCCGCTTCCCAATCGTTGGAGGTCGTCTCGCCCGTTGCCGGGGTCTTGAGTTCAGGCGGCAGGTCGTCCATGTGCACCTCGTGTCCCGAGGCCATGACGGTGATCCAGCGGCAGATGTTTTCCAGTTGCCTGACATTGCCGGGCCAGTCGAGGCGGCTCATGTATTCGCTCACCTCTGGCAGCAGAATCTTGGCTTCAACATCGAGCTCCTTGGCGGCGGCGGCAAGAAAAAATTTCAGCAACAAAGGGATGTCTTCACGTCGCTCGCGCAGGGCCGGGATGTGGATGCGGATGACATTGAGGCGGTGGAACAGATCTTCGCGGAACAGGCCTTTCTGGACATGCTCTTCCAGGTTTTGATGGGTGGCGGCGATGATGCGGACGTCGACCTTGACCGGGGTATGGCCACCGACACGGTAAAACTCGCCATCGGCCAGCACCCGCAGTAGCCGGGTTTGCAGTTCGGCAGGCATATCGCCGATCTCATCCAGAAACAGGGTGCCGCCATCGGCCTGTTCAAAGCGGCCGCGCCGCGCTGCCTGGGCACCGGTGAAGGCGCCGCGTTCGTGGCCAAACAGTTCTGATTCAAGCAGGTCACGTGGGATGGCGGCGGTGTTCAGCGCGATGAAGGGCTGCTCGGCCCGTGGGCTGTGTTTATGCAGGGCGTCGGCCACCAGTTCTTTACCGGTGCCGGATTCACCGTTGATCAGCACCGTGATGTTGGAGCGCGATAGCCGACCGATGGCACGAAATACTTCCTGCATGGCCGGCGCCTCGCCGATGATCTCGGGCATTGCCTCAATGCTGGCCTGGGGCTTGGTGTCTTTGGCCTTACGTTGATGATTGATGGCGCGGCGCACCAGGTCGATGGCTTCATCAACATCAAAGGGTTTGGGCATGTATTCAAAGGCACCGCCCTGGTAGGCGGAGACGGCGCTGTCCAGGTCCGAGTGGGCGGTCATGATGATGACCGGCAGGTCGGGGTAGTCGGCGTGAATCAGGTCCAGCAGTTGCAGGCCATCGGTGCCGGGCATGCGGATATCCGAAACGATGGCGTCCGGTTGACCCTTGCGTAGATAGTCGGTGATGTTAAGACCGTTTTCGAAGCTGGTGACTTCCATGCCGGCCTTTTGCAGGGCCTTTTCCAGCACCCAGCGGATCGAGCGGTCATCATCGATCACCCAGACGTGAGTGTTATTGTCAGTCATGACATCTCCAGCGGTAATAAAATAGTAAAAATGGTTTCGCCTGGTCTGCTGCTGCATTCAATCAGGCCGCCGTGTTGGTTGATCAGGGCCTGGGCAATCGGCAGGCCAAGGCCGGTGCCTTCGGCGCGGCCGGTGACCATGGGATAGAAAATCTTGTCGAGCATCTCCGGCTCAACCCCTGGGCCGTTGTCGATCACCTCGATACTGGCGGCCAACTTGTGACGTTTGTGGCCAAGGGTGATCTGGCGTTGGATGCGTGAGCGCAGAGTGATGCAGCCATGATCCTTAAGGGCCTGGGCGGCGTTGCGGATTAGGTTCAGTACCGCCTGGATCAGTTGGTCTGGATCGGCATAGATGTCGGGCACACTGGGGTCGTAGTCACGCCGGATCTCGATGCCCTTTGGAATTTCTGTCTGCACCAGTTGCCTGACCCGCTCCAACAGTTCGTGGATATTGGTGTTCTTTTTCTGCGGCAGGGTATTGGGGCCGAGCATTCTATCCATCAGGTTTTGTAGCCGGTCGGCCTCCTGGATGATGATGCAGGTGTATTCCCTCAGCTCTTCACTTTCCAGTTCGGCCTGCAGCAGTTGTGCGGCGCCACGCAGGCCGCCGAGGGGATTCTTGATCTCGTGGGCCAGACCACGAATAACGTCGCGGGTAGCGCTGTGCTGGGCCAGCAGGTGTTCTTCCTTGGCGATACGCAGTTGGCGATCAACCTGTGTCAGCTCTACCAACAGGGAGGTATTGCCCTTGACGCCGCTGATCGGGGTAATGGTGCAGTCGGCGGTTATCTGGCGCTGATTGGGCAGCTGAAAGGCCAGTTCCCGTTCGGTAAATGGGTGGCCGCTGTTGAGTGCCAGTTCGACATTGGCGATGAATTTGTTCGAGTCGGCGAACAGGGAATGCAGGTCGCCGCCTTCGATGCGGTGCAGGCTCAGGGCAAATAACATCTCACCGGCCGGATTCAGATAAATCAGGCGCAGGTCCTGGTCAAACACCAGCATCGCCGTGTTGGAGTTTTCCAGTATGCGTCTAAACAGGTTGTTTTGTTCTGTGGGATCTTGAGTCATATAGATGCTTTTGCAAAGACCAAGCCATGTTTTTATGACTTTTCTCTTGGGGTTTAAAGTTTAATGTTTTCAATGGGTTATTTGGTTTTTATGGTTCTGCTGATTTGCTGTCTTATTGTTCTGGTGCACTGATTATAGTCGTAAGCACCAAAATGGTGCGTATTTATTCTGGGCAAAAAAAGCCCCCGACTGGCGGGGGCTTGATTTAGCCAGGCAGTCTCTGGATTAGAGGCTGTAGTACATGTCGAACTCAACTGGGTGAGTTGTCTCACGCATACGTTGTACGTCTTCCATCTTCAGGGCGATGTAACCATCCAGCATGTCGTCAGTGAAGACGCCGCCGCGGGTCAGGAACTCGCGATCCTCGTTTAGAGCATCCAGGGCCTGCTCCAGAGAGTGGCAGACATGTGGAATGTCATGCAGCTCTTCGGCTGGCAGGTCATACAAGTTTTTGTCCATAGCTTCGCCAGGATGGATCTTGTTCTGAATGCCGTCCAGGCCGGCCATCATCAGGGCAGCGAAAGCCAGGTACGGGTTAGCCATTGGATCAGGGAAACGTACTTCTACACGACGACCGCGTGGGTTGGCGACGAAAGG
>Ga0316192_10000930_pt1 | contig 21556 bp, 17 predicted proteins | sample MerIslwburrow_MG_FD_204931 | JGI IMG/M metagenome (GOLD analysis project Ga0316192, IMG submission 204931) | Coastal sediment microbial communities from Maine, United States - Merrow Island worm burrow | ecosystem: Environmental > Aquatic > Marine > Coastal > Sediment | place: USA: Maine...
AGCTCAATATTGCAAAGGCGAGCAGGATAAGAAGCATAGATTCAAACGGAGAATTCTCTGGCCTGATTGAAGTTCGCAGCGTGAAATTTACTACCGCTCCTGCTGTGGCAAGGGATGTGATTGAGGTCCTGAGAAGCAACTTCCGATAATTTTCAGGCAGGACTATATCTCCCGGCAATTTTCGAACTCATTGACCAATATCGACCGAGAAAAAGCCGCCAGCCAATGTTCAATCATAACTATCGAGTTTTTCGCCGACTGATTCACTATTACTGTGATTCAGTCGGCAAAAGTCCGCTTTAATTTACCGGTGTAAAAGTAATGCTGTGCCATTTTGCATAAGCGCCATGTTTACCACATGGGTAAACTTCTTTTCCGTAGAATTGAACAATATCACCAGTTCTAATGACATGAACACCCGCATCAACATTAACATTCCTGTCCGGACAGTTTTTCCGCCAGTTGTCACATACACATTGGACGCTTTTTGTCGAAGTAGGATAAGTACCTTCCTTAATTGTATTGCCGTTGATAGAGACTCTGTAAATAGGATTACCATCAAATTCAGTCTGGATCTTAACCGTTACCTGGTATTTTCCCGAGCCCCCCGGAAAAGCAAGATCACAGGTTCCACTGCCTGCTCCCGCAGTCAGGCCCAATGCCCCGTCTCTGTTTGACCAGCCACCCGAGCAATTGAAGTCAGAGAATGCGCTGTATGTTGCCCTAGTATTGTTTGTACTAAATGATTCAGTACCTCCTCCACTAGATGCTTCGCCAGAAGCGGATTTCTGACATGACACCACCAGAGAACAAACAGCGATCCCAAGCAGCACCTTGATCAAACGAGATTTGAAATTGAATGAACTGAAATTATGCATCTAGAAAAACCTTCCTTTGAGTGATTTAGAAGTCAGGCATTATAGAGATGAAAGAGCGTAGACTACAGTAAATAATTTGTTAAACCGACTATCCGTAGGTGAATCTGCAGCAACTGAATTAACAGGCTGAAATGCCTGCTTTATTCGAGTTAATAATGCCCTCTTTGCAGTTAGAAATCATAATCCTTAAAGAACACTGGATTACGCTACAAAAAGGCAAAATTATTTTTATAATTTCTAAAAACTTTGGCAGATTCACTTAGCCGCTAGCCATTAACCCTTCGTCTTTAATCCTTTACCCCTGCCCTTCAATCTTTGCCCACGAATCTCGCAGGGTCACAATGCGATTAAACACCAGCCCACCGTCTTTTGATGCAGGGGTTTCTACACAGAAATAGCCTTCACGTTCGAACTGAAAACGTTCTCCCTTTGCTGCTTCAAGCAATGACCGTTCCAGCATCGCCCCTTCAATCACCTGCAGTGAATCCGGGTTGATAAAGTCGAGAAAATTCTTATCCTTATTGGCATCCGGTGACGGCTCGGTGAATAATCGGTCGTATAAACGCACCTCGGTTTTAACTGCGTGAGAGACCGCAACCCAATGAATTACACCCCTTACTTTACGGCCTACCGGGTTGGCACCAAGAGTGTCCTTGTCATAGGTGCAACGCAATTCAATAATTTCGTCTTCATCATTCTTGATCACTTTCTCACATTTGATGACATAGGCATTTCGTAGCCGGACTTCCCCATCCGTAACCAGACGCTTATATTTTTTGTTGGCCGATTCGCGAAAATCTTCCTGGTCGATATAGATCTCTCGAGAAAACGGCAGGCTTCTGCTGCCCATGCTTTCGTTTTTAGGGTGGTTAGCAGCATTCAGTTCTTCAGTTTCCCCCTCGGGATAGTTTTCAAGCACAATTTTCAGCGGCTTTAATACCGCCAGCCTTCGTGGCGCACTGGCTTCAAGGTCTTCACGTATACAGGCTTCAAGCACCCCCATCTCGATCGAGTTTTCAGCTTTAGTCACACCAATGCGTTCAGAGAATTCACGAATCGATGACGGGGTATATCCACGACGTCGTAAACCGGCGATAGTTGGCATACGTGGATCATCCCAGCCATCTACTATTCGTTGATCGACCAGTTGTGTCAGCTTGCGTTTGCTGACCACCGTGTATTGCAGATTGAGACGGGAAAATTCGATTTGCTGAGGATGGCAGCCGATAGAAATATTATCCAGGGTCCAGTCATAGAGCGGGCGATGGTCCTCGAACTCAAGCGTACATAATGAGTGTGTCACTCCTTCCAGCGCATCTGAAATCGGGTGGGTGTAGTCATACATGGGATAGATGCACCATTCTTCACCAGTCTGGTGATGAATCACACCATGACGTATACGATAAAGCGTAGGATCACGCATATTCATGTTCGGTGAAGCCATGTCGATTTTAGCTCTTAACACGCGAGCGCCGTCTTCAAATTCCCCGGCCTTCATCGCTGCAAACAAACTAAGGTTTTCTTCAACGCTGCGGTTTCGGTACGGGCTCTCCTTGCCCGGCTCTGTCAAGGTACCACGATACTGCCTGGTTTCCTCCGCTGACAGGTCACACACATAGGCCTTGTCATTGTTTATCAATTCAATCGCAAAAGAGTAGAGCTGATCAAAATAATCAGAGGCATAGAACAGCCGATCATCCCAGTCGAATCCAAGCCACCTTACGTCTTCCTGGATAGAGCGGACAAATTCAACATTCTCTTTATGCGGATTGGTGTCATCAAAACGAAGATTACACAGGCCGCCATAGTCACGCGCAATACCGAAGTTCAGGCATATTGATTTGGCATGCCCGATATGCAGGTAGCCATTAGGCTCAGGCGGGAAGCGGGTATGAACTTTTTTCCCAAACTTTCCTGTTTCCTGATCATGGTCAATGATCTGGCGAATGAAATTTGTCGGCGCAGTCTTTTGCTGTTCGTTCATGATCAGGCCTGCTCCTCACGTTTGCTGATATATTCAAGTGCCTTGTCTATACGTCGCAAACAGGCTTCCCTACCAACCAGAAACAGAGTGACATCGATGCCAGGAGAAGCGGCACGGCCGACGACAGCGACACGTAGTGGCTGAGCAACTTTTCCCATTTTAAGTTCCAGTGATTCAGACACCTGTTCCACGCACTGATGCAGACTCGCTTCATCCCATTGATCGAGTTCTGCCAGCGCCTGCTTCATTTTTTCCAGCGGCACCCTGGCAACCGGCCGCAGATTCTTTTTAGCTGCATTTTCATCAAAGTCGTCAAAGTCACGATAGATAAACTCGCTGATTTCTGCCATTTCAACCAGCGTTTTAGAGCGCTCCTGCTGAGCAATAACAACTTTCACAAGTTCAGGCCCGTCTGTTGGATCTATCCCCATGCGTCCCAGGTGAGGACTCAACAGGTGGGCAATATGCAGTGGATCGGCTTCCTTAATGTAGTGCTGATTTAGCCATAACAGTTTCTCAGTATTAAAGCTGGAGGCGGACTTATTGACTGCATCGATATCAAACAGCTGAATCAGTTCATCCTGCGAAAACACCTCCTGATCACCGTGCGACCAGCCCAGCCTAACGAGATAATTCAGCAGTGCTTCAGGCAGTATTCCCTGCTCCATGTATTGCATCACGCTGACCGCACCGTGCCGTTTGGACAGACGCGCACCATCATCACCGAGAATCATCGGCAAATGAGCATAACGGGGAATCTCTTTGTTGAGGGCTTTAAGAATGTTGATCTGCCTGGGTGTGTTGTTCAGGTGGTCATCGCCTCGAATGACATCGGTAATATTCATATCACTGTCATCGACCACCACTGTCAGGTTGTATGTCGGTGAACCATCAGTGCGGCGGATGATCAGGTCATCAAGCTCGGCATTATCAAATGTCACCCTGCCTCGCACCATGTCGTCAACGACGACGATGCCGTCCTGCGGATTAAGGAAGCGAACAACATGCGGGGTATCGGGATTAACATCGAGGTCACGGCAGTGGCCATCGTAACGGGGCTTTTGCTTATTCGCCATTGCCTCTTCACGTAATTTATCGAGACGCTCTCGCGAGCAGCCACAGCGATAGGCAAGACCCTTCTCCATCAATTCATCGATGACTTCGTTGTAACGGTCAAAACGTTTTGTCTGGTAAAACGGCCCTTCATCATATTCCAGCCCCAGCCAGGTCATGCCTTCAAGGATTGCATTGACAGATTCTGCCGTTGATCTCTCAAGGTCAGTATCTTCAATACGCAGGACAAACGCACCGCCATGCTTGCGGGCATGCAGCCAGGAAAACAGTGCGGTGCGAGCGCCGCCGACATGGAGATATCCGGTTGGACTGGGAGCAAATCGTGTTCGTTTTGTCATTTTCAGCAGGGTTACTTGGTAAGGTTATTGGTGAAAATAGTAAGTGCAGCGTATTCTAACAGCGCCGTGTATAAAACCCAGACTTTAATTAGTAATTTTTTGAATTCAGGGCATTGTTTGCTGTTTTTTTCCATTCATCGAGAAATTTTCGTCGATACTCGAATTCCACGCGATATCAGATAATGGCCGAGCCGGCTCATTAAACAGTGAAACACTCTCTGTATAAAAAAGAACTTAGAGGTAAATATTTTCTACTTGTGCTTTTTCCACACGATACCTTCACCTTCATCAGCACACTGCGGGACAAATAGCATATCTATATTGTTAAAAATATTATCATGGAAAATCAGCGCAAACTGGGTTGATAAAAAGGCCTGCATGGTGCTTGTATGCAGGAGTCAGTTGCGAACACTAATTCCAAGTGACCGGTGGCAATTATATATAGAACAATTATATATAGAATCAGTGCAGCATTCATGTCGACGGAGAGCATATTTCTATAATTAACCAGGTCGATCAACGCCCCCCCTTTTTCTTCAACTCGCTGATACTCTGGTGCAAACACCGGGAAACTGATATCCAAACGTAGCCGTTGACCGTAATTAAATGTAGAGTGTTTTTTTTTCAACAGAAGCAGGATTTTTTTTCGTTATGACTGGATAATATGGCTTGCCACAGGTAAAAGAGGCTGGATGCAGTGAGACAGTAGTCATTCATTACGATTACTATCATATATGATGGCAGGATGACGTTTTCACTTCACTAATTTTAAAATATAACAATCTAACAAATGAAGAGAAACCTTGAAAAACTCGAACAAGCAACCTTTGATCTTGTCATTATTGGCGGGGGTATCACGGGCGCCTGTCTTGCCGCTGATGCTGCACTGCGCGGGTTGAGAGTGGCACTGGTTGAAAAAAGTGATTTCGGTGCTGCGACCTCATCAGCTTCATCAAAATTGCTGCATGGTGGTATACGTTACCTGCAACAGCTAAATTTTGCGAAAGTGCGTGAGTCTGCAAAAGAAAGGATGTATTTTCAGCAGCTGGCCCCGCACCTGACATATTATATTCCGTTCATAATCCCCACGTATAAAAAATTCAGCAAGAGTAAGCTGGTAATGAAAGCGGCAATGATCCTGTATCAGGCTACATGTACAGGACAGGATCGGATTCTTAGCGATCCGTCTAAAAAATTGCCGACAAGTCATTTTCTTTCCAGACAGGAAGTTATCGATGCGGTACCTGATCTTGAGCCTGATGACATAACCGGCGGGGTCGTATTTTATGAGTGTCATATGTTCAGTTCTGAAAGAATGACACTGGCGTTTCTGGAAACGGCACACAGACATGGCGCAAACATTGCCAATTACCTTGCAGTAGAATCTTTCCTGGAAGCACGGAAAGGGTGCATCAGCGGCGTTAAGGTCAGAGACCTGCTGAGTGGAGATGCCTTTGATATCAGGGCCCGCCTGGTAGTCAATGCGGCAGGCCCCTGGATCCCATTGCTAAATCATAATATTGGACAGGGGAAAAATGTCGAAGGCGTTGTCAATGCATATTCAAAGGGAGCGCATATCATTACACGTCAGCTAACACAGGGGCATGCCGTTGCCTTACCAACCCAAAAACAGAACCAGGCAGTCATCAACCGGGGTGGACGACATGTTTTCATTATACCGTGGCGTGGTCACTCATTAATCGGAACAACCTATAAGTCGTATGATGGTGCGTTAGATGATGTATGCGCCACTGAAATTGACATCGATGAAATGCTAAGCGATATTAACTCGGCAATGGGTAAAGATGTCTTACAAAGAGAGGATGTACTGCATGCCTATGTGGGCATATATCCATTAATTGATGATGTTATCAATACCAATGTGTACCAGGGTACAGGCGAGTACCAGATCATTGATCATGCAGAAACCGATAGTCTCGACGGCCTTGTATCCGTATTTGGTGCTAAATTCACCACTGCCAGGCTACTGGCAGAAAAGGCACTTGATAAAATTACACCACGCTTGAATAAACCATCGGGCCCATGCGCGACGCGCAATGCAAAACTGAATTCAGGCAACATTGACGATATAGCGTTTTTCAGATCAGAACAATGTGCACGCTATAGCGCCATTCTGCCAGATAAGATTATTATTAATCTGGTTACCAACTATGGCACAGACATTCACCGGGTTATGAGTTTAATCGAATCAGACAATACTCTTGCCCAGGAACTACTGCCTGGCAGGCTGGTTGTGGCAGCTGAAGTTATTTATTCAGCCAGAAATGAAATGGCCTGCCATCTGGATGATTTTATTTTTCGGCGCACAGGTCTGGGCACCCTGGGAAATCCGGGCAAGGAGGTTTTGCAATATTGCGCAAACCTGATGGGGGAAGAACTGGGCTGGAGCCAGCAGCGCAAGAATAAAGAAGTGGCTCAAACCTTAAAAGCTTTTCCAGCTAATGGGCACGCGCCGTAAACAATTGCAATGGATTCGCTAAATAAAACACAACCGGAAGGTCGCCCCATCAAAGTGCTGCACATCGCACCTACGCCATTTTTTTCAGATCGAGGTTGCCATGTACGCATTCGAGGCATTATTAATGCACTTAACAAACGTTTAGTGACAAACGTTCTTTGCACTTACAATCTTGGACGAGATGTCGACGATATTGAAATAGTTCGCACTGCTGCAATTCCCGGATATACAAAACAGGAAGCCGGCCCTTCCGTGTTTAAATACCTTGCAGACATATTACTGTTTTTCAAAGTCTGCGCACTTATTGCACGCAGAAAACCGGACATTATTCATACTCATCTGCATGAAGGAGCATTACTGGGCTGGACTGCCAGGCTTTTATTTTTCTGGCAAAAAATTCCACTGGTGTTTGATATGCAGGGAAGCCTTGTGGGTGAGCTGGAAGCACACGGATATTTTAAAAAGTTCGGTTTTTTAAGAAATCTATTCTGTTATATAGAATCTTTAATTCTTCGTATGCCAGACCAGATTGTGTGTTCGTCACAAAACAGTCTTGATATCTTGCGCAACGAGTTTAACGTTAACATGGCAAACGTCAACCTCGTCAATGATGGTGCTGATGAATTTGATCACAGTGAGGATAAGGCTGTAATAAAAGAGCTGTCATTACCTGATGACAAATCGATTATTCTTTACACTGGTGGTCTGGTCGAAGCTAAAGGGCTCACATATCTGTGCGACACTATACTGGAATCCAGCAAGCGCAACACACAGTGCCACTTCCTGGTAGTTGGTTATCCTGAGCAGAAATTACGTGATTTTTGTACCCGAAACGGATTGCTGGACAGATGTACCGTCGTGGGTCGCGTGCCTTATGAAAAGCTCGGGGCCTATCTCGAGATTGCTGATATAGCTGTTGAGCCAAAGCTTTCCGGTTCTGGTGAAGCGAGCGGGAAAATACTGAACTATATGGGTGCAGGACTGCCTGTCGTCTGCTTTGATACAGCAAGCAACAGGCAAATACTGGGCGATTTTGGCTATTATGAGTCAACAAAACACGTATCGTTGACTGACCAGATAGAGGCTGTACTCGCTGACCCGGCCAAGGCTGCTGAAGCGAGCGCTGCAACAAGAAAACTTGCTTATGATGAGTTTTCATGGGATGCCGCGGGTAAGAAGATTCAAGACATTTATTATTCATGTTTGTCACAGGATATAGAATCAACGTCACGAAAACGATTTCTTTAGAGGTTAGTAGATGAGAGTACTGGTAACGGGTGGTACAGGTTTTACAGGCAAGGCTTTAGTCAGGCGCCTGATCAATGAAGGCCATGAAGTTGTAGCACTTGATTATAAGGAAGGGCTGGCAACCGATGAACTACGCGACATGGGTGCCGAGGTGGTTATTGGCAGCGTGGCAGATAAGGACGTGGTTGAAAAATGCATGCAGGGTGTCGATATCGTCCAGCATCTGGCTGCGGCATTCAGGGAACTTGACGTACCAAATAGCTATTACGATGAAATTAATGTTGGCGGAACACGTAACGTCCTCGAAGCTGCTGAAAAACAGGGGGTAAGTAAATTCATCTACTGCAGCACTTGCGGTGTGCACGGAAATGTTGAAAACCCACCTGCTAATGAAGATGCACCTATCAATGCCGCAGACTATTATCAACAGACCAAATATGCTGCTGAGCCGGTGGTTAATGAGTTTGCAAAAAGGGGAATGAAAACGGTCATCATAAGACCCACCGCGATCTATGGACCCGGTGACCCTGAACGTTTTTATATGATTTTTAAACGCGTTAACAAGGGCAAATTCCCGATGTTCGGCAGCGGCAAAACCTTGTATCACCCACTCTATGTGGAAAACCTGGTGGATGCGCATATGCTGGCTATGGAGCCAGGTAAAGGTGATGGCCAGACTTTTCTCATTGCCGATGAAGAATATGTTTCCATCGAAAACCTGGTGAGAAGGATAGGTAAAGCTCTCGGTGTCGATGTAAAAATACAGCATTTCCCCATATGGCCGCTGATTGTTGCAGGACACGTATTCGAAAAAGCATGCAAACCTTTTAAAATTACACCTCCGATTTTTCCCAGGCGTGTTGACTGGTATAGACAGAACCGTGCCTTCGACATTACCCGGGCGAAAAAAGAACTGGGATATCAGCCCAAGGTTGGCCTTGATGAAGGCCTGTCCAAAACGGCCGAGTGGTATCGGAGTGAAGGATATTTATAGTATTTTACTGTCGTTTATACCCGCTATAGCAATTGTATATGTAGTGCACGATGCGCCGGTATTTTCTTGTCCTGCAGGTTAAGAATGACAAACTGCCTCAGGGAATTTTTGAGGTTGTCGTAATTGCTGCTATTCCACAACGGCACCTGTCATACTCATACAAGCACGCAATTATCAGATACCCCTTCATTTGGAAGCCTGATAGCGATAATGGTATGATTCTAAAACTTTAGGAGAAATTACGCAGCATGTATTCTTTCTCTCCACTTCCTCACTAAACCATTGATTATATTAGATATTACCAATGTCACTCCTTAGCAACCCATATTTACAGATCGCCCGTGTTGATCACTGGTTCAAAAATGTTTTTATGCTGCCCGGCATCGTCATGGCCTTATATCTTGACCAGGGTGTCTGGTCTGCCGAACTTTTGCCCCGATTGCTATTAGCCTTTTTACTCGTAGGGCTAGTTGCTTCAAGCTATTACGTACTGAATGAAGTCCTCGACGCGGATACCGATAAAAAACACCCGGTAAAATGTAATCGACCCGTTCCATCCGGACGTGTCAATATTAAGATCGCTTATATTGAATGGCTGCTACTGGGAGCAGCGGGGGTGTTCGGCTCATTAATGCTGGGGACCGCTTTTTTTACCTCAGCAGCTATACTCTGGTTAATGGGCTGTCTGTACAATATAAAACCTGTACGTACCAAGGATAAGCCTTACCTGGATGTGCTTTCTGAATCGTTAAACAACCCTCTTCGCCTTTTGCTTGGCTGGTATGCTACCGGTACGGCCCTTATTCCACCAATATCATTGGTCTTTGCCTACTGGATGATAGGCGCCTTTTTTATGGCGGTTAAGCGCTTTGCAGAATATCGACATATCGATGACCCTGTCCAGGCAGGGGAATATCGTATGTCATTCAAGCATTACACGGAAGAACGGTTGCTGATCAGTATCATCTACTACGTAGCGGCCTTCGGGCTGTTCTTCGGTATTTTCCTGATCCGCTACCGCACCGAACTGATTCTCTCTATCCCGCTGATCGCAGCAGTTATTGCCTGGTATATTCACATAGGATTTCATTATGACAGTCCGGTGCAATACCCGGAAAAGCTTTATAAAAACAGGGGCCTGATGACGCTGCTTTTGATAACAACCATTGTTATGGTCGCGTTGATGTTCATAGATATACCGTGGTTAAGCGAAGTGTTCAGTAAAACACCGGCTATATGAAGCAACAGTCTCGCGACGAAATAGCTATTATCGTCTTTGATCTCGATGGAACGATTACTCGTTACGATACTTACGTTCGTTTTCTCCTTTATGTTATTTCTCGAAAGCCGCTAAAGCTAGCTCGCTTACCATTACTTTCAATTGATGTGCTTCGTCATAAGCTTGGTTCACAGACCAATAGCTGGTTAAAGAAGCGATTTTTGAGCGCCCTTCTGGCTGGGCATGATCAGCAAACCATTAATGGTTGGGCCCTGTCTTTTTCCCAGAATGTTATTTCTTCCGGACTTTACAGCGACGCGCTTGCGTGTGTAAAACAACATCAGGAGAGCGGTGCAGAACTGGTTCTGCTTTCTGCCAGCCTGGACATTTACGTAGAGCCGTTGGGTGAAATGCTCGGTTTTAAAAACATTATCTGCACCAGAACAACCTGGGATAATGATGTCCTCGGCGGTGAGCTCGATGGTGGAAATTGCTACGGTGAAACCAAGCTCAAACGCATTCATCAGTGGTTAGAGGATCGCCCAGCCAGCAACATTCTGGTGGCATATGGTGATCATGAGACAGACTTCCCACTATTAAAGATCGCACAGCGTGGAATAGTGGTAAATCCTGATGCGAAGCTCACTCTCAAAGCAAAAGAAAATCAACTTGAGCTCGTTGACTGGGAATAAGCTTGCAACTTAGCTAACGATACGAAGATATAGAGAACATGATCTGCAGGCTTATCTTTCTTGAACAGCATGTTTTCAAGACATCCATCTTCAATGCACCCGGAGAGGCATTATTCTATAGCGCTGAATAAATATGTATGTTTGCCGTTACGCTCTCAGTGCTGGAATTAGTTTGTGACTTGAATCATTTAGCACTGATTGGCTTAACATCATACATTACGTAATTGTCGACAGCGAATAGCTTCGTTTTGATCAGCTGCTGTTCCTGCCAAGGCCAGGTAATAGTGTAATGGTTCTTTTGCCCTTCCTTGAAGCCATCTACTGACAAACCGGCCAATTCGGCATATGACTGCATTCGCTTTATGACGTGATTGTAATCCCATCCTACATAGCGCCAGGGTAATGGCAGGCGGGATAACTCTTGCATATTTGCCAGATACCCGGGTGTTCCGATCCATTTTCTCGATGGCTCTGAACTCAAGAAGTCCACGTCCCCATTTCTTGTCCAGTTTACCGTAAGATAAATAGCCTGCTCCGGATACATTAGACGCAGTAAAGTATAATCCGACAGCCATGGTACAAGGTATAGCGCATTACTCTCAGCGATCGACTTATCCATCAATGCCCTATATGCACCCTGATCATGCTCAGTGGGCATCAGTGGGATTAAAATCCAGCGATTTAAAATGACCAGTACAGCGAATAAAAACCAGCCTTTTTTCCCTGCAAAAAGCTCTGGCCAGAGGCTCGCAAGCCTGAGCATTCCCAGCCATACCAGGATTGAAAATGGAACTAGCGCCAGGTAGAAAAAACGTGGTTCTGCATAGCTTGAACCGATAAGAAAAGGCACAGTAGTGAACAGCAGCCAGACAATGGCAAAGCGATGCATGGCTGTCCAGGGTCGCCAAACAGCGAATATCAGATAGAAGCCAAAAAACTGCACAAAAACCGCAATAGCATAGATCCTGATCACTATACCCTGGGAACGCTCAACCAGGTGCCCCAGGAGACCTGCAATGCTTGCCGCTGGATCTTCTAAGACTGTCAGCCAGAAAATGACAATGAGGACGGCAGCCAGAGTTCCGGTAATTGCCGAACGAAAGAATACCTTCCAGAATGGAAAACGCGGGTCGTGCATGGCAAACAGCCCCAGGATCATTCCGGCAAAGAAAATGACGGAGATGAACCGAACCCAGATCGCTAGAAAGAGAAAAACAGAGGCTGTGGCAATCCAGATCCATATCCACTTTGCTCTTGATGACCCGTCAAAAGTTTTCAGAAAACTGAAACAGGCAAAGGTAGCCAGAGGAAGGCTCGGCACTTCCGTTAACACCATCCCACTAAAATACATAACCAGCGGCGTAAAAAGCAGAACAATGCTGACGGCAACAGCATCGCGCTGGGGCAATAATAAAGCCAGTAAATAATAAGAAGTAATGACGAATAGTATGGTAAGAAAGCTAAAAAATGCCTGCACGGCATACAGGGCTGCGGCTCCTTCATCAGTAAGGTCTACTATCCAGTCCAGCAGGTAAATGAAGCCGACTTTACCGGCAAAAAAACCAGGTGGAAAAAAACCCAACAGGTTTTTTTCCATTGATAACAGGGCACCAGGCTCATGCAGCTTGACCGAGTAAATATAAAAATACTCGTCCCAGTAATGCAGTGAAGTGGAGGAAATCAGCAAAAAGAGCAGCAGTAGAGCTGCTGCATAAGCAGTAAACTGCTTGAAATTTAGCCTTTCCGGTGATGAATAAGCCGATTTATTTCGCACGCCTGAACTCCCTGCAAGAATAAATTAATGCGGTTCTCATAGTCACTGCATTAAGCTAATTATTTTTATATTTTATTGTATTACTGCTCAATGCTGGCAGGTGTAGTCGTAAGCGCTACGATTCATTGCTATATATGCCTGTGGTGAATTAATCGAACTTAAGCTGATTTTCTGAGCATCTATGTGCATTTTATCAATATTAGTTTAATTATCTATTATTTAATTCGTAACTATTTGTCTTTACCTATGCCACAGTTACTATAATGTTCAGATAATTATCAAATGTTTCAGCATATATTTATGTCAAATATGGCTTATATAATTCATTCTAAAATTCCATTTATACTCTGCACCTTTACAGAAACATGCCGTTATAGATGGGCGCCACAGAGTAGTATTGGAGTTTGTGAAAAATTATGACTATACTCGTCGGTCCATAGTTGTCCTTAATTTAATAAGAACCAATAAAATATTTGTGTGATATGTTATGAAAGTTAAATCTGTTCTCAGCAAGGCAGTTACCGCTGCTATCCTGCTTAGCCTGTCGGGGCAAACTCTCTCAGCTACTCCAGACCCGACATCTACGGAATTCCTTAATCAATGGGGACTGCGTGCTATCAATGTTTTACCCGCATGGAACAGCACCACAGGAAGTGGGATTGTCGTTGCTTCACTCGACACAGGGGTAAACGCCAGCCACTTCGAACTGGCAGACAAAGTCATTTCAGTCGCTGGCGGCAGTACCGTTGATGTAGATGGAGGAGGTGGACACGGAACTTCGATAGCCGGCGTTATTGCCGCGGGTTTCAACGGTGCGGGCATGATCGGTGTTGCCTATGATTCCAGAATTCTGCCCATTGGCGTTGCTGATTCAAGACGTTTTGCCAATTCTAACAGCGCCACTGCAGGCATTAACCTTGCCGCATCTCGTGGTGATGTACGCATCATCTCAATTACTTATGCTACCGTTTTCTCCGAACCTCAGAACAGCGCCATCATTAATGCCATGAATGCAGGTAAATTAATAGTGATGCGGGCCGGCAACGATTCTCAGGCAAATCCTGACGTACCCCCTTCTGTCTACAACCAGTTTAATGGCCGAGGAATCATCGTCGGTGCTCTTGGTGGAGGCAACAACCTTATCTCGATTTCAAATAAAGCCGGTGCCGCTGCTAATGTTTACATGGTTGCACCGGGCGAAGGAATATATGCACCGGGAAATGGTTGCAACGATTGTTTTACGAGATGGACAGGTACTTCTATCGCGACCCCACATGTGGCAGGTGCTGCTGCGCTGATTCTGTCACAAAACCCGGGTCTTTCTAGCCAGGAAGTGACGGAGATCCTGTTTAACAGTGCAACCGACCTGGGTGCACCGGGTGTTGATCCGGTATATGGACATGGCCTATTGAATGCAGCTGCAGCTCTTTCTGCACAAGGAGATCTTGACTCTTCATCTAGTAGTTCCAGCGCCGCGCTCGGTGTCGGCATTGCTGCTCTCGCTGTAGGCGGAGGCATAGCCTATTTTTGGAACAAGAATCAAAAAGCGAAGGAAAGCCTGGATAAAACACTGGTCTTTGATGGTTATGACCGCCCCTACATCATGAATCTTAACCGTGCGTTATCGGTACAAAATAGTGCACCGACCTTATTTAACGTGATGAATATGTTCGACCGCCAGACGCGTTCAGTTGGTATAGATATGTCTGACAAACTTTCATTGACCATGCATGCACGTACAAATAATCCAACAGACTATGTCTTTCTGAAGGATTCTGATCCTTTCCTGGAGGTAGATGAACAGGTCAGAGATGAGGATCTGGCAATGAAGATGGCGGGCAATTTCAAGAATGGGCTGTCGTTCAGTATGCAACACAATTACGCTCCTTCCAGTGGTTTCGATAAAGTTGGAGACTTGTCATTAAGTGAAAACTTCATCTGGTCCAGCTCTTACGGCTCACAGTATATGGGCTTCGGTAACCTTTCTGATTCCCTGAGCCTGGGCTACCAGGCAAACAACAAACTGGCCTTCAAGTTAGGCGCTAATCGCGTAGATGATAATCTTGAGAATGGACAAAGCAGCAACGCGGTTATGCTGCAGGGAAGTTATGCACCGACTGAGAAAAGCAGTGTTTCATTGCGGGTAAATAATCTATATGAAAATGGCAATTTGCTTGGTGGTGCTTCTAGCGGAGCATTTAGTGTCTCAAATGCCAACACTACGGCGGTCGGTGTTACTGGCAAGTACAAGGTGTTTGATAAATTCTCGCTGTTTGCGAGTTTTACCGGAGGCTTCACCAATGTTAGTGAGCAGCAAGGTTCATTTCTGCAGTCATTTTCTGGCTTGAGAAGCCAGTCCTGGGGAACAGGCGTCATTGGCAGCAGTCTGTTTCGCTATAACGACCGTGCCGGTTTTGCTATTTCGAGTCCGCTACGCGTCAGTAACGGTAAGGCAGATCTGGTTGTACCACAATCTCTTGACGGTTCCCGCAACATCGTTTCAGACAGTACCAGAGTTTCACTTGCACCGGAAGGCAGTGAACTTGATTTCGAAGCCTTCTATCGCATGAACCTGAGTCACCGTACTCAACTGGGGACTTCTGTGACCTACCGCAGCATAGCGGAAAACACATCTTATGTCGGTGAGGGAATGTCTGTCTTCACAACCATAGGCATGAGGTTCTAGCCGCACTTGCCATGAAAAATTTTAACTCTCTTTTCTACATATTTCTACCAGCAAGATAGTTAGAAATCTGCTTACGCTTAAGTCAGTATAAATTCCAGGTTATCTATCAATCGTGTCTTGCCTAGCCAGGCCGCAGCCAGTACAACCAGCTCGACATCACCGGCTTGCGGCTCATTCAGGTCAGACTGACGCCTGATACTTAGATAATCCGCTACAAAGCCTTTCTTCTCAAGTTCATCTACCCCCCTATCCAGGATAGCACTGGCGCTTGATGGGTCATCCTGGTATTGCCTGGCAGTATCCTGAATGACCTGGTACAGCCACGCTGCCTGAACCTGTTCACTGGCAGAGAGATAATTGTTTCTGCTGCTCATTGCCAGTCCATTATCGAGGCGTACCGTGTCGATGCCAACTACCTCTGTATTCATTGCCAGGTCACTTACCATCTTCCTGATGAGCAGGTACTGCTGGTAATCCTTTTTACCGAAGAATGCTTTCTCTGCCTGCACCTGGTTAAACAATCTATTGACGACGGTAGTTACACCGATAAAATGCCCCGGTCTGGACTGCCCGCACAGTATGTCAGACAGACCAGGCACTTCAACCCTGGTTTGCGACTCAAGACCGACAGGATAAACATCTTCGACAGAAGGTCGGTAAAGAACGGCTGTGCCATGTGCTGAAAGAGCTTTTTCATCATCCTCTGGAGTATTTGGATAGGTAGCCAGGTCTTCATTGGGGCCGAACTGCAGCGGATTGACAAAAACACTGACAACAACCTTATCGCATTGCTCAGTGGCTGCATCAACCAGTGCCAGGTGGCCGGCGTGCAGATTCCCCATTGTCGGCACAAAGCCGCAGCTAAATCCCTGGTCTCTATATTCAGACAACAGGGGACGCAATAAGCTTGCCTGCCGAACTATTTCCATAAATCCTGTCTGCTGAGGGGGTTGAAATAATGCCTGCCCGATTTGATGCGAAGTATGTGCTCCAGCAGCATATCAAAATCTTCAGCATTATCGACATAATTGATGCTTTCAGCATTCACTACCAGTAGTGGTGAACGCGAATAGGAATGAAAAAACTGGCTGTAGATATCACATAGAGATCTCAGGTAGTCTCCATGAATATCCTGTTCAGAAACTATCCCGCGACGTCGAATTCGCTTCAGCAAAACAGCAACCGGCGCCTGCAGGTAAATAACCAGGTCAGGACGAGGAAGTTCTGGGCTCAAGTGCCTGTAGATCTGCTCATAAAGTGCCAGCTCGTCCGTCTCCAGATTGAGCTGCGCAAACAACCTGTCTTTCTCCAGTAGAAAATCACCGACAACGGCAGAACGAAAGAGATCCCTCTGCCTCATGGATTTCATTTGCTGGACACGCTGGAACAGGAAATGCAGCTGTGTAGGCAGGGCATACTTTTCCCTGGATTTATAAAAGCGTTCGAGGAATGGATTGTCCTGCGGCTGTTCAAACAGGATGTCGGCATTCAGGCGTTTTGCCAGACGTGATGCCAGGCTGCTTTTGCCAACCCCCATTGGTCCTTCAACGACAATATATTCCGGGATTTTTCCCGGCAAGCCAGACATTGAAGTGACTGGCTCTCTCATAGCCGTTGCATCTCCTGGTCTCTAACCTTCTCTAACAGTTTCTCTACCCTTCCCTGCCCAGGCACTAGCAGATCTGGTGAAAGATCATACAATGGAAACAACACAAAGGCCCGCTGATGTATCCTTGGGTGTGGCAGTGTCAAAATTTCACTTTGCACAGAATGGTTACCAACTAGTAATAGATCAAGATCCAGGGTTCGTGCTGAATTTCTTATTTTTCCGCGAATACGTCCATGCCGGTCTTCGATGGCCGCCAGTTGATTCAGGATATCCTCCGGTTCCCGTGATGTCTCAATCTCGAATACCGCATTGATATAGTCATCCTGCTGATCTGGCACATCAATCGGTTGAGTGCGATATATCGGGGAAGTCCGTTTCAGCACAAAATCTTTACTGGCATTGATTTCTTTTTTCACCGTTTCCAGCATAGAAAGCGAATCCCCGAGGTTACTACCAAAACCTATATAAGCAGTCTGCATCACTGTCTGGACGATTTCTTCTTCCGGCGCCGGCGCTTATTCGCAGTACCCGGTAGTGACCTGATCATCTTTATCCGTTCATTTTCATCAACATCCTGTATCCTGGTCCACCATTCTGCTGTCTCTCTCGTTGCCTGGCCAACTGATTCCCTGAGCAGTAAAAAATCATATCCTGCACGGAATTTCCTGTTCTCCAGCAATCGGGCGATATGCCGGCTCTTGCGCTGATCAAAGAAATACTGCATGACCCATATTTCCCTCATCTGGGCAGTGAATCGACGAGGAATAGCCACAGTGCTCAGCTGTTCGACAATGGCCTGGTCAGCTGCCTGGTGAATACTGTCGTACTCGCTAATACCCTGCTCCATCGCAGCCATTTTATACTGGCGAAATGGTTCCCATAGCAGAACCGAATATAAAAAAGCTGGGATGACCGGTTTTCCCTGCTGTATACGTTTGTCTGTGTTGTTCAGAGCAAGAGGGAGAAAAGTGCGCGGATAGCCTTCTTCCTCACTGTTCAAAAGTTGGTCTGTTGCCGGGAACAGGTACTCGAACAATCCATGCTGCCGCAATTTTTCAAACGTGGTAACGGCGCTGCCAGAATGGAACAGCTTCAGTACTTCATCAAACAATCTTGCTGGCGGTATATTTGTAAGCAGGTCTACATGCTGATCTAAAGCAAGCGAAGCAGAGGGATCTATCTCAAAACCCAGCTTTGAGGCAAACCTGACAACACGCAACATTCGCACTGGGTCTTCACGGTAGCGTTCAGACGGATCACCAATAATCCTCAGCAAACCCTGCTTGATGTCAGCCAGTCCACCATGATAATCGAGCACCTCATCACTACCAGGATCGTAATAGAGAGCATTCACAGACAAGTCCCGGCGAATGGCATCTTCATCCCGCGTACCATAGATATTATCAGCCAGTAAGCGACCCTCTTCACCTACGCGGTGAGTAGATTCATCCTGATGGCTGCTCGCAGGTGCGCCTCGATAAGTTGCTACTTCTATAACCTCTCTGCCGAATCGAACGTGTACTATCTTGAATCTTCGGCCGATCACTCTTGCGTTGCGGAATACACGCCGCACCTGTTCAGGGCTGGCATTCGTCGAGACGTCAAAATCTTTTGGTTCGAGACCTAGCAATAGATCTCGCACACAACCCCCAACAAGATAACTGTCATAGCCTTTATGCTTCAGTCCAGTCAATACTGTCATCGCATGGCGGCTGATCAGGGATTGTTTTAAGCCGAGGGATTTCCCGGAATACTGTGATGGTTGTAATGAATTCAAGCTTTCGGTGGTCTGTATGTTCATTTATAATATCTTAGTACTTTGAGCAGATATTTTATCATCATTCTGCAAAGCTTTTTCTAATACGCTCCCTTCGTCTAGTGGTCCAGGACTCTGGCCTCTCACGCCGGCAACAGGGGTTCGAACCCCCTAGGGAGCGCCATTTAAAACAAAGACTTAGAGATTTCTCTAGGTCTTTTTTTATTCCATCTGAAATTAATCTGAAGAAATCAGGAGAATCTTGAGCGCCTGCATTTTACCCCAAACCGGACCAGTACTATAGGAATTCGCCATCTTACGTAAACAGAGATATTATGTTGTCGTAGTCAGGGTAGAGAAATATGAAACTTATTGAAAGGCGCAGAAAACGTAAACCAGCCCTCCCACACAATTTTATGATGTATCTCAATGCAGATCAGATGGACACATACATTCATTTGAAAAAATTTGGCTGGCAAATGTATTTCATCCGCAGACCAGCTTTACGAAAACACACAATAGCCGTGATTAACAACACGGGTACGCGTATCGGTGTACTCAAACAGAGTGGTTTTTTTTCTTTAAACCCTTCGTCGATCAAACTGCGAGGCCTGGATAAACACCCCCCCAAACATGAATAAGTCACGCCTTTTCTAAAATCAGGCTGATACCCTTCAGCCATGAAAAAGACATTCGATATTCACCATCTGAAGGCGCTACATTCAATCTACTGGCTTATTTCTGAGGAAGATAAACGGATGTGGTGTGCATATGTCTGCTCGCTCGTGGGAGTATTTTATTGAATAACAACGCTGTTCCGATTATTCCCTTCATTACCCGTTATTCAATATCACTTTGAGGACAGAACTCCCGAGTGGCTTGCGTACTTGCTGTATTTCAGACTTCTCCTACATAAGATCATTTTAGCCAATTTGCTCTCATTCGGATTTTTTATGAGTTTTAGCTGACTTGCATCATTAATCAGTATTCTCGAATCGCTATTATCTTGTTACTAACGACTTAAAAACGTCGATGAATGGTGAATTATTCTCGATTAATGGTCATATTTCCTTGATGTATGGTATTTTCCTGCTACTTTTTAAGGTAGACGAAGAAATTCTTCAAAATAATGAATATTTCCGATATTTATCAAGAGAAAAATCATGTTTAGTCGTAAATCAAAGGGACAAAGCGAATTTATTGAGTTTATTGATAAAACGATAAGATTATTCTATTCAAAAGTAATGTATGGGTTTTATCGCGAGCATGAGCATTACTTTAGCAAATCGGATGTACTGAATTCTAATACTAATACGCGCTGCAAGGTGTGTGGAATCCGAATGTCAGATTACCGTGTCAAGGAAAAGTTAAAAAGGAAGGGTGCTCAGGCTTTACTCAACGAAAATAATATTTCGAGAAAGTTTTCCGCTTCTTTGTACTTATTTCCCAAGATCTGACAGCATTTATTCGAGTAAGGTAGCAAAAGAGAAGGCTAATAAATTTCATGAAAGTTAAGAAAAAAGCTCCGCCTCTTGATGATCGAATACAAGCAGAAATGCTACAGCTTATTTATCGTCAATCATACCCGGATGTTTTTGTCAGTCTGTTTAGTTGTGCATTGCTTTTTGCAATTCTATGGCCTGTGCAGCAAAAGGAAGTATTGATCAGTTGGGCTTTTATTCTTACTTGCACCGCCCTGATTCGGTTGACCTTGTTCACGCTCTTTAACAGGATGAAGCCACAGGGTGTGGATATATTAGCCTGGGGAATGCCATATGTTGTGACACTGCTTCTGTTGTCGATTAGCTGGGGTGTGGGTGCTGTGTACATCATACCCCTGGACTCTCAACTGCATCAGTTAGTGATCTATTATTTTCTGATAGGAATATCAGGAGCTGCTATTTTTGTCTACTCTGCGAATCGCACCATCGGGCTGATGACGATCCTGTGCCTTTTGTTACCAATAACTTGCTGGTTTCTAATACAAGGCAGCTTGTTGCCGGTGGGATTAGCGATAGGTACGATTGTCTTTTATATCTCCATCATTCGCTCTGGAAAAATTCTTTCACTAAAATTAAATCAGAGTATTCTGATGAACCACGACCTCAAAGAGGCGAGAGAGGCCGCCGAGGCGCTGTCGCTGAAGGACGAATTATCCGGGTTGAATAATCGCCGAGCATTTTATGAAAAAGGAAAAATGTTAGTTGATTACTGTCAGCGGAATAATGAAGTAATGTCTGTAATAATCATGGATATAGATCACTTTAAGAAAATCAACGATAAATATGGCCATGCAGCGGGTGACGCAACGATAACCCAAATTGGGCATATTCTGAAGAAAGGGATGCGCAAATCAGACCTCTGTGCACGGATCGGTGGTGAGGAATTTGGTATATTGCTGACGACATCATTGACTGATGGTGCCGCACAGATTGCAGAGACATTGCGCCAGGCGGTTGCTCGGACACCGATTCATTACAATAACAAAGACTTTACCATCCAAGCCAGCTTTGGTGTGTCTGTTGGCAATGTAGATCTTGATACACTATTGAAGCGGGCAGATGCTTCCCTGTATAAAGCCAAGGCAGCGGGTCGAAACCTGGTCGTCTGTGATGGACGCGTTGTTGAAAAGATACAGGGTCGGTAATACGCCGATTAACAATGCTTTCCGAAAGACACTGAGTAGATACACTCTCTAGTGAAACTGATTGCTGTGGTAGTCAGCCAGGTGGGTGGCCACGGAAAGATTCCACAGTAAAAAAACCGGAAAAGAGATTTAACTTGTATGTTGTATTAAGCGGTCGAACCGCCAGGGCAAAAGGGTC
>Ga0316192_10000931_pt1 | contig 21550 bp, 17 predicted proteins | sample MerIslwburrow_MG_FD_204931 | JGI IMG/M metagenome (GOLD analysis project Ga0316192, IMG submission 204931) | Coastal sediment microbial communities from Maine, United States - Merrow Island worm burrow | ecosystem: Environmental > Aquatic > Marine > Coastal > Sediment | place: USA: Maine...
TTGAACGTAAGTGGTATATCGTTGATGCTGAGGATCTGATTCTCGGCCGTCTTTCAACGGAAGTTGCCAAGATTCTGCGCGGTAAACACCGTCCGCAGTTCACCCCGCATGCTGACTGTGGCGATCATGTAATTGTGATCAATGCCGAGAAGGTAAAAGTAACTGGCCGTAAAGAGGCTCAGAAGACTTACTACCGTCACTCCCAGTATCCTGGTGGTCTGAAGAGCATCACACTTGAGAAGCAGCGTGAGCGCTTCCCTGAGCGTATCATCGAGTTGGCAGTGAAAGGCATGATGCCTAAGAACCCACTGGGTCGCGCCATGCTGAAGAAGCTAAAGGTGTATGCAGGTAGTGATCATCCGCACACTGCACAGCAGCCAGAAGCACTGAAGCTGAACTAAGAGTTACAAGGAATTATACAAATGGCAGCAACAGATACTTTTTACCGTGGCACAGGCCGACGCAAATGCAGCGTGGCTCGCGTCATGCTTAAATCAGGCAAAGGCGAAATCGCTATCAATGGTCGTTCCGTTGAAGATTTCTTCCCGATCGAAATCATTCGTCAGGAAGCGCTTCGCCCACTGACAGAAGTACAGCTTTCCGGCCGTGTTGACCTACGTGTTAACGTCAACGGTGGTGGTGTTTCCGGTCAGGCTGGCGCCATTCGTCACGGCATCGCCCGTGCACTGCTGGAATATGATGCAGGACTTCGTCCACAGCTGAAAGCTGCTGGCTTCCTGACTCGTGATGCTCGTATTGTTGAGCGTAAGAAGGCTGGTCTTAAGAAGGCTCGTCGCGCACCTCAGTTCTCAAAGCGTTAATCGAAGCTTTTTTCTACTTCCAAAGGGAGGGCCATGTGCCCTCCCTTTTTATTTGTAATAACAGCCACCTTCCGACTACACTGAGCAGGTGATACAACCAAAGGGCGAGGGACCCATCAAGGACAAGGTACTTGTCAGCCAATCGTTGATGCGATTCCTGCTCTTCTCCATGGTTATTCTCGCTTTTTTTTCAATTCTCAACTACTCCCAAGGGCTTTTAACACTAGCACTTGTACAGGCAACGGTTCTTTTAACACTCCCCTTTGCCTATTCCTGGCTAAAGAGAGGCGCTCCGCACGGCATTATTAAGCACCTGATCGGCTTCGACACTATGGCGATCTTTGTGCCGCTTATCTTTGTTCCCACAATCGATGACACCGGTATCTACTGGATGTTCGGCTACCCGATGATCGTATTCTTCTTTCTGGGTGTACGGACAGGTTTTCAATGGGTGGGAATCTACTGCATCACCCTTTTACTTGGCATTGAACTTGCCTCGCAGGGATTTCTAAACCTCTATCATACACCAGCACAACTCGCTTTAGCCTTCGTTGAAGTCATCGTGTTTACAGCTATTGGATATTACTTCGTAACCGATCGTGAACGGGCTGAAAAGCAGCACGCGTTACATCTGCACTATCTCGAGAGTGTGGACCGGATTGAACGTGCTCTTCATGTCGACTTAGACCTAGAGAGATCGATGGAGCATGCACTTGAGTGTCTGCTAGATATCTTCAAAAGTAGCAGAGCATGGATGGTTTTTCCTGCCCACCCAGACACCATCTCCTATCAGGTTCAGTTTGAGAAATGTGTAAAGGAATTTCAGGGAAGCCTTCCAGCTGGCACGGAGATACCCTCCAACCCCATGAGTCGTGAAATATTTTTTGATGGGCTCAAATCAAACAAATCGATCTGTTACAGCAAATCGCACCCTCTTCCTGGCGATCAGGAAATTGCGAAGCAACATTCAATTCGCGCCATGATGGCCATTACGATGAACAGGGAGTCGGAAGTTCCATGGATGCTAGGCATGCATCAGTGTGATTATGACAGAGAGTGGTCTACTGAAGAGATTAGATTATTCACAGACATCGCCAAGCGGATAGAAGATGCCCTCAATCAAATGCTACTTTACCGGGAACTTTCCTCATCAGAACAAAACCTTCGCTTAGCCATCAAGAAAGCGGAAGCGGCCAACCATGCCAAGAGTGAATTTCTTTCAGTGATGAGCCATGAATTACGCACCCCACTACATGGCATTATCGGGCTTCAAAATCTCATTTCATCGGACAACCATAACCTTACGACTGAGCAACGTGAGAACCTGATGCTGGCTCAACAGTCGGCTAAATCCCTACGTGCACTGGTTAATGACGTGCTTGATCTGGCAAAAATTGAATCAGGCAATATGGAACTCATAAAAGAACCATTCAATCTTTACGAATGTATTAGAGATGCTCTGATACCTTTTGTTCATACTGCGCGAGAGAAGGAACTTACACTTAAACTTGAAATATCCAATGCGCCACTATCCATAATTGGAGATGAATCGCGATTTCGGCAAGTGCTCTTAAACCTTGTAGGAAATTCGGTGAAATTCACGGAACATGGACATGTTTCGGTCACAGTTAAAGACATGGTTAACCAGATATCCATTTCCGTTGAAGATTCCGGCATTGGCATTCCCACTGAAAGCATCAAAACCATTTTCGAACCATTCAGGCAAGTGCCATCGCCCCAACAACCGCAACAGGGAGGGACTGGGCTCGGAACCAGTATTGTTAAACATTTCGTTGAACTGATGGGAGGGTCTATCGATGTGGAGAGCAAGGTCGGTATCGGAACCAGTTTCACGTTCACGGTTCCAAACACGACTGTTGATGATGAACGCATTACTTGCTCTGTCGATTTATCAACTGGCAATTTAGAGTCAATCATCTCTTCTGAAATCGCCGCTCCTGTCACGCCTTCGAACGAGAAAAAAACTGAGATTAGGACCCTTCTGGCCGAAGATGACCCTATTGGAAAACGGATTGCCATGAAGCAACTCAAGCGAGCAGGTATCAACGTTGATTCGGTTGATAACGGCGCCGATGCATGGGAAAGGCTTCAAAACCAAACCTATGACCTCTTACTCACTGATATTCGGATGCCCGGCATGGACGGCATTGAACTGACCCGAAAAATTCGCTCATCAGAAGATAAATTAGGCAAAACTCGCATGGTAATTGTCGGACTCAGTGCACACGCACTGGAAGAGGTCGCGAAGGAGTGTAAAGAAGCCGGTATGGATGCTTTTATGACCAAGCCGGTTAATCCTGAAGTTATTTTATCAACAGTTATAGCCGCCGCTTCGAAATCACAGCCATAGTAAAGTGATAGCCTTTTCGACTTTCTGACATCATCCCCCAGTCAACTCCTTTACCGCTTTAATATTATCAGTAACATGCAAGCACTATGAAAACGTCCGTCGCTATTCTCGGAGCCACCGGTTACACAGGTTCAGAACTGATCCGGCTACTCGAAAACCATCCTCACTTTGAGCTGGCCCATCTTGGTGCCCACAGTCAGGCTGGAAAGAGGGCTGGTGAAGTATTGCCGGGAATCAGTGGCAGCACAGCCAGTATGGTTCTGGCTGCGTCCGATGCCACGCTTGCCGATGATATCGAACTGGTTTTCACTGCTCTTCCTCATGGAGCTGCAGCAGAGAGCGTTAAAAGTGCGCTGGATGCCGGCAAGAAAGTGGTAGACCTCTCTGCTGATTTCAGACACAAGAATCATGACACCTACAAGGCAGCCTATCAGGCGGAACACCCTTGCCCTGAACTGTTTGAAGAAGCTGTATACGGGCTGACAGAGTTTTCCAGAGATAAAGTAACTGGAAGCCGGCTGGTCGCTAATCCCGGCTGCTATCCGACCTCCACCCTGCTACCTCTTATTCCACTTCTTCATAGTGGATTGCTTGATAGTAGAAGCATTATTGTCGACTCGAAATCTGGAACATCAGGGGCAGGAAGATCAGCCAAGACAGGACTGCTCTACTGTGAAATCAATGAAGGTCTATCAGCATATGGTCTACCGAGACATCGGCATGCCTGGGAGATGGAAGAGTGGGCCCAAGCCTTCGGCCAGCAGGATACTAAGGTTCGGTTTGTACCGCATATCATTCCCATGACAAGAGGTATGCTCACGACTCTGCATCTGACCGGAGAGAATCCCGATAGTTGGCACTCAATCCTTTCCGAAAAATTTTCCGGTGAGATGTTTGTGAACGTATTGCCACAAGGGATGCTCCCATCCACCCAGGGTGTAAAAGGGAGCAACCGGTGTGATATCGGAATCGTTGTTATCGGTGATCATGAGGCTGTTGTCGTCAGCTGCATCGATAATCTACTTAAGGGTGCTTCTGGTCAGGCGGTTCAAAATGCCAACCTGATGTTCGGGCTTGAAGAACAGCTAGGACTCTCTGCAACGGCTCTGTGGCCTTAAACTCATTTAACAATGGATAGAATCAATTTGGGCCAACGTCTGAGAAAAATGTTTGTCGAACCCCGACAGGTGATGCTCCTGGATAGCCATGGTGGCAAACAGACTCGGAATTTAAAAATCCGCCCGATCTCCATCATTCTTTTCATTCTTGGCAGCTGTTTAATCACCTTTATTTTGGGTTCACGCCTTCCTGCTAGCGATAGTACCCAATCACTTATACCTCAACATATTCAACTCCAGCACCAATACGATCAGCTCCACAGTGAGCTTGCTGAGGCAAACGCCCTTAATGACCTTAAGGAACAACAACTTGAAAGCATGAAACAGGAGTTATTGGCTCAGCAGAGCAGCAGCAATGAGCTTATTCAGCGCCTTCGTATGTTTGAAAGTATTCTTGAGGCAAGAAAGGCAAATGGTCTACAGCTGTTAAGTGCAAAGGCGAAGTGGGCTGATGGAGAGAGCATTCAATATACTCTGACTCTGGTAAAAGGTGGAAATTACCCAAGATATCGTTCCGGGCATATTCAAATGACCGCCCAATCCCCAGAGGCCGAAACGGTTGAAATTGAACTCGACAACCAGAAAACCAAGTTGCCATTTCGCGTCGAAACTCATACATTCCTGCGAGGGTCAGCTAAGTGGGAACATGATTGGCATCCGGATAAAATCCTGCTGACTATTTTCAACCATCGTGGCAAAGAGTTGCTACAAGCTGAGATCTTATTGGAAGGAGCACCATAATGATGCGTAAAAAAGATGATACCCCGAGAACAACTTCAGAACACCAACATATTGATACGCTTATTGGTGCTCACTCATCATTTACAGGAGAGTTGGCATTCGAAGGAGCTGTCCGCATTGATGGTAAATTTGACGGCAACATCCGCTCCTCAAAAGATGGTACATTGATTATAAGTCAGGGTGCCGAAGTATCCGGTGAAGTACATGTCCCGAATCTCATTCTTCACGGCCTGATTAAAGGCAATGTTCATGCTAGCAAAAACCTTAGAATCGGCGAAACCGGCTGTATCAATGGCGACGTTGAATACCGTGTCATCACGTTGGCTGAAGGTGCAGCAGTGAATGGCCGCTGCTCAAGAATTAGCGATCAGCAGCCTGCAGCTGCAACCCAAAAGGATCAAAAAACTCCCGTTCAAGAGGGTACACCTGCCACCGCATGATTTCAGCGTACCGTCACTGGAACCCTGAAATTGCTGGTTCTGTATTTGTTGCAAACTCAGCAGAGGTGATTGGACGTGTCTCAGTTGGCAGCGACTCCAGCATTTGGTACCAAGCGGTTCTTCGCGGCGACGTTCATGACATCAAGATTGGCGAACGTAGCAACATTCAGGATCACGCCACCCTCCACACCAGCCACGGGATTTCGCCCTGTATCATTGGTAATGATGTTACCGTCGGCCACCGCGTTATTCTTCATGGATGTGAAGTGCAGGATGGCTGCCTGGTCGGCATGGGCTCTATCATTATGGATCAAGCTGTTCTGGAATCGGGTTGCTTATTGGCAGCAGGTTCACTGGTACCAGAACGTAAAGTTCTCCGTGGTGGCTATCTATACGCCGGGTCACCTGCCCGTGAAATACGGAAACTGACCGATGAAGAGAAGACCTTTCTTCAACGCTCAGCAACTCACTACGTCGAACTATCAAAGACACATCAATAGCCATGCAACAAACTGATCATCCAAGCGATGCTCATGCATCGATTGATATTGGCTCTAACACACTTCGACTGCTACTCGCATCACCACCTTCCGACCCAGAATCCAGCCAACCATGGCAGGAGATAGCCTATAACCACTATATCGTCAGACTTGGGGAAGGACTACATAACACGGGAAGACTTTCTGAGGCTGGCATGAGCAGAGCTATCAAAGCACTAAAATCATTCAAAACCACGATCGATAAACACGATATTGCAAACGATCATATTTTTGCCGTGGCTACAGCAGCCGTTAGAGAAGCCAAAAACGGCATTGAATTTCAGCAGCGTGTAACCGACGAACTCGGGCTCCATATCACTGTTATTGATGGTGACACAGAAGCTAGCAGATCTCTTCAGGGTGCCGCATCGGTCCTGCACCAGGAGATGCGTGATGACATGCTTCTTTTTGACATTGGTGGTGGTAGCACGGAGTTCATTCGCGTCAACCAAGGCAACATTATCGATGCCATTAGTAGAAAACTGGGCGTGGTGAAACTTATCGAAGCACACCTGAAAAGCGACCCTCCTTCAGAGGCTGATTTTAAAGCAATGAAAGATACAGTTCATCAGCATCTCGACAGTGTCGAAACATATTGGCAGAAGAGCTCTTCGCACATCCCGACTCATATGGTGGGCACAGCAGGAACCGTCACCACAGTGGCGGCAGTGGAGATGAACCTACTTCCCTATGATGCTGAGAAGGTCAACAATCATCGCATCAGCCATAAAACTTTTGAAAATTTACGTGATCGTCTTCTCAGCATGAACCATGAACAGCGCCAGAAGATTCCAACCATTGAGGTAGGCCGTGCCGACTTGATCATCGGTGGACTGGCCATCATCGAATCAATGATGGAGAGATGGAATTACAGCGCTTTTATCACGGTCGATGCCGGTCTTCTAGAAGGCAACTGGCTGGCCAGTTATGAACTTGACTCAAAATAGCTGTCTGCCCTTCGCTGCGTCTCATCCATTAATGTCTGAAACTTTTGCAAATTAACCTGATCATCATCTGAATCGGCATAAACCTCATCGCTAATGACAAATACCCCTTTGGTAAAAGGTTTGGGAACGTAGAATCGATCCCAGGAATTGGCTCGCCAATGTCGCTTTGTTGCATAGCATGCTGCTCTTAAAGGCAACCCACTCTTTTTAGCCAACTGCACCACTCCGGGCTTCACCTCTTCAACAGGCCCCTTCGGCCCATCAGGAGTTACAGCTACCGGCCTTCCCTCTCTGGCAATACGTATCAGAGCCAGCAGTGCACGTGATCCACCCCTTGTGGAAGAGCCCCGAGTCGAACCAAAACCCATCAGCTGGGCTGCATCTGCAATGTAGCTTCCATCCTTATGCTCGGAGATCAAAAGCGATCCATTCCATCCGGGAAAGGCATACGGAAGCATCAAAATGCGGGCATGCCAGTATCCGAGCACAAAAGGAGGGGTCTGATCATTATAACGCAGACCGACATAGTCCCAGCGAATGGTAAGACATAGAAATTTATAGATGAGAAAGATGACTCGCGGAATCAACCAGCCAAGCAGTTTCTGCTTCACAACGGAGTCACACCATCACTTCCTGAGATTCAAACTGCATATGATAAAGTTCTGAATAGAGCCCACCTTGTGTGAGAAGATCCTCATGGCTACCAATCTGAGCCACCCCCCCTCCATCAAGCACAACGATCTTGTTAGCATGACGAATGGTAGAGAGACGATGGGCAATCACGATAACCGTTCGCCCATGCATCAGGCGGTCAATGGCCTGTTGAACCAATCGTTCGGATTCGGTATCAAGGCTGCTGGTTGCTTCATCAAGAATCAGGATCGGAGCATTTTTCAGCAGTGCGCGAGCCAGAGACAGACGCTGGCGTTGCCCTCCGGAAAGAATGACACCACGTTCACCTATCAGAGTATCATAGCCCTGTGGAAGCTTCTCAATGAACTCATGTGCATTGGCTGCTCTGGCGATCTCCTCGACAGTCGCCTGGTCAACATCCGAATGACCGTAGGCAATATTGTTCAAGATAGTATCATTAAACAAAATCACATCCTGCGTAACCAACGCAATCTGCTCACGCAGGGATGCTTGGCTAACCTCGCGCACATCCAACCCATCAATCAAAACCCGCCCCTCACTGACATCCATAAAGCGCGGAACCAGATTCGCCAGTGTGCTCTTACCCGCGCCACTGCGCCCAACCAGGGCCACAATTTCACCACACCTGACCTCGAAACTGACATCACTTAACACATTTTTATCGGCTCCCGGATAACGCAACCCGACATCTTCAAATACGACTTGCCGATCAAAGGATGGCATGGCAACAGCATCCTCGACATCCATCACCATAACCGGTTCATCCAACACCTCGAAGATGCGCTCCGATGCAGCCATCCCCTGCTGAATCTCATTGTTTGCCTTCGAGAGGCGCTTCACTGGCTCATAAAGCATGATCAATGCCGCAAGAAAAGACATCAACGTTCCTGGAGTCGTCTCCCCTGCGGCAACGCGCATCCCCCCATAAAGCAGAACACCGGCAATACCGAAGCCGGCAAGCAGCTCCATAATAGGAAATGAAAGCGCATAAATTTTAAATGTACGAAGTGAATGCTTGAGAAGGTCCCCTGTTAAATTTGTGAAACGTTTACACTCATAGGCCTCCATCCCAAAGGCCTTTACCACACGGATCCCGCTTACCGTCTCCTCTACTAAACTGGAGATCTGCCCCATCGAAACTTGGGCATCAGAACTGACTTTTCTCATTTTTTTACCAAAACGAATGATTGGATAGACCATAATAGGAAGAACCAGAATGGCTATCAATGCAAGCAGCCAATCCTGATAAAACACCACGCCCAGCAAAAAGATGATACTGGCTGAGTCTCGCATCAGTGCCGTGACACTGGTACTAACTGCCGCCTGAACCAGCGAAACATCGTAAGTGATACGTGCTAGTAGCTCTCCCGTTTTACGATGCACGAAGAAAACCAACGACTGCTCTGTAAGTCGTTGGTAAATCAGATTCCTCAAATCATAGATGACACGTTGACCGATATAGCCCATCAGGTACGACTGGCCAAAATAAGCCACGCCCTTGATGACATAAAGGATAATCACCGCAAGCGGAATCAGATAAATATATTTTTGATCTCCATTTAAAGCATGATCCAGCGCCGGCTGAAGTAGCCATGCCATGAAGGCTGTACAGGCAGATAGTATCACCATACAGAAAATGGCAACGGCAAGACGGCCGCGGTAGGGCTTTAGGAATCGTAGAAGTCGTTTGTAGAGTAATGACACGGTTTAACTATTTGGCAGGTTCAGTATCTGCCCTTCCTTTAAAAAGTAGGGAGTGGAATGCATATCCACCTCTGGAGCTTCAAAAAAGGTCATCAAAGGGGATGGATGGACCACTTCAGATGCCTGACCCAGACGACCCTGCCGCCTCAAAAATTTCAGACTCGAGTTTAACAACGCATTAACGATCTTCTTCTGGTGTGAGCGGGATCGAAGTAGGCGTTCACGTTTAGGGTTGGAGATATAATCAACCTCAACCAGGACACTTGGCATCTCCAACGCACCAAGAACTGCAAATCTCGCTCGTTTGGGCTCACCATACTTAATAGGCCCCACCCCTTTAAAGTCTTTCAAAATTGTTTCAGCAAGAAGATAAGCACTATTCAAGCTGTCACGCTTTGCCATATCCCCAAGAATCATATTCAACATCGGATCGTCCATTTCACCAGAGTCAAAACCACCGACATCATCCGAAGCGTTTTCTCGCGCAGCCAGAGCAGAAGCCACCTTATCAGGCGTAGCTCCACGTTCTGAGAGAGTGTAAACGCTTGCTCCCTTTACAGTTCTGTTTTTCACGGCATCAGCATGAATACTAATCATCAAATCGGCTCTGGCTCGACGTGCCAGGACGACCCGCTTGCGAAGTGGAACAAAATAATCACCAGTTCGAATTAACACTGCCCGCATGCCTGCTTTTGAATCAATCTTCTTAGCCAATGCCTTGGCTATCGCGAGCGTCACCTGCTTCTCCTGCAAACCATTTCGTCCAATAGCTCCAGGATCTTCACCACCATGGCCTGCATCAACAGCAATAATAACCTCTTTTCTGGATCGGAGCTGATCTGCGGTCACAGTCCGATTTTGCTGAGCACTCTGATCGGAGCGAAGAAGATCTACGACAAGACGATGAGGCTTACCATGCATGGGCTTAAGCAAAAAAGAGCGAGGTTTAACCTTCTCTTTTACATCAAGCACAATACGCAGAACACCTTTTTCAGGTGAGCCATGGCGAACTGTCTGAATAACCGGATCGGGAACCTCCAGACGATTGAGGTTGGCCTTCAAACGGACTCTCTCGATATCAATGACAACTCTTTCGGGGTTGTGTAGTGGAAACACCTTATATTCGACGCTTCGATTCAGATCGAAGACCAAGCGTGAGTGATCCGGAGCCGTCCAAAGACGGACATCGTTAATCGTGGATGATTGAGCTAGAGCGACAGACGGAACCGCCCAAAGCAGAAGCAGTCCGAACAGGGAAGATAGAGCACGTAGATTCATAAAGATGTTATCCTTACCTCACCGGTTGACTTTGCAAGTCCTCATCTGATAACTGTTTAGCTTTATCTTTATCCTGCTGAACAATTAGTGCGGCAAACAAAAGGCCGATGATAATCATGAAGGGTTCCATAATGCGAACAATAATAAAGGTATTTGCTCCAATCGCATGCACCAGCAATCCACCAAAGCCGCAGATCGTTCCTAGGGCGGCCCCTTTAAAGGTCGCGTCTTCGATTTCGGTATAGCACTGTTTTAGCATGACCCAAACTCTCCGAAGAAACCAGATAAAGAGAACCAGGCCGATTAAACCACTCTCCATCAAAATTCGGGGATATTGAGCATCGAGGAATCCACCACCGGTCACGCCTACGCCCAGCATTGGATTGGCCGGAAATTTCTTTGTTAACACATTCTCCCACGATTTTAATCGCTCTGTGGTCGATGTATCAATCTTCACACCACCAACCTTCAGCTGACCAGCTTCATCGGCCTGATTAAATGTAAACATCACACGATCAACAACATTCTGTGGTAAAATCACTGGTATAATCACAATGCTCACGAGTGCAGCGCCAATAAGAAACCGCTTCTTCTCTGAATAGAAGAGAAACAGCACCATAGCAATGACAAACGATAGGTAGGAGCTTCGTGATTCCGTAAATGCAAAGGGTATTATAATTACGCCCATCATCGTCAACAGCATCAACCGTCGCTTCCCTTTAGGCGTGTAGAGAAAAATGCCAAGAACGAGAGAGAACATCAGCACCAGATAGCCACCAAATGTGTTGGGTTCCCCCTCTGTACCTTCAAAGGGCGCAGAAACACGTGCACCTGAAGGGATTTGGCTCATGCCGACCAAGCTTGCCGCTAAGCAGGTAAATAAAAGTACTACAAGGTAGCGCTTGATTGTGTCGTTATCGTGAAGATGATTGATAATCATGTAGAAGAGAAGAAAGTATTCCAGATATTTTAAAACAAAGAAGAAACCATAGGCTCCCACCTTTCCGAAGTAGAAGCCAATCAACGTAGAAAAGAATGCCGCCAACCAATACCATGCAATAGGCTGGTTAATCGGTGTCTCACGGAATGATCCAAGTTCCTTATATATAGCCATACGAAATAGCCAGGTAAGACAAACCAATGTTAACAGAATATCATCAAGCCTGAGTGTTACACCTCGAGACGCTGTCGTACTAACTCGTCCGGAAGTAATATCTCCTGCACCAGCTCCTCCGAAGGTTAGCTCAGGTGACAACAGAGTAGCAAAAATAAGTAGGTAGAGCGTCAGCTCGACACTTGTAAAAGCAACGACAACGATCATCAAGGCGGCGAATAGAAGTACTGGTCCACGCACCTCTGCGGGCGCAATCGAGTATGCCGCGAAGAGTAACAACATTGTTAGTACAAGGGTTATAAGAACGGCAGGCGGGAATGGAATCCGAATCGACTGAATACTCAGTTTCTCGGCCTCACTATATTTTTAGTCTCGCTATCCACAGGACGATAATCTTTGTTGTATGGCTGCTGAAATTGCTCCGAACATGATTTTACACCCACAACAACTAACGCGGCTATTGCAGATATGACTAAAATAGCCATCACCCGATGTACCCGTCGCTTGCTTCTGCGAAGCCTATCAAGATCCTTTTGCACTTAACCAATCATCGACTGATCAGGTTGAGATAATATTGCATTTATCACATCTAACCCCTAAGTCTCTTTTGAATAATTTTAAGCAGGTCTCTAGCCTTTTTCTCAGCCAGCTCAATATATTTCGCCATCGCTCCTTTGCGAAGTTTCTCATCCTCACCATAACTATAAGCATAATAACGATTCATCTTGTAGGTTGTGTAATCAGCCGACAGCTCTCCACGCACACCATTCAAAACAACGCCAACAACCTTACCACCCACACTTTCAATGTTTGATTTAACGCGTTTCAATGCTCCTCGGACTACTGAACCGATATGGTACACAAGCAGAACGCCATCAACTTTTGAGGCAAGAATCGTAGCATCGGTTGTATGCAGCATGGGCGGCATATCAATCAATACCATGTCATACTCCTCACGGACCTCTTCCAGAATTTTAGACATTTGCGGTGCTGCCAGAAGATCTGGAGGATTGGCCGCTACTCTGCCACAAGTTAGAATATCAAGCTGATCAAGACCCGGAGTCAAAAGAGCCTGGTCGATACCCATATCTCCTAACATCACATCAGAAAAACGTTTCACAGCATCCTGCCATTCAGTTTGCCCAAGCAGGCATTCGCTCAATCCCGGATCACGTTTCAAGCCAAATGTATGATGCTGCATAGGTTTACGCATATCACCATCGATAAGAAGAACTCGAGCACCCTGCTGAGCCACAACAACAGCAAGGTTGGCTGTAATCGTACTCTTACCCTCTTTCACCGTAGAGCTTGAAACAAGAATGACCCGATGGTCTCCAGTCTGCGAATAGAGCAGATTTGTTCTTAGGCTTCGATACGCTTCAGCAATCGTTGATGGCGGCGAAAAGTGGCTGATCAGACGGATCTGTCTTTCTAACGCATGACCACTGGTGACCAACTCTTCCACACCGGAAAAAAGTTCCAGCGCTTCATCATGCGTCAGATGCGGCACAAAACCGATCACCGGAACTTCTAGGAAGCTCTCCACCTCTTCAATTGTTCCCACAGAGGTATCCATCGCTTCTAGAACAAGGGCAATAATCAAACCAAGAACCAGACCAAGAATTAAACCTGCCATGGCAGTCTGAGCTGTTCTAATAGGATTCACTCGCATATAAGAGAGCATCGCTGGACGAACGAGTGAGACCTCCTGAACCTTCTCAGCCTCCTGAATCAGAACTTCCTGATATTTTTTCTCCAGAAGATCAAACAGCTCTTCATTGATGCGCACAGTGCGTTTCATGCGATCCAATTCGAGAGCCTGCTCGGGCAGTCCCTGATACTTTCGCTCCGCATCATCCATACTGCTTTGTAGGTTCTGCATGCGACGTTGAGTCAGGCCAACCTGTTTATCCAGTTCGCCAACCATACTTTCCAGAATATCGGATGCCTGCATCCGAAGTTCTTGGACCTGAGGGTGTTCATCGGTAAAACTGGTTGCCAACTCTGTACGCTTAAGAGCCATTTCAACCAGGCGCTTATTCAGCTCATCAAAATAGGTGCTCACTTTGCCTGAGACGGTTACAGCCTGATAATCCCAGCTCCCCTTTTGAACCCTTTCACGCAATTGCTTTAATGCAAAGGCAAGATCATTCAAATGTGAAACGGACTGTCTGTACTCCTGTTCCATATCTGAAATCACTCGCGACATCACATCAGAATCCGTATTGGTCAAAGAGAGATTATGAAGTTGCCGATAATCACGGACTGCTTCTTCAGCTTTTTTCAACCGGTCACCAACAATCACAAGTTGTTGCTGAATAAATTTCTTGGCCTCAAAAACCTGCTTGTTCTTCTCTTCAATGTTGAAAATTTTGAACTCATCAGCCACGGCTTGAGCAAGATCTCTGGCAAACTCCGCACTGGTAGAAATAACTGATATATCGATGATGCCACTATCACCATCCTGAGTGGCGGTGATCCCATCTTTTAGACTCAGTACCTCATCGATGTAATCGGGATTAGCCCGCACCTCTTCCGGAGTCAGCTCCTGAGGAATCATTCCCATCCGCTTGGCAACACGCTCCATGAGAGCATAAGACTGGACAACTGCTACCTGTGTACTCATATCATTCTGGGCACGGTATGCCCCACCACGCAATAGCAGGTCTGCCATATTACTTGCCTGTTCGACTTTTACCGACGCACTGGCGCTAAACAGTGGCGGCGGCTGATTGACCCAGGTAAACAACCAACTGAAAACGCCCATAGAAAGAGCGCAAAAGATAATGATCCATCTGCGACGAAGAATAACCTGCCAGTACTCTTCAAGATTGAGTTCGTAACCGCTATTTGCTGCTGCTTTTGCCATCGTTACAACTGATTCGAGAGCAGTCTGATCGACTGAATCTGGCTAAACGTATTGATGGGCTGCGTTAACAGACCAATAGTCGGATTGATATCTTGGATAAATTTATTCCAGTTGGCGATTGGGCGAGTCGGAATAATCAAAATATCCTTGTCGTGAAGAGCTAGATTCTGGGTCAAGTCTCCCTGCTCCATGAAACGTTCAAAATTAACGGCAAGAATCTGCGGGGAATCCCGGTCAGCTCGGATAATGCGGATATCCGGCAAATAGGCATCTTTACCCAACCCTCCACTCTTGGCGATCGCATCGAGAAAACGAATATCTCCAATGAATTCAACAATGCCGGGTTTTGCAACATCTCCCAACACATAAACCTGTCGTTTTGACTGTGCCAGTGAAGGAATGAAGATAGTATCACCATGATCAATCATCGCGTTTTCCGCCCAGTCACCCTGCTTGATAGCACGATCAAGATTCAGTACAACTGTCTTACCATTACGAATAATCTGAACCTTTGTCAGATCCGCATCTTTACCAGGACCACCAGCACGGGAGAGAAAATCAACCAGACTCTCCTTACCGGAGACGAAATAGGTGCCCGGACCTGTCGGCTGGCGAGTGAGATTCTGCACTTCACCAAAGATACTGACCCTTTTACTACGTGCTTTCAGAACCTGCACATCGACACGCGGATTACGTTCATACTTTGAAAGAACCTCTGTCACATGCTTATCAATTTCACGAGGTGTCAGGCCAGAAACCTGCAGAGCCTCCTGATAAGGGAGGGAGACTGTTCCATCTGTCTGCACAGTCACCTTGTGTTCGGTCCCTTTGCCCCCCTGCCAGAATGTCATGGATAGCTCATCGCCTGATCCGACTTTATACCCTGCAATACCATCAATCATTTTGAATATCTTATTCTCATCAACATGGAAAAGATCACGATTCACTTTATTGCTGGTCACTTCAGGTAGGTTAACGCTCTCAATTTCAAAAGCCCGCACAAAAACCCTTCGATTCTGTTGCAAAGCAATTGGGTCGGTCCCTTCAGGAAGAGGATCCACGTCACCAATCGCCTTGATCTCTATTGCATCTTCTCTGGCTCCATTGGAGAGCAACCACCCTGCTACAGCTTCGCCACGCGCCAGTGAAAGTGCTGCATTATTGGGGTAGATATCTGAATGAATCGGACGGATATCAGCACGCCCCTCGATTTCGAACCGAACCTTGTCAGCCTCATGAGCAAGTCCAGAAAGCCAACCCTTCAACTGCTCTAAAGAGTTTTCGTTAATGGCAGCAGAGGCCGAATCATAGAAGACCGAGTGCTTCTCACCAAGCTCTTTTCCAATAAATGTCTGTTTGGCTCTTGGCGCAGCCTTCAACCCGGACCACACCTCAACGCCGCCATCGGCCCTAACCGCTGCAATATCCAAGCGGCCGACATTCTGAACGTCACCCAGATCGAGCGAGTGATAAACGCCGTAATTAGGCACTATCTTCGGCTTCGGAACAAAAGCATAGCCGTTCCAACTCCAGATACCGATGCCCTGGCCATCGCTTGATGTTGCAACAAGCTCTCGACGAGTATCACCATCCAGATCGCCAACCTTGACGTCTGACCAGGTCCCTTTATGAGCCACGGTCTGTAATTTCCATTTTGGTCCATTCAACCAGAGCGCGATACCTTGTTGATAAAGGCCAGCAATAACATCTAGCTTTCCATCACCATTCACATCTGCAATTGTCACTGACTCCGCATCAGTCTTAGTTGAGAAAACCTGAGGCTCCCATCGCCCTGTACCATCACCATACCAGACCTGCACACCACCCAGTTGATGCCAATGGTCACCTCTCTCACTCACATTAGAGCCAACGCCCCTGCGTCTTGCCGAGACAATATCCGGATTGCCGTCTCCGTTAATATCGCCTACAGCCAAGCTGGTATACATGCCTGAAACCATCGGTCCCATCACACCTGCCCAGCCTCCCTGCCCATCGTTCAGAAACACATAGATGCCACCGTCGATTTCACTATCAGATCGTGCAGCTACCACATCAGGCCAACCATCGAGGTTCACATCTACCAGTTTCACATCATGATAGATTCCACCCTCAATAGGCATGGAGTGCAATTTCCACCCAGTGGATTCGGCAACATTTTTCCAGACCTGTAATCCCTTCTGATCGCCTTCACCACCGATTAAAACTTCAGAAACATCACCACCGTCAACATCAGCTACGGCAAAAGATCTAGGTTGCATGCTTGTAACAGGCCCCGACTTCATACGCCAGTTCCCTTTACCATCACCAAGCTCAACATAAAAACCTTCTGCTGTGCCTCGGCCGCCGACAAGAAGATCAATATGCCCATCCTGGTTAAGATCAGCAAAGCGAACTGCGCGGGACTCAAAAACGTGTTGGGGGCCGATATTATGCATGCTGTAAGAGGGAGTCGGAGAACGCTTATTTTCCAAGGACATGGTCGGCTGAGGTACTGTCGTCCGACAGGCAGAGAGCGCCATCAAAATAGCGCAGGCTGCCAGAAGCATCTTTTTGCTCGAAAAACTGTCCATACAGGAGGGTAATAAACTATATTCTTCTTTGTTTGTCAAGGATTTACACTCTTTTTGAAATGAATCACATCAGCCAATGTAATCTTTCTTACTGAAAAGACGAAAGAAATTGACATGTGGGAACATCCTTTTCATATTATTGCTTAAATAGACACTATGTGATCGTCATCACGTTACAAATGTGACCGCTGTCACACAGCACCACTGAAAAATGCAGGAAATTAGCAATCCTGCTACTTATTAAATTTACGGAAGGTGAACATGTATCTTGAGCATTGGGGGTTAACTGATTTTCCTTTTGAAAACGTTACCAATCCTCAGTACTACTACCAATCATCAGGTCATAAAACCCTGTGTGAAGACTTGAAGGATGCCATAGTTCGTCGGAAAGGGGCTATTGTATTGACTGGTGAGATCGGCTGTGGAAAGTCGACCATCTCACAGCGTACGCTACTCAGTATTCCTGAAGATCAGTTTGATATTGCCCTGATCACCTACTCCCGCCTCACTCCCATTGAGATGCTTAATGAGATTAGTCAACAACTCGGACTTCCTGCATCTCAGGATAAAAACACACTTCTGAGATCACTCCAGCAGCACCTGACCAACAATGCCGAATCGGGGCGCGGCACCCTCGTTTGTATTGATGAGGCGCAAAGCATTCCAACACTGGCAACATTTGAAGAGTTGCGTCTGCTCTTGAATTTCCAGCTCGGCAACCACTTTCTCATCTCCTTGTTGTTTGTCGGTCAACCCGAACTCCAGAGAAAAATCGCCAAACTACCGCAGCTTCAGCAACGCATAGCCCTGAATCTCAATTTAAGTCATTTTGACCTTGAAAACAGCATGCGATACATACTACACCGCCTTCGTAAAGCAGGCTGTAACCACCCCATAATCACACGCCAGGCAATCACGGCTGTTCACCGCCACGCCAATGGTGTGCCAAGACGTATCAACCACCTGATGGATCGTTGCCTTCTTGTCGGTAAACGCGAAGCAGCAACGGTCATTGATAGCAAGCTGGTCGCAGCCACCATGCAACGGTATCCTTGCTGACATGGCAAAGTACATTGACCTTTTGAGACAGCACCAGAACAGCGCGGCCAAGCCGCCCTCATCTGGAACTGAAACTCCCGACCCCTCAGAGCCCGTCGAGTTTGAAGGCCATCAGGCTGAACTTGAAGAGATGATGTCCGATGAATCTGAGTTCGCCGAAGATAATTTTTCGCCAACAGACACCCTCTCAAACACCCCGTTACTTGCTGATGAAGAGGAGAACTCAAAAACAGACTCCCCTATCGAACCGTCACCTGAAGCCATACCCTCCATTGAAGCCAACCCATCGACTGACAATGCCGATATATCTTCATGGCTAACGATTTGCACTCAGGAGACGGCCAAGCTATTTAAGTCTGCCAGCGCCAATAGCGCTGGTGATCTTCATCCTCTTATTCATCAGCTCAATGTCCTTCTGAATCTTCTGGATAAGGATGAGAAGCTGATTGATGTTCTGGAGTTGGAGATCTCCACTCGAGAGAAACAGATTGGCAAACTTGATGATGATCTCGGTAGTCTGATTCAGAAATCGATCATGATGATGCTCTACGCCATTAAGGTGGGACAGCGGTTGAAACTCAATCGTGATGAACTTCGCTCACACATTCTGGCAGCAATGATTCACCACATCGGCATGGCGCAAATATCCGGAGATATCCGCAACAAAAAAGAGAAGCTTTCAAAAGATGAGATCAAAGAGATTCGCACAGCGCCAAAGAAATCTCACGATTATATTAGCACATGTGGCGTGACAGATGCTGCGATCCTACTGGCCGCCAGTCAGGCGCAGGAGCGCTTTGATGGCAGTGGCCCTCAAGAGCTTAGCGGTTCAGACATCGCCTACAGTGCTCGCATCATCGGCCTTATATCCATGTTCGAAGCACTGATTCACTATCGACCTTATCGCAACAGGCTACTACCTCGCGACGCCATTCGAGAACTGGTCAACCATCACAAGAAGGCATTTGATCCAAGACTCCTCAAGGCCCTGATTGAGTCGATATCACTCTATCCTGTTGGCACCTATGTTCAGCTCAATTCAGGTGACATTGGACTGGTGATTCAAGTCAACCCACGCCTGCCACTCAGACCTCTGGTTCGAATGATGCTGGATAGCTATGGCGATACCATCTCCCCACGCGAGATCAATCTCCAGAAACAACCCAACCTGATGGTTCAGCGCTGCATGTATGAAGAGGGCCTGCAGGAACTCAAAGACTCTGCTGAACAAGGAAATCACTGATCCATGACAGCTGGTTTTTCTCCAATAAACGAAGAGCTGGAACAGCAGGAGAAGGTTTATGCTGATCTGGTCAGCATCTACCCTGATAACGAATCTTACCTACGTAAATATGCAGAGATTCTTTTTGAATTGGGGCAAACATCAACAGCAACAACTGTCCTCAAGAAACTCTATGACTTGTTGGAAAAAAAGGATCCGGGGAAAGCCTCTGAACTCGCCAGAGAGTATCCGCAAATTGGCCGTGTCTCCAAGTCAGATAATGAGCGGCAAGGAGATGACGAGCTTGGCCAGATACTCAAAGAATCACTGGGGTCAATCTGGATTAGGCTTCACCAGCGACGTGTCAAGGAGGGTCATCGCCTCTACAGTATTGGCGACAAAGGCGATTCGATGGCGCTGGTGCTTAATGGCGAGATGGCCGTCTGCATTCCTGGAGAAAACACAACCATTCTTCTCAACCTTATCGGAAAAAATGATATTGTAGGTGAGGCTTGCTACCTCAATCCCGGTGAAAGAAGTGCCAATATCGTTGCCAATACCGATTGTACGGTTATTGAAATTCCCCGAAAAAAACTTCTTAACTATTTCATTGAAAATCCCGGAGCAGAAAAACTTCTTCAGAACAAAGCTGACCTGAGACAGATGACAAGCACGCTCTCTGCCAATCCACTCCTACAAAACATCCCGCTGGATATGAGGAAATATATGGCAGGCACCGCCGAAACCGGACGCTATCGAGCCAATGATGTCATTCGCCAAGCCGGCCAGGAGATCGAGGCTGTTGATATGCTGGTATGGGGCAAGGCCAGCTACATGATGCGAAACAAAGAGAATAAATATCTTCAACTTGGTTCTTTCAATCAAGGAGATCTAATTGGTGACACCTCAGCTATTCGTAAAGCTACATGCCCGGCAGACATCATAGCCAATACAGAACTGCTCATGGCACACATCCCACTCTCAAGCTTCACCAATGTGGTTGAGGCGTATCCGCCATTTAAAGAGAAACTGATGAAACATGCTGAAAGACAACGAACGAAAATGATGCAGATGGTTTCGAATATCAAATCACGAGGTTGATTGAAGCCGCCTGACCAAATCTTTGGTTGAAACGACACGATCCACGAAGAGAACCCCGTTAAGATGATCAATCTCATGCTGAATCACCCGCGCCTCAAAGCCCGTAGACTCAAGTTCATGCGTCTCACCATGCAGATCCTTATAACGCACCGCCACTCGCTTTGCACGCGGTACAACACCTACCCAGTCCGGCACAGATAGGCACCCCTCCCGGCCAAGCACCTCTCCATCTTTTGAAAAAATTTCAGGATTAACCATGTAGAGAAGCCCATGATTCTTGCACGGGCGCATTGATTGCCTGCAGTCAACAACGATGACTCGTACCAGCTCACCAACCTGGGGGGCTGCAATGCCAACACCTCCGGGACCGGCCAACATCGCCTCCTTCAAATCCTGGCAGAGTGTCGCCAGAGCCGGATCAAATGAAGTGACCACCGCAGCCGTCTGGCGCAGCCTTGAATCTGGCTGGGTAATAATCTCACGCATAGAGAGGCCTTCGCCCTTTAGATAACATCCTCATCAAGCTCATGCAGTTCAACACCAACACCTAACTCTTCAGCCACTTCGGCCAGTGGCGTGCGCAATGATTCGCTCTTACCAGCCGTCACAACCTCGAGAGCCATCATATAGATGTCGCCCTGCTCGTTCTCTCTGGCACGCGTTGAAACATCCACAATCGAAACACCATGCTTTGCCAGCACGTCGGTCACTGCATGAACAATACCGACCCTGTCTCCTCCACTTACAGTAATGACACAATCAGGTTCCTGCGGCATTGAGGAGGCCTCCTCCTCACTGATCGCCTGTGACTGAACCGTTAAGCCGGTTCGCTGTTCAAGCTCGGCAAGTGAAGCCTTTAGTGCTCCAAGACCTTCGCCATCCGCCATCTGAACAATCAACATCATGGTAAAACGGCCTCGCAAAGAGGTCATGGATGAGTCTTCAATATTCGCATTTAGATTGAGTAATGCCTCTGAAACATCACGGACGATTCCAGGGCGG
>Ga0316192_10000933_pt1 | contig 21511 bp, 19 predicted proteins | sample MerIslwburrow_MG_FD_204931 | JGI IMG/M metagenome (GOLD analysis project Ga0316192, IMG submission 204931) | Coastal sediment microbial communities from Maine, United States - Merrow Island worm burrow | ecosystem: Environmental > Aquatic > Marine > Coastal > Sediment | place: USA: Maine...
GCGCGTGCGACAGGGTGACGGCGCTGCTGTCAGCTTCAGCCCGGCCTCACTTGCGCCGCGCAAGGCGCTGGTAGCGCCGGCCGAGCTGTTTTCCGTTGCACGCATGCGCCAGGATGTTGCCTTTCTGTCCAATGAAGACCTGGCCGGACGTGGCCTGGGAACGGCGCAGCTGGAACGTGCAGCAGACTATATTGCACAACAGTTCAGGGCGGCCGGCCTGCAACCCGGCGGTGATAACGACAGCTATTTCCAGGCATGGCAGCAACCGGTCGAGGCACTGGATAGCAACGTGGCTTTGAAAAATGTCGTTGCGATACTGCCGGGCAGCGATCCGCGCTACGCGGGTCAAAGCCTGGTGATCGGTGCGCACTACGATCACCTGGGACGCGGTGAACACAACGGCCGCCGCCAGGATCGCGGCAACATCCACCCCGGCGCCGACGACAACGCCAGCGGTATTGCCGTGATGCTGGAGATGGCACGCAGCCTCAAGGACACTCCCCTGCCGCGCACGCTGGTGTTTATCGCCTTCACGGGCGAGGAAACCGGCAAGCTGGGTTCACACCATTACGTCCGTCATACAAACGCCTACCCGACCGACAGCATCATCGCCATGCTCAACCTCGACACGGTCGGGCGGCTGGGAGAGCAGCCGCTGATCGTGTTTGGAACAGGCACCGCGGATGAATGGGTCCACATTTTCCGTGGCGCCGGCTACGTTACCGGCATAGCGGTGAAGGCCGTGGCAGAGGATTTCGGTTCCAGTGACCAGACCGCCTTTATCGAGGCCGGCATCCCCGCGGTGCAATTTTTCAGCGGCAGCCACGAAGACTTCCACCGGCCGGGGGATACCCCGGAAAAGCTCGACTATGAGGGGCTGACCAGGGTCGCCAGGGTGCTGAACGAAACGGTCCGCTACCTGGGAGAACGCCCCGATCCATTGCACTCGACGCTCGGAGGTGTTCAGAGCAACGTCCCGGTAACCCGATCATCATCGCGGCGTGTCAGTTTCGGGACCGTCCCGGACTTCACCTACAGCGGTGCAGGCGTCCGGCTCGATGACGTCCGCGCCGGCACACCCGCGGAACGTGCCGGGCTGCGCAAGGGCGATATCATCATTGTCGTAAACGAAACCCCGATCGACGAACTGCGCGCCTATTCGGAGGTGCTGAAGCAACTCGGTCCCGGCGATGAAATACGCGTGAACTTCCTGCGCGACGGTGTTGAAAAGACGCTGAACACGCATGTAACCGCACGCTAACCATAGGGACACAACCATGGACAACAACTTCCTGAAATATTTTTCCGCCCTGCTCCTGCTGGCTGCCCTGCAGTCAGTGCCTGCCGATGACCAGAACGGGCCGGGTGTTAACGTCGAGCCATTAGCCGGTGAAAAACACTTCAAAAACCTGCGCCAACTGACTTTCGGCGGCCAGAACGCCGAGGCCTACTTCTCTCACGACGGCACCCAGCTGATCTTCCAGTCGACACGCAAGGAGCTGGAGTGCGATGCCATATTCCGTATGCGCAGCGACGGCAGTAACGTCCGCCAGGTATCGTCAGGTCAGGGCGCCACCACCTGCGCCTTCATTGCGCCCGACAACCGTTCTATCATTTATGCCTCGACGCACCTGCAACAGCAGCAGTGCCCGCCGAAGCCGGACTACTCGAAAGGCTACGTCTGGCCGCTGCATGCAGGGTACGACATCTTCAGGGCCGGACCCGAAGGTGAAAATCCGCAACCCCTGACCGACAGTGACAACTACGATGCCGAGGCGGTGTACTCACCGCAGGGTGACCGCATTGTCTTCACCTCGCTGCGCAGTGGCGACCTCGAACTCTATCTGATGAACCCTGACGGCAGCGGCGTGGAACAACTCACCGATCAGCCGGGCTATGACGGCGGCGCATTTTTCTCACTGGACGGTAAATGGATCGTGTGGCGCGCCTCGCGCCCGACGGGCAAGGCGCTGCAGGATTACCAGTCGCTGCTCAGAGACGAACTGATCCGACCCGGCAAGCTGGAACTTTACATCATGAACCTGGAGGCGCGTACGCCGGTACAACTGACCGACAACGGTGCCGCCAACTTCGGCCCTTACTGGCATCCCGACGGCAGGCACATTATTTTTTCATCCAACATGCACGACCCCGACGGACGTAACTTCGACCTTTACATGATCGACATCGACAACCGCGACATCGAGCGCATCACAGACTACGAGGGCTTCGACGGCTTTCCCATGTTCTCCCATGACGGCCGCCAACTGGTGTTTGCCTCGAACCGCCTGGGCAAGGTCAGGGGAGAAACCAATGTATTTATTGCCGATTTCATGCAGTAGCGGCCGGCTTCCGGCTTGTGGATAACAATTCACTGATGAGAACTGGTACTCCGACAAGGTTGTATTGATGAGTTCAGCGTTACTGTGGTGTTTCGCAACACCAAAAGTAGGCGCCTCCAGGCGAGGCACAGCACGCAGGCAATGGCCATAGTCCTTGTCAAGTGCTGTAACGCCGTGGCGGAACACCACAGTAACGCCCGAAGGGTTGGCCTGTCAGCGCCCATGGCTGCGTTACGCCTCTTGCAAAGGACTATGGCCATTCGCTGTGAGGCGTGCCTTGCCCTGAGCGCTGACAGACCAACTGAATCCATCAATACAACCTTGTCGGAGTACTAGCTACTTTCCGGAATTTGTCAAATCCGTGAAGGAATAAGGCAAGAAGTAAACAATCTCCATCGGCAACCACTGCCCGTCTCTCGTTGATTCAGGTAAAATCAACGGAAACCAATTCTAATAAGCGAATCTGGAGCATGTCATGAACATACTGTCGTCTTTTGCCGCACTTGTTACCGCCACGCTAATCGGTATCACGGCCGAAAGTGCCTGGTCGGATGAAGCAACGCCGAGCGAGCCAGCCAAACCTGCCGTGCAGACACCTGCGCCCGCTAACGGTGTTGCGCCGGGCTGGTATCCGCCGCCTCCCGTCCGGGGAGGGTATACACGACCCTGGCCACAACCGTCACAGTGGCCAGTGCCCCCGCAGGGTTACGGTCAGTTGCCTCCTCACTACCCACCGCCCGGACAATACCGGGCCGTCCCTGCCGCACCAGCGGCAACGGTAAATCCACTCAGCGCTGAACTCAAACAGGCGCAGGAACAATTGACAGCGAAAAATACGGAACTGGACGTCGCCCACACAATGCTCGAGCAGTTACGGGGCACGCTTCAGCACAGTATTGAAGCTGAACGAATGCTCAGGAAGAAGGTGGCAGATATCACCAGCGCACAACAGGCCTTACAGGCGCGCGTGACTGAATTGACCGCAGCACTGAACACCTCCACCGCCATGCTGGAACAGCATCAGCAACAAATCACTAACGATCAGGAGCAAACCCAAACGCTGACTGCAGAGCGTGACCGGCTGCACGACGATCTTGCCAGCCGGGATGAGGAGCTGGCCACAGTGCAAGCAGAACTGCAGGCTGCCACACAGGCCTTACAGCAGGCACAGGCAGAGGCCAGCACCTCCAGCCAGCAACTCAGCGAAGCCAGGTCACAGGCCGAGACGTTCAATAACGAGCTGACCGATCTCCAGGCTCAACTGGAGAGCCAGAAGACGTCGCTGCTGAATACCGAGCAAACCCAAACCGAGGAACGCGACCGCTTGCGCAGCGAGCTTGCCAGCAGGGATGAGGAGCTGACCACAGTGCACGCTGAACTGCAGGCTGCCACGCAGGCCTTACAGCAGGCACAGGCGGAGGCCAGCACCTCCGGGCAGCAACTCAGCGAAGCCAGGTCACAGGCCGAGACGTACAATAACGAGCTGACCGATCTCCAGGCTCAACTGGAGAGCCAGAAGACCTCGCTGCTGAATACCGAGCAAACCCGAACCGAGGAACGCGACCGCTTGCGCAGCGAGCTTGCCAGCCGCAATGAGCAGCTGGCCACAGTGCACGCTGAACTGCAGGCTGCCAAGGAGACCTTACAACAGACGCAGGCCGAGACCTTCAGTAACGAGCTCATCGATCTTAAGGCCCAACTGGAGAGCCAGAAGACCACGTGGCTGAACGCCGAGCAAACCCGGACGCTGACTGCAGAGCGTGACCGGCTGCAGAGCGATCTTGCCAGCCGGGATGAGCGGCTGACCACAGTGCAAGCTGAACTGCAGGCTGCCACGCAGGCCTTGCAGCAGGCACAGGCCGAGGCCAGCACCTCCGGCCAGCAACTCAACGAAGCCAGGTCACAGGCCGAGACCTTCAATAACGAGCTGACCGACCTCAGAGCTCAACTGGAGAGCCAGAAGACCACGCTGCTGGATACCGAACAAACCCGGACTAAGGAACGCGACCGCTTGCGCAGCGATCTCGCCAGCCGGGATGAGGAGCTGGCCACAGTGCAATCTGAACTGCAGGCTGCCACGCAGGCCTTGCAGCAGGCACAGGCAGAGGCCAGCACCTCCAGCCAGCAACTCAGCGAAGCCAGGTCACAGGCCGAGACCTTCAATAACGAGCTGACCGACCTCAGAGCTCAACTGGAGAGCCAGAAGACCACGCTGCTGGATACCGAGCAAACCCGGACTAAGGAACGCGACCGCTTGCGCAGCGATCTCGCCAGCCGGGATGAGCAATTGGCCACAGTGCAATCTGAACTGCAGGCTGCCACGCAGGCCTTGCAGCAGGCACAGGCCGAGGCCAGCACCTCCGGTCAGCAACTCGGCGAAGCCAGGTCACAGGCCGAGGCGTACAATAACGAGCTGACCGATCTCAAGGCTCAACTGGAGAGCCAGAAGACCACGGTGCTGGACACGGAACAGACGCTAGCCACCGTAATTTCCGAATGCGATGGACTGCAGGCAAATCTGGCCGCCTGCAGCCTGGATCTGACCCAGACCCAGGCCGCCTTGACTGACGCCCAGTCAGTGGAGGATGTGCTTCGCCAGGCACCTCCGCCGGCCGCCGGGGTCGTCGTGCCCTCCGCACCCGAAGGGTCTGACAAGGCAGGCGAGCCCACAGCCAGCGAAGGAGTGGGCGCGGGTACTGCTGAAGTCGCTGCACTGCAAACCATGGACGCTGACGAGGACGGCGTATCCGATAACATCGACCTGTGCCCCGAGACACAGCATGACATTGCCGTCGATCCAACCGGCTGCGCTGCCGGCGTAGCGATCAATCTGGAAGGTGTGAATTTCCTCTATAACTCGCATGAACTCACCGACAAGGCGCGACATATTCTCGACCGTGTCGCAGACGTCATCATCCAGCAACCCAGGCTGCGTCTGGAGGTTGCCGGCCACACCGACGCGACAGGCGACCCAACCTACAACCAGGGGTTATCCATGCAACGTGCGGAAGCCGTCAGGAATTACCTGGTGGCGCAAGGCGTGAATCCCAAACATATTGGCGCCACTGGCTACGGTGGCCAACGGCCCATTGCGGATAACACGACGTCTGAAGGGCTGAGGAAGAACCGGCGCGTTGAATTACGTATCCTGCAATAGAAGAGAGAATCAACAGGCCAGACACGATTGGCACCAAAAGCATCGTCATTCCGGGGGCAACGTAGCGGAGACCCGGAATCCAGTTTGTATAAATCCACTATTCTGGATTATTCACCACGCTCACCCTGCTGGCCGCCCCTGGGGCATTCAATGCGTTACGTACTTTTGTCCAATTCCGCCGGGGAGACAGAAGGTGATTAAATTAACCTTCCAGCCTGATGACCCATGCTGCAACCGAAACCACCAGCACCCGTCATCAACGTCGGCACATGAGAAAACACATGAACAGACTATTAATCGGCACAGTGGTATCCGTATTGCTGTCACTCCCGGCACAGGCGGCTGACCGGATTACCGACGAGCAGATACAACAGGTTATCAATGCCACAGACGCAGCGGCAATGAACCGCGACGTAGCAGGTATCGGGGAGTATCTGAGTGACTCGTTCAAAAAGATAATCGAGTTTCGCTACAAGAAATGGATGGCGAAGGTGAAACTCCACAAGGAGCAGTACCTGGAACTGATTGACGAAGGTTGGGTAAACTCAGGAGAATATGACTATCAGCGCAACGACACCGAGATTCATGTCTCGCCGGACGGCCTGAGTGGACTGTCGCACTCAACGGTAACAGAGAACATGGTTCAGGATGGCGAGAAAATGACCAGCATGTTCCGCGAATACGCCACCTACGAACTGGAAAACGGGAGGCCGGTCATCACCCAGGTCAGTGGCCACACCCTGCTAGGCGATACAACACCGCAATGGCAGGAACAGTAAACCTGACCCCGTTTTTTTCATTCGCCGTGATTTACTAACGCGAACCCTGATTAGCCGGCATTCAGCTTGACTGTGCACATTCACGACAAGGCGCTGGCACGCCGCGGTAGTCCCCCTACCACAAGTGCCAGTAACGCAGACGTGGATGTACACAGACAAGCCCGGAGGGAGCCCCAATGACGGCCTGGCTCGGTGTTGCGACTCTTGACAAGGGAATGGCCATTGCCTGCGAGCCGCGACTTGATTCGAACCGTCATTGGGACTCTGAATGCCGGCTAATCAGGGTTCGCGTTAGTGTATCCGACTGGAGTAACGTAACATCGCAGTAAATCTATCCATGGGCAGTTCTGCCACCTCACGTGAATAGATATGCGTATTCAGATAAAGCAATTCATCCTCTAACTGGTCTTCCTGCAAATCCTTGTACCAGGCCTTGCGCTTGCCCTTCTCGCCTGAACTCCAGCGGAAGCCACGCTTCTTCAAGTCATCTTTTTTCTCAAACGGTGCACCTTTCGCCCATAACCGCACCTCCGTGCGTCGCGCATGTTCAAGCAAGCGTTTTAACACCCGTTCACCCGACTGCGGTAAGGGCCGCGAAAGAATCTCGATCCCTGCCTGACAATCAATCGTGGCACGGTGACCCTCAAAGAAAAAGCCGAACTTGTAGGCCAAAAATTCAAGCTTCACCCCTTCTATACCCTCTTCCTGCCAGTTAACGTCGGCAATCGAGCATGCCCAGGAGATGTCTTTGAACTCATCCAGTAAAACTTCACAAAACGGCCGGTCAAAGCGTGCATTGTGGGCAATCACAATCGCCGCACCGGATAACAGCTTTTTTACCGCCGCAACGTCAATCGACTGGCCCTTTACCATCTCATCGGTAATGCCGGTGATCTGCCGGGCAATCTCGGGAATCGGCATACCGGGATCATTCAACCCATTGTATTCAGGCAGTAAACGATAGATGTGCCCGGAGGCATCAAACTCAAACGGCACCATGGCAAGCTCAATGATCTTGTCTGTGTCGACATCCAGGCCGGTGGTCTCGGTATCAAGGAAGATCCCGATCCGTTTAGTGGCCTCGTTAGGCGCATAGTAAGACGCCACCGGCGTGAAACGCTTGATAATGCGGTAGTCACCAGTGGCTTCAAGTTGATTAATGCAGTCATTCAAAATACATAACCTGTTCTCTACATAATTAAATGCCTAGCGAGCATCCTTGAGTTTGTCATTCAGCATCCTGATTAATTTTTCAACGTTATCCTGCATCTCCGGCGGGACCACTTCGTATACGTATTCAAGCCTGTCGAGCACCTCCTCGATTTCATCCCTGCCGGTCAGTTCAGGCATGCGCCTTGCGATTTCGTTGATATATCGACCTGGATGAACAACAGCCATAGGTGCCTCGGAACAATAAAGATAGCTAATCATACTAGCCAATCAATCGCCTTCTGCAAGCACAAAACGATGTTTTAAACAGAAACCCGAGATTTAATCGGGGTCTGTCCCGAATGGCACTTACTTAAGAAAATAGCACCGTTATTCCGGGTGGAACGAAGTGGAAACCCGGAATCCAGGGGGAGGTTGGCGCCCGCTACCGCATCGCGCTCTTTCTCCTGGCGGCTTGTAGCCGCGATTCGCACTTGCAAAGCGTTCCTGCAACAATAGCTACCGCCGAGGATAAACTTGCCTGCAGGAGCGGATTGCATCCACGAATAAACACCTGGATATTTATTGCTCCAGCAGACCCAACAGCGGCAGCATCGCTTCCCAGACGTGATCCCGGATGAGCGGCTGGGCAGTAACATTGGGGTGGATACCATCCTGCTGCATCAGATTCTGCTCAGTGCCGATGCCGTCTACCAGCGAAGGTAACAGGGCTAAATCATGTTCCGCGGCAAGCTCACGGTAGACAGCCTGGAACTTTTCCGTGTAACGGGGGCCATAGTTAGGCGGCAGCTGCACGCCAATGAGCAGTAGCTGTGCGCCCGTTTCCTGCACGCTGGAGATCATGGCGGCCAGATTGCTTTTCATCGCCGCAAGGGACAGGCCTCGCAGGCCATCGTTGCCACCCAGTTCCAGCAACACCACGTCCGGTTCATGGCTGGCAAGGGCTTGCGACAGCCGCGCGCGGGCGTTGGCGGTGGTGTCACCACTGATGCTGGCATTGATGATGCGGTAGGGATAATCCCGGCTGTCGAGGCGTTCCTGCAGCAGGGCAACCCATCCCTGCTCAACCGGGATACCATAGGCGGCGCTGAGACTGTCACCGACAATCAGTATGATACGGGCCTCAGCCAGATTCGGCAGGACCAGAAACAGCAGGAGCAGGATTCGATTCAACATGACTGTAACAAAGCATACCACTATGATCGCCGCCCGAAACTTGAGTAAGCGTGTGGATACTGCCGCCGGCCCCCTGGATATCCTCACGGATATCGACGTCGAAATCCAGGCAAGGGAGGCCGTGGCCATTGTCGGTGTTTCCGGTTCCGGCAAATCGACCCTGCTGGGACTGCTCGCCGGCCTGGATCTCCCCTCTGCAGGCGAAGTTTTTTTATCCACCCATCGACTTAACGACCTGGACGAAGACGGCCGCGCCCGGGTGCGCGGCGAGTTAGTGGGTTTCGTATTCCAGTCCTTTCAGCTGCTGACCAGTTTGACGGCGCTCGAAAACGTCATGCTGCCACTGGAATTGAGAGGCGATCGGGAGCCGCGCGACCAGGCCACGCAGCTGTTGAGCCGCGTGGGACTGGAAGGACGCCTGTCGCATTACCCAAAGCAGCTCTCGGGCGGTGAACAGCAGCGGGTGGCCATCGCGAGGGCCTTTGCCACCGAACCTGCCATCCTGTTTGCCGATGAACCGACCGGTAATCTTGATAACGTGACCGGTGAGCGCGTCATTGATTTATTGTTCCGCCTCAATCGGGACAAGGGCACTACCCTGGTACTCGTGACCCATGACGAACATCTGGCCGACCGCTGTGACCGGCTGATCCGCCTGGAGGCCGGTCGCATCGTCGCTGATGAGCGCGAGGCGCCCCGCGCATGATCCGCTGGCGCCTGGCGATGCGGCTGCTGGCCCGCAACTGGCGGTCTGGAGAACAGCGTATTCTGGTGGCAGCCCTGGTGATCGCCGTGGCGGCCAGCACGGCTATCGGCTTCTTCACCGATCGGCTTGGCCGTGGGATGGCGAACCAGTCGGCGGACTTTCTCGGCGCCGACCTGGTACTTGAGAGCCCACGACCCGTGGCGACTGACTGGTTGCACAAGGCCCGGACCCGGGGCCTGCAGGCCATCGAGACCCTTGAGTTCGCCAGTGTAGTGGTCGGTGGCGACGAGTTGCTGCTATCCAGTGTCAAAGCGGTACAGGACGGTTTCCCCCTGCGTGGCGAGATGCGGACTGCACCCGCGCCGTTCGCCACCGACACCGCGACAAACGCACTGCCCCGGCCCGGCGAGGCCTGGGTAGCGCCGCGCCTGCTCACCAACCTCGGCTTGCAGGTGGGCGACACCGTGGAGGTCGGTGCCCATACGCTTCACATCACCCGGGTCATTGCCTTTGAGCCCGGCCAGGCCGGGAATCCGTTTGGCATTTCACCGCGACTACTGATGCGGATGGCGGATGTCCCCGCCACTGGCGTGGTACAACCGGGGAGCCGGCTGACATATCAATACCTGTTTGCGGGTCGCGAGGTGGACGTGGCGGGATTCCGGGAATGGCTCGAGCCGCACCTGGGGCCCAGCCACGAGCTGATCGGTGTCAAGGAGGGTCGCCGAGTCGTGGGTTCTGCCCTGGAACGGGCAGAACGTTTTCTCGGGCTTGCCGTGCTGGCGGCGATCGTACTGGCGGGGGTCGCTGTGGCCATGGCGGCACGACGCTACAGTGAACGGCATTTCGACATGAGCGCGATGCTGCGCTGCATGGGCGCCACGCAGCAGGAGCTCCTCGGTCTTTATCTTCCGCAGCTGCTGGTCATCGGCCTGCTCGCCTCGGCTATCGGTTGCATCCTCGGCTGGCTGGCCCAGTACGGCCTGCTGTACCTGTTGGCCGATCTGTTGCCCGCCACCCCCTCTGCGCCGCGCGCGTGGCCGGTGTTCGCGGGATTCGCCACCGGCCTGATCACGCTGGCCGGCTTTGCTCTGCCACCCGTGATGCGTCTGAAAGATGTGCCGCCATTACGGGTGCTGCGTCGTGACCTGTTACCCCTGCCCAGCCGTGCCTGGCTGGTCTATGGCGCCGCCCTCTGTGCCATTGTCGCGGTGATGTGGCGCTATACCGATAGCTGGCCATTGACACTGTCGGTGCTGGCCGGTGGTATTACCCTGGCAGCACTGCTGGCTTTGCTGGCCTTGCTGTTGTTAATGCTGAGCCGGCGGTTTAATACCCGCGTCGGCGTCGCATGGCGCTTTGGATTGAACAATCTCTGGCGCCGCCGGCGTGGCAGCGTCAGTCAGATCCTGGCATTCAGCCTGACGCTGATGGCGATGGCCGTGGTTGCGCTGGTACGTACTGATCTGTTGACGACCTGGCAGCGGCAGTTGCCTGCCGATGTACCCAATCACTTTGCCATCAACATCCTGCCTGATCAGGTAGAGGAATTTGGGCAGTTCATGAAAGATGCCGGCGTGGTGACAGCACAGCTGTATCCCATGGTGCGTGGCCGCCTGGTCAAGATCAACGGCACCGCGGTGCAAAAGGCGGTGACCAAAGAGGAACGCAGCGACAATGCCCTGAACCGGGAACTCAACCTGACCTGGACCACCAGGCTGCAGGAAGACAATCGTATCCTGTCAGGACGCTGGTGGCGACCGCGAGACACTGGAAAACCACGGGTATCGGTCGAATCGCAGCTGGCCGAACGACTGGAGATCGAACTGGGTGACGAACTGGGCTTCTCGATTGGCGGGCAGACGATTAGCGCCAGGGTGACCAGCATTCGCTACGTGAAGTGGGATTCATTCCGACCCAACTTCTACATGGTGTTTCCCCCGGAGGTGATCAACCAGTTTCCCGCCACTTACATGACCAGTTTTAAACTCTCGAAAGAAGAAAAGTCCCTGCTCCGCGAGATGGTGGGGCGTTACCCGGCAGTGACCGTGCTGGAGATGGACCGGGTGATCGAACAGGTCGGTCGAATCTTTCGGCAGGTCACACTGGCGGTAGAATATGTGCTGGTGTTTACCCTGTTGGCGGGTTTTGCGGTGTTATTCGCCGCCCTGCAGGCCAGTCAGGATGACCGCCTTTACGAAGGTGCACTGCTGCGGGCGCTCGGTGGCAGCCGCCGCCAGTTACGGGCAGGACACCTGGCAGAGTTCGCCGCCCTGGGTGGGATATCGGGCCTGCTTGCGGCCATGGGTACGGAATGCCTCGCCTGGGTGTTATACAGCGAGGTGCTGCACCTGGAGCACAGTATCCACTGGCCGGTATGGTTCTTTACACCCGTCGCGGGGGCGCTCCTCATCGGGGCAGCCGGATACTGGGGCACACGGGCCGTGGTCGAACGCAGTCCCATGCTGCTGTTGCACAGCCAGTAGCGGCGGCATTGTGAAAACAATCGCCGTCTTTGTTGACGTACAAAACATTTATTACACCACCCGGCAGGCCTATGGTCGCCAGTTTAATTACCGAAAATTCTGGCAGCGTATCAGTGCTCAAGGCAAGATCATTTCCGCAACCGCTTATGCAACGCATCGCGGCGATGACAAGCAACACAAGTTCCAGGATGCCCTTAAACATATTGGCTTCCGCGTAAAACTCAAACCCTATATTCAGCGCAGTGACGGTTCCGCCAAGGGTGACTGGGACGTGGGCATTACGATAGATGTGATGGAAGCGACAAAAGACGTTGACAGCATCATCTTACTTTCCGGTGATGGAGACTTTGACCTGCTACTGGAAAAAATAAAAAAGGATTACGCCGTCAGTGCTGAAGTCTATGGCGTGCCGGCACTCACCGCCAACTCACTGATCAAGTCCGCCAGTCGCTACCACCCTATCGAGGAAGACCTGTTGCTGTAGGAATGCCTTGCAGGAACTGTCACAGGTTCGCATTGAAGCGATAGCCAGACAGCTGCAACACTGGCAAATCAAACCCAACGGTACTGAAGGCTATCGCACCGCCGAAGTCACCCTGGGCGGCGTCGATTGTAATGAGTTATCTTCCAGGACCATGGAATCCAGCAAAGTCGCCGGCCTGTACTTTGTCGGTGAAGTCGTTGATGTAACGGGTTGGCTGGGCGGTTATAACTTTCAATGGGCCTGGTCATCGGGTTGGTGTGCAGGACAGGTGGTGAAAGCGGGGACCATGCAAGCAAGACCCTGTATAAAGGCTATTCGTCCCCGGCAGCTGTTATCCTGCAGGCAATGTGGACGTAAAATGGCGGTTTCTTTCGTGCGTTATCTGCTATTGCTGTTTTGTCTCGGGGGTACAAGCGTGATGGATGTCTATGGCAACGACGAGGCCTACAACCTGCACCTGCGCACGGCTGACCTGTGGTTACCGTGGCAACCTATCGCGCCACATTCCAGCCATCACCCCACTGGCAAGCCGTACATCTGCCCTTTGCGGATTTTACCCCCTACAAGACCGGGAAAGCGCTGGACCTGATCAAGCTGGCGCGTATCGGGGTACTCGCCATTGGGCGGGCATTTCAAGCCGATGTGCGTATCGCGCGGGTCGGGTTTTATTGAGAGTTTCTTGCCCGGGTAGCAGCGCAGGCAGGTCCCTGGCAATCGGGCAACTAGAACCTCGTTTGAAAGGTAGCCCCAAAGAAGGGTGCTGTTGACACATCACTGTCACTGATATGCCTGCCTTTTGAATCTTCCAGTCGCATGTTGGCACCCACCTCCACGCCACCTATCAGACTCAAGAGTGTGTCCTTGCCGAGCGTGTACTCTGCAAGTGCAAACAACGGGAAGGCCTTGTCCTGTCCGACACCGTCAGGCGCAGCACCTTTGTCGTCAAGACGAAAACGGGTCTTTTCATAGCGGCCACCGAATACAAACTCCCAGTTCGAGGTCGTCTGCCAGCGCAATTGCAGACCAGGGCCACGACTGGCCGCAAAACCACGTCCCGTCTCCAGTGACAGCGTATCGGTGATCTTCCAGTCAACAATCACTATGGGAAAGAAACTTGTACTGTCTTCAATTTCCGAGAAGACACCAAAGCCCGGGCCAATGGTCAGGGTATCACTGACCCGGTAGGAGGCACCGGCAATCAGGCCACCATTCTTACCATCATTCAGAGAAGCACCGGACTCCGCATTAAAACGTATTGAAGGGATGGCATAGACAGTCCATTCCTGGTTGGCAAAGTACTGCATCGGCACACTGAAGCGCAGTTCTCGCGTACGGTCCCAGGGATCCAGCGCACCAAAGCCGTTTGAGCCTGAAAAATCGTAGCGGTCTTCGCCATAGCCGACAGACGCACTCAGGCGCAAGCGGCCGCCAAAGACCTTGCCCACCCCCCCACTGACAATGTAGCGGCCAGCACTCATGTCGCCGCCCTCATCTAGCGAAGCACTTGATTGATACACAGCACCGGCCTGCAGCGACCAGCCCACGGCGTTTTTGCCGAACCGGGGTTGCTCGGCCAGCACAGTCGTTGTGATAAATAATGCGATAACAGCAAAAAGGCTTCGTGAGCGCATACAAGTTTCCGGGAAACGGTGATCCCCGGAAAAACCGGGACAGGGCAAACAGGATTTAGCTGGATCGTAACAAAAAATGCAACCTGGCATGAACCAGGGGCCGAATTTATTTTCCGGTACGACACCCCTTCACATTACTTACCGCCCCGTTGACTCGAGGTGCTTACCGGGAAGTTAGCCCGGCACCTGGCGCAGGCCAGCGTGTCACGAAGGCACGCGATCAGAGCTGAATCAAGTGGGCAGTTGAGCGAGTTCGGATAATGAAAAAAGGGTCGGCAATCAATAGACTGCCGCCACCTTCAACGCTTTCTGGGTCTGCGCTGCTGCGGCTGTCTGCACCGATAGATGACACAGACGCCGACGAAGACTGACACATAAGCCCCTGTTACCGTTGGAGAATCCCAATACATAACCATAGCTCCCATATGCAGAATTAAATAATTTAATAACATTATTATATTATTTTTTAGCAATACACAGCGACCCGAATGTGAATTCCTTTAGGGGCTATGGCGGATCAGGGGGATGTTGTTTCGGGAAATGATGTGCAGGTCCTGGAACAAACACGGAATTCGACCCCGTCCAACCTGAATATCTTTTCTGACTGGTTATTAAGTGATGCCTGGAATGCCGCGTCGGTTCGTGAACTGGTCATCCAGTTGTCGCATCGTCTGTATTCGTCCGGCGTACGGTTTTACGCCTGCAATTACTCATACGCACATTGCACCCGCAAGTGTTTGCGAACGGCTATACCTGGTGGCGCGAGAGCGACGAGGTGGAAACCTTCAGTGCACCACACGATGTACTGGAAACACGGGAACACAAGGAAAGCCCGTACACACCGATCCTGAACGGTGCCGGTGGGGTACGGCGTTCCATGGAAGGGCCCGATCCGCAGTTTGACTTTCCCGTTCTCAGGGAACTGCATGCCCGGGGTGGCACCGATTATGTGGCCATGCCGCTGTTGTTCTCGGATGGTCAGATCAACATCATTACCCTGGTCTCGGATCGCTCGGGTGGCTTTACAACGGAAGAACTGGGCCAGTTCTATGAAATCCTGCCAGTGTTGAGTCGCCTGTTCGAGGTACATGCCCTGCGCCGTACGGCGATTACCTTACTCGACACCTACCTGGGTAAACATAGCGGACGACGGGTCCTGGAAGGTTCCATCAAGCGCGGTGATGCTGAAGACATCCATGCAGTCATCTGGTTTTGCGACTTGCGTGATTCCACATCGCTCACGGAAGCGCTCCCCCGCGAGGACTATCTGGCGATGCTGAACCAGTTTTTCGATTGCATGGCGGGTGCGGTGCTGGATCACGGCGGTGAGGTGCTGAAATTTATCGGCGACGCAATATTGGCCATTTTTCCGATCGAGGACCCCGACAGTCCAGAGGCGGCCGAGCACGCCATCGAGGCAGCACAGGATGCACAGCGCGAGATTGCGTTGATAAACAAACACAGGGCTGAACAGGGTATGAGTGCGATCGGCTTCGGAATCGGCATGCACATCGGCAACCTGATGTACGGCAATATCGGCACACTGTGGCGGCTTGATTTCAGCGTCATTGGTTCGGCCGTCAATGAAGCCTCGCGCATCGAAAGCATGAGCAAGGCGCTCAATCAGAACATTTTGTTATCGGCAGAGTTTGCCCGCCATTTCCCGACACGGCTTGTTTCGCTCGGCAGGCATACCCTGCGTGGCGTCAGCACTCCGCAGGAACTCTTTACACTGCCACCCGCCTCGCACACCGCTGATATCGGGGAATCACAATAAATACTTTTGGGGCAGTAGTGAGTCTGGCCCCCTGTTCCCAAACAACTGATACACTTGCCCTGCTGTCCATAATCGATTCTAAAAAGGAGCAACACATGGGATTATTCGATTTTGTAAAAGATATCGGGGCCAGGCTATTTGCTGACGAGGAAGAACCCGCCACACAGGCCGAGAAGATAAAGAGCCATATTGAAACCGACAACCCGGGCGTTACGGATCTTGATGTCGCCGTTAACGAGGGGATCGTTTCACTGAGCGGCGAGGCAGCATCCAGTGAAGCACTGGAGAAAGCCGTCCTGCTTGCCGGTAACGTCAAGGGTGTGGAAAAGGTCATGGCTGTCACAGTCAAGGCAGCGGATGAACCCAAGGTTGAATACTACGAGATCGCGTCAGGTGATACCCTCTCGGCTATTGCCAAAAAATATTATGGCGATGCCATGCAGTATCCACGACTGTTCGAAGCAAACAGGGAAGTGATAAAGGACCCTGACAAGATTTATCCGGGTCAGAAGATTCGTATACCGCTGGACTGATCCGTGAACTAACCAAAACGGCACGATCAAGGGAGCCGGGTACTTGAAATTTTATTCGGCTCCCTTGTAAACAAAAGACAGACCACGATTACCATGGGTTAATGTCAAAAAACGCAGTCTGCCTCCTGCCCCATACCCTGCCTCTATGGATAGCCAGGGTGCAAGTCGACAGGGAAAAGTACCTGGACCTGATTGACGAGGGCTGGCCAACGCTTGAGGAATACGGCTATCAGCTCGATACTACGGTGATTCACGTCATGCAGGACGGCTTGAGTGGACAGTCGTCTCAACTATAACCGAGCCGCTTCCCCTAACATGATCGCGGTTGCGATCCGCTGCTGCCGGATTTTTATCTCATGCCGGACGCAGGCCGTGGGTGCTCAGTGGCAGGGAATGAACGGGCTTGCCGGTCGCGGCATACAACGCGTTGCAGAGTGCCGGGGCAACAGGCGGCAGCGGCGGCTCGCCCATGCCACCCCAGAAATCGCCACTGGCGAGGATGTGGGTTTCCACCACCGGCATCTGTCGCAGGGTCAGCATCGGGTAATCGTCGAAGTTGCCCTGTAGCACGCGTCCCTTGCGGATGGTGATGTCGCCAAACAGCGCGGCCGTCAGGCCGTAGGTGATGCCGCTCTCCACCTGTGCGGCGATGGTGTCCGGGTTGACCACGTGCCCGGGATCGATGACGCAGACGACACGCAGCAGCCTGAAGGTCCCGTCACCGTTGACCTTGACCTCCACCACCTGCGCACAATGACTGCCGTAGGAGGTCTCGACGGCGATGCCTCGATGCGTATTTGCGGGCAGCGCTTCACCCCAGCCGGCCTTTGCGGCGACTGCCTGCAGTACCGCCCGCTGTTTGGGCGATTCCTTCAACATGCCAAGTCTGAACTGATAGGGATCCTGGCCGGTCTCGCGGGCAACCTGGTCAAGAAAGTGTTCACGAAAATACGTGTTCTGGGAATGGTTCACCGAACGCCAGAACCCGACCGGTACGTGCAAGGTGCGCAGGACGTAGTCTGCCCGGAAATCGGGCACGCTATAGAACATGTCGGCGATGCCCTGCAGCGCGACCGGGTCGGTCCCGTCCGCGGCCTTCATGCCCAGCGATGTCAGGATGGAGGGTGCAGCAACGCGTGTGCGCAGACCGGTGAGTCGGCCCTCCTTGTTAACTGCCGCCGTCAGGCGCGCCATGCTGGCCGGGCGGTAGAAGTCATGCTGCGTGTCTTCCTCGCGTGACCACAGCAGCTTCACCGGCCTGCCGACGGCCACTGCGATACGCACCGCCTGCTCGGTAAAGTCCTGGTTGGCACCGCGCCGGCCGAAGCCGCCACCGAGCTGGGTGTTGTGCACCTTGACCCGCAGCGGATCGATACCCGCAGCCCGCGCGGCGGCGTCCAGGCTGGCGCTGGCGTTTTGGGTGGGCACCCAGACCTCGACCCGGCCATCCTTGTACACAGCGGCGGTGCAGGTCATCGGTTCCATGGTTGCGTGCGCGAGATACGGCGCGTAAAAGGTCGCCTCGATCTGTTTTCCTGACGACGGCAAGGGGGCGTCCGGCTTGCCGTGTTCGGCCATGACCACGGTTTTGTCTGCGGCCAGGCCGGCCTCGAGGTCGGCGCGGATGTCGGCATCATCGACCGTGCCATGGCCCGCCTCATCCCACGTCACCGGCAGGGCCTGCAGGGCCTGCTGTGCCTGCCACCAGCTCTCTGCCACCACCGCCACGGCAGCATCGAGCGCCACCACCTGCACCACGCCGGGCCTTTTTTCGATGGCTGCGGCATCATAGTGTTGCAGCTTGCCCCCGAACACAGGGCAGGCGCGGATCGCGGCATGCAGCATGCCGGGGATGTCCACGTCGGTACCAAACACCGGCTTGCCGGCGATCTTGTCCGGCACGTCCAGGCGCTTGACCGGGGTACCCAGCAGCCGCCATTCCTCCGGTTCCTTGAGAAACACCTCTTCCGGCGGTTCGAGTGTCGCCGCCGCGGCAGCCACTGCGCCGAAATCCAGTGTGCGGCCGCTCGGGACATGGGTAATCACACTGTTCGCAGCATGGCATTCTTTAACCGGTACGTTCCAGCGTGCTGCCGCCGCACTGACCAGCAGCTCGCGCGTGACTGCGCCCGCCATACGCAGGTAATCCTGGGAACCACGCACCGAACGGCTGCCGCCGGTACTCATCGACTGGTAGACATTGTCACGCCGCCGGTTTTCGCTGGCCGCGGCGTATTCGGCACGTACCTTGCCCCAGTCACAGTCCAGTTCTTCTGCCACCAGCATCGGCAGGGCCGTGAAGATACCCTGCCCCATCTCGGAGCGCGCCACGCGAATGAGCACGCTGTTATCCGGGTGAATCTCGATCCAGGCGTTGACCTCGACCGGCTGGTCGGCGCCCGCACTGTCCAGGGGTGCCGCGGCCAGCTTGCGCCGCGCAGGCAGGTGAAAGCCCAGCAGCAGGCCGGCACCGGTAACGCTGCTGCGAACCAGGAATGCGCGGCGTGACAGCTTGATGGATTCAGACATCGTCGGCCTCCCGCTTGCTGGCGGCCGCATGGATGGCCTGGCGCACACGGTTGTAGGTCCCGCAGCGACAGATATTGGTGATGGCGGCATCGATATCGGCATCGGTGGGCGACGGCTTCTCGCGTAACAGGGCAACGCTCGCCATGATCATGCCCGGTTGGCAGTAGCCGCACTGCGGCACCTGGAACGCTTCCCAGGCCTGCTGCACCGGCTCACTGTCCGGCGCGAGGCCCTCGATGGTGGTAATGGCCTTGCCAGTAACAGCACCGGCCGTCACCAGGCAGGCGCGCACGGCGCGGTCATCAATATGTACCGTGCAGGTACCGCACAGGCCAATGCCACAGCCGTATTTGGTACCGAACAGTTGCAGGTGATCGCGCAGCGCCCACAGCAACGGGGTGTCGGGGTCGATATCCAGCTCGTGGCGCTGACCGTTGACCTTCAAATGCAGCATGATTGACCTCCTGAGTACGTGTACGAACCCGGAGCCTCATATTAGTTGAATCGTCGGCACACTGCCATGTATGGCGTATGCACAGGCTGGCCAATTAACGTTATCAGTGAGCTGGCGGGGGCACAGGCAGCGACGCCGGCGTGTTGATATCGAGAATCACACCGCTGTCCTGCGTGTCGATCAGTTCCAGCGTATCGTGGTGTGCTGCGATGATATCACGCGCACCGCGATCGCTGTGCAATGCGCGCAGGGCCGGCGCATGGCGTGTTGCAAAGCCGACCGGGTGGCCGCGCTGTCCGCGATAGACCGGTGCAATGATGTCCGCGCCACGTGCCAGCCCATCGGCCACTGACTGCATGACGCGCGCCGGGATGGTTGGCATATCGGCCAGTGCAATGACCCAGCCGCCGGCATTCGGGCTGGCGGCCACGCCGCAGGCAATGCTCGTGCCCATGCCGTCCGGCGCATGCGGGTTGGTAATGACCTGCAGGCCCGCCGCTGCCAGTAACCGCGCGACGGTACCCTGCGCGTCATTGACCACGGCAATGCAGTGTGCCAGCACGGTGTGCAGGGTGCGTGCACTGGCAACAGCCATGGGCATGCCATCCGCCAGCGGATGCAACAGTTTATTGCTGCCAAAGCGCGTTCCCTGCCCTGCGGCCAGCAGGATGCCGACTGGGGGTGGTTTCATGCGCTGACTGCCCTGCCCGCGGTGCGCTGTGACACCCGGTTGCGGAGTGCGGTGACCTCGGCCATGATGGACAGCGCGATCTCGGGCGCTGTATGACTACCGATCGGCAGTCCTACGGGGGCATGCAGGCGTTGCAGTTGCACGGCCGTGAGACCCAGCGTTTGCAGGCGGGCACGGCGCCGCTCGCTATTCAGTTGCGAACCGAGCGCACCGACGTAGAACGCCGGTGAATTCAGGGCATCGACCAGTGCCATGTCGTCGAGCTTCGGATCATGGGTGAGTGCCACAACCACGCTACACGGTTGCTTCACATAGGTGCGGACCGCATCATCGGGCATCAGACTCACCCGCTCGACGCCGTCCGGAACCGCTTCCGCCACCGGCACATCGCGCGGGTCACAGATGATGACGCGGTAATCCAGCAGCAGCGCGATCTGCGTAACATAACGGGTCAGCTGGCCATCACCGATCACTAACAACAGCCAACGCGGGCCAAAAACCCTGGTCAGGGTATCGCCGCAGTGGGTAAACCTGTCGGAGGCGGTGGATACCGCATGCAGGCTGACTTCGCCGCTACCGAGGCAGACGCGCCGCGCCACCAGTTCCCCGACGCTAACCTTGTCCAGTAACCGCCTGAGCGGGGCCACACTGTCGAGCTGTTCGACCAGCAGCTCCAGCCGCCCCCCGCAGGGCAGGCCCAGGCGGGTCGCTGCCTCACGGTCAACACCGTAATCGATCAGCGTCGGAAATTGATCGCCGAGCTGCCCGGCCCGATAGCGCATAACCAGGTCCTCTTCAACACAGCCGCCCGATACCGAGCCGACAAAGGTCCCGTCCGCATCCATCAGCATCAGCGCACCGGCGGGCCGCGGTGACGAACCCCAGGTCTTTGCCACGGTCACCAGTGCCGTACGCCGCCCCTCGTCCAGCCAGCGGGTGGCCGTTTCCAGTACTTCGCGGTCTGTGCTGTAAAGTGGTTTCATGCGTGCTTTGGGCTCATTCAATATAGGTGGCTGGCCTGCTCAAGATGCTGTTGCAAATGTTGGGCCGCGTTAGCTGTCGCTGGATGCCAACTCCTTGTCGAGCTGGCGCCGGACACGTTTTGGTGACCCGGTGTGTCGCGCCAGCAGGTCGTAAGCAACGGGCACGACGAACAGGGTAAAGACGGTTGCCGAGAGGATGCCGGACAGCACCACGGTGCCGATGACGGTGCGTGTTTCCGTACCGGCACCGGATGAAAGCAACAACGGCATGGAGCCTGCAGCCGTCGTAATGCCCGTCATAATGATGGGGCGCAGACGAATGTCAGAGGCCTCGATAAGCGCCTCGCGGAACGGCCTGCCGGCATCGCGTAACTGGTTGGCGAACTCCACGATCAGGATACCGTTCTTGGCCGCGAGCCCTACCAGCATGATCAAACCGATCTGGCTGTAGATGTTGAGTGTCTGGTCGGTCAGGTACAGCCCAAGCAAGGCACCGACCATGGCAAGCGGCACGGTGAGCATGATCACGAACGGATGTACCCAGCTCTCGAACTGTGCGGCGAGCACCAGGAACACCACCACGACACCGATCAGGAAGGTCAACAGGATCGCG
>Ga0316192_10000934_pt1 | contig 21501 bp, 20 predicted proteins | sample MerIslwburrow_MG_FD_204931 | JGI IMG/M metagenome (GOLD analysis project Ga0316192, IMG submission 204931) | Coastal sediment microbial communities from Maine, United States - Merrow Island worm burrow | ecosystem: Environmental > Aquatic > Marine > Coastal > Sediment | place: USA: Maine...
ATTTGCCCACGCTCGGCTGGTACCGTGTAGACGCCAGGGGTAACAAGCAAGGTGTTAATGCTCAATTTATTCCACCAAAAGAACAATTGGCTTTTACAAATCATGCCAAAGGCGAAGTCGATTATGGAATGATCTTGGCAGAACCTTGGCCAACCGTTGTGCACGCTTTACAGAATGCGAGTAATTCACAGATTTTAGCCAAAGAACTACCAGATAAACTTTCAATGGGTTAAGTAGTAATAGATTAACCAATTAATAGTAGATACAATTCCCGGTTGAGCATTTTATATAAATTTATGGGAGATCGTTCCATTATGATGAGAAAAATGTTGGTATCGATGTTGGGCGGAAGTGTTTTATTATATTCAATCACTACTTTTGCTGTTCCACCTGTAACGGGTGAACCGGTAATCGTGCAACACTTGGGTAAAGTTGACTGGCCACAAGAAGATCCAGTGTCGGTACCTTATTTAACCCAATTGTCTGCGAATGATATTAATGACCTGCATGGCGATGTGAGCTGTGATCTGATTATTTCGACACCGGGTAACTATCATATGGCACTAAAAGACGCGATGAAAGGTCGTTCCGACCTGAAGCATATTGGATTGCAGGAGCAGGTTAAAAAGGCCTACGATGCTACTATTTGTTGGTCAACGTCACCGCCGGTAGCACCGAAACAAATACCTGCCGAGGATTTGCAATTTAAAAACATTCACCTAAAGGGCCGCCCGGCACTTGCTATGGGCCCAGGTGGAGTAATGAATAAACTTGTTGACAAAGGGTTAGTCGATAAAGCGACACGCAAACCTTTCTTACGCAATAAGGGAAATGTCATATTAGTCAGAAAAGATAAAGCCAAAAAAGTAAAAGATGTCTGTGACCTTGGGGGAAAGACCAGAGTGGCCACTCCACATCCAAAATTGGAACCCGGTTCTTTTAAAAATTTTTCAGGTACTATATTTAATGTTGCCGATAAAAATAAATTCGGTTGTGACGCAACTAAATTGTTTAATGGCATATTCAGTCAAAAACTATCTGCGTTGAAATTAGATGCCTTTAAAAATCCATATGACATCAGAGGGGTTTTATCCGTATTTAAAGAGGATGTAAAATGGGTGGCTTCATCACGTATCATGCATCGCGATATACCCTACGCGCTTTGCCATAATGAAGCGGATGCGGGTGTAATTTTTTACCATCAAGCCATTTATTTGAAGCGTGTGCTGGGATTAACAGGTTGCGAGCTGGAAATTGTGCCTATGGGTGGCACCGAGGCTGATCCTAAGCCTCTAGCTGGTAATAAAGTGGGTACCTTGCACATTGCAAAGGTTGCCGGTAAATTTCCGAAAAAAGTGATGGATGCGCGCAATAAAGTGTATGATTTTATGACATCCGATCCTATTTGGAACAAAATCCTTAATGATCATGGTATGGTTGATCCAACACCTTAAATTGCTAAGTTGAATGCTCTAGGATCTGTGCTTGTGCAATTCAAGTGCAGGTTTTTCCTAGTTTAATAAAATCTTATCAAGTTTAATGTCAACTCTGCCAATATATTTTAGATCGGCGCTGATTTGTAGAATGGCCCGAGTTTTCTTATCCAGGTAAATATCGATGCCTTCATTTAAGTTTAAAAACTTAGTTTCAACCTCTTGTGAATTCTTATAAGGATGTGCAGTCAACAATAATTTTAACGTGGGAACTTTCTCTTTAATGATACGATTGTTTCCCTTACTTCCTTCAATATAATTTACATTTAGATCTGCGTAATCAATTGCAGCTACGGTAACGACATAGTTTTCTTTTTTGTCAAAAGTGAAAGCTTTCATTTGATCGCCGGGCTCGTTTAAGTTGGTTGCAGAAGATATGGCATAAAACAGTGCGACATCGTCAGTTACTGTTTTACCAAGAAATTCGGGATCAGCCTCGTGGAAATTTTCTGATTTTTTAGACCAATTTTCTGGCGGTAGTTTTTTTTCTTTTTTATTTGTTGGTTTATTTTCCAAGCTAAAGACGCCATTTTCCAGAAATCGGAAGGACTTGCGGCGGTGACGTCCGCTGGTATCCAATTGTATACGTTGCAAAGATCTTAAGTCTTCATCTAGCCATAAATTGAGTTCTGATTTTCGCCCCAGGTTGTTAGATAACATAGTGAGTAGTACGGTTTTTTCACTTTTGGGCAAAAGGCCTTCGCCGTGGTTTGTGTTTATCAAATTTGGAACAACCTCGTTGCTGTCAACAAGCTCAATTAGAACGTCAGCTGATAAGTCGAAAAAAAACAAAATAGAGGTAGAGTAGGTCAGTTTAGACCAATGGATGTTCGATGTGTCGAATTTTTTTGCCGTAGTATCGGCAATTAGTGTGCTTGTAGGTAAGGCTACAAGCAATAAATAAATTGCTATGTAGCGATATATTTTTAGTGCCCCTATAAAAATCGGAATATGATTCATGTGCTATTTGTTGTCATAAAATTCGCCGAGTAAAATATATGCCGCCCGCTAAAAATACTACCGGTGCTAGTATTATAGTTAGCACTGGATCCAGTCCATATAATAGACCCACATGGTTGCTTACCTGACTTAATCCGTAAAAACCAATACCCGTCAGTGTGCCAACTACCACACGCAAGCCTACGGATACCGAACGCAGGGGGCCGAAAACAAAAGGTATAGCGATAAATAGCATTACTCCATTGGTTAGGGGCGCAAAAACCTTATTCCAAAACGCAACCGCGTAATGACCAGACTCTAGGCCATTTTCTTGTAGATAAACAAGATATTTATAAAGCCCCCAAACAGAAAGATAGCTGGGGTTGACGGCAACTACGCCGATTAAATCAGGTTTTAAAAGCGACTCCCAACTCATGTTGGGCAACTTTTCACTTATAACTTTGTCATCAGCGATGACGCTGCGTGTAATGTCTGTCAGGGTCCATTTGTCGTCATAATAGTAGGCATGTTTAGCCCGTGTAATGACACCTAATTGGTATTTGTTGTTCATCTCATAGATTTCAATATTACCCAGGGAGCCATCAGCATACAAATCTGTAATATGGACGAAGCGGTCGCCATCTCGCGTCCAAATGCCGCTTTTTGATTCAAGCGATATTTTATTGGTTAAGGCCGCAGAACGCATATTGAACGCATATTTTTCCAGCTCCGGAGCGACAAATTCTCCGATAAGTGTGGCGATAATTATGAGTAACAAGCCGACTTTAAGTACAGAAAACACAATACGCGCTACGGTAACTCCGGCGGCGCGTATCATAGTCAACTCACTATTGCTGGCTAACACGCCAAGGCCGAGGATACTGCCAATCAACACCATGATGGGAAACAACTGATAGGCCAAACGAGGTAAAGTTAGGCTCACATAAGCAAAGGCCTTGCCCAAACTGTAACTTCCCTTACCAATATCGTCGAGTTCCCGAATAAAAGTTGAAAAGAAAAACATCGACAACAAGACCAGCATAACCACTAGGACATGAGTGACAATCGTGGTGCCAATGTACCGGTCCAGAATCTTCATTATACGGACTTGCCCTGTAAGCGTAAAACCACCCAGGTTACACCCAATTGTCTGATCCACAATACAATAATCACAATCAACAACAATAAATTTACCCACCAAAGACCTAAATAAGAGGGTGTGAGTTGCTTTTCATACCAGGTATCAGCCATGCCCAACAAATTATTGTAAGTGAGGTAAATTAGTATGGCCACAAACAGTTTCGCAAAACGGCCTTGGCGTGGATCGGAATGGCTCAGTAAGACGGCCAGCATTGATAATAAAATAATTGAAACAGGTAGAGCCAAGCGCCATTGAAACTCTGATTTGTCAGTCATATCGCTGGAATTCCAAATCTGGCTTGTTGGTCGAGCCGATTTGCGAATATCTTTTAGCTGAATATCAGCTTTTGGTGGCGGCATGCGGACAGCGTATTTTTTGTATCGGACAATTTTGTAATCGGCTTCACCAGGTATGCCTTCGTAACTGTAACCGTTAAAAAACACTAGAAAGTTGTCACCGGTTTTTTCATCAATTTGCTGATAGGCCTTTTCCGCTGTTAGTAATTGCGAATTACCTTCGTGAGTACGTTGCACAAACAGGTTTTCCAATTCTTTGCCCGTTTCGCTTAGTTGTTCCGTATAAAAAACCAGGTTTGCGCTTCTAATTTCGGTAAACCTGCCAGCCGCAATTATAGAAAGATTGGTATCAGCCTTTGATTGCTCACGCATTTCCAATATTTGGTGTTCCGCCCACGGTGACGCATAGAGTGAAACTCCCAATAAAGCAAAACAAGCAAATATGGATATCTTAGCGACAATTTTCTGGATACTGGACACACCTAAACCACAGGCGGCAATAGCGGTCATCTCGCTATCTTTGTACAATCGGCCCAAGGCGATAATGATGGAAAGATATAGTGTTAAAGGTAACAGGATGGACAATGAATCAATGTATTTCAAACCCAGTAGCGCAAGCACACCACCCATCTGTAAGGTGCCCCCCGCCGCAGCGGCCAAAAATTTTACGAATATGCCAACCGCGTAGATAAGAGATAATATAAGAGTAACAGCCGCCCAGTTGTAGAGTATTTCCTTGATAATATAGCGTTGGATAATCAATGTATCACCAATCCAGGCCTGGTTGTTAATAGAGTATTACGGGGTAATATCGAAGGTCGTTTCTAAATTCTTCTATAAGCATCTGGTAATATACAACTTTTCCACTTTTTAATCAATTTCAAGGCATTTCATAATTATAATTTATAAAGTGATTTTCTGATACATGTTGTATCTATGGTTCGTAGTATACGAAAGCACTTTCTGCTTAGAATTCAAGGGTAGTAGAGAAGGCTTATACGCTTATTGTTGGAATGATTACTTCGAGGGTATCAATGGTCGGATGATAGTTTTAATCCGAGTATGCCTAACACAATCAAACCAACAAAGAAAAAACGCGCCAGTGAGGCGGCTTCATTGAACAGCATAATACCAAGCGCAAAGGCTCCAACGGCACCAATTCCTGTCCATACAGCATAGGCTGTGCCCATTGGTATGGTACGTTGTGCTAATAAGAGTAAGGCGCCGCTGGCAATCATTGATGCAATGGAAAATGCGATCCACCCATAATGTAGGCCTTTATCGGTCATGCCAAGCTTAAGTCCGACGGGCCAGCCCCATTCCATAATTCCCGCAATTAAAAGATAGGTCCAGGCCATGTTTTACTCCATGAAGAAGTTTGTTATGTTAAAATGCCACGTATCAATGTAGCACAATAAATGTAATATATTAAGCTGGCTAGGTCATATTAGTTGATAGCTTGGTATTTGATGTGGTTGAAAAATAATTATGGATTTAATGACAGTATTTTTTGTTGGGCTCATCGCCATTGTTATGTTGTGGCGACTACTGCCGCTTTATCGTTCCAGGCAAATGCGGGGTCGTTCAGTGCCTGATATAAATAGCCTATTGAGCGAGCGACAAAAAGTCAGCTCTCGCTTGTTGATTTATTTTTGGAGCCCTAAGTGTGTCATGTGCAAAGCTATGTCAAAAAGCATTGATGAACTCGCAGAGTCACACGATAACATTCTAAAAATAGACGTGATGCAAAACATGGAGATAAGCGCAGGTTTTGGTGTTATGGGTACACCTAGTTTGATCCTGGTTAATGACGGAAAAATCGAAAAAATGATGGTTGGCGCCAAAACAAAATCTCAAATTAGTGGAATTCTAGATGGGGATTAAACGAAAGGATGTTAAACAATCATTGTTTTTCTAAATCATGGTGGGCTTGCCCGTTTAATTCTCTATCATCAAGTGTGAAACAAAATGTCGAGCCTTGGTTTTCTTTCGATTCGACCCAAACATGGCCACCGTGGCGTTGAATGATTCGATGTAATGTTGCCAAACCGATCCCAGTGCCCTCAAACTCTTGGAGAGAATGCAGTCGGTGAAAAGGCTTAAATAAGTTATCGGCATACTTCATATCAAACCCGACCCCATTGTCTTTGACGTAATATACCGTGTTGTGACCATCAAGTTTACTAGCAAACTCAATCTTAGCCAGTGATACGTTACGAGTAAATTTCCAGGCGTTTTCCAACAGGTTCTGCAATGCTAGGCTCAGTAGCTGGGTGTCGCCTTTCGTTAGCATATTGTCTCTAAGCTTCCATTGCACTTTTCGCTCGGGATTGGATTGCTTAAGGCGCGCCATGATATCTGCCCCGAGTTTGCTAAGGTCAACCGAACCATAGTGAAACTTGCTCCTTGTAATTCGGGACAGTTCCAAAATATCATCAATAAGATTAGCCATATTGGTACCGGCTGCGATAATGCGTTGCAGGCAATCTTGTTCTTCTGAATTTAGTTCGTCCATTGCGTCTTTTGACAAAATCTGACCAAAACTGATTATGGTTCGCAACGGTGAACGCAGGTCATGGGCAATAGAATAACTGTAAGATTCTAGTTCTTTGTTGCTAGTTTCCAGATCGGCCTTTTGGCGATTTAGTTTTTCTTCAGAACGAATACGTTCAGTAATGTCTCGTACGACGCCAATGAAGGCAATAACAGTATCTGATTCATCCTTAATGACAGCGCCTATGGTCTCGCCTGGAAAAAGTTCGCCATTTTTTCTTTTGTAGTTTACTGTATAGGGTTTGAGCTTTTCTTCGGCCGTTAAATTGTAGCGCTCACGTCCTTGGCGTTCATGTTCTTCCTGGCTTTCATACAAAAAGGACGTTGCTTTTCCGAGAATTTCCTCTTCACTATAACCATAAATTTTGGTGAAGGCCGGATTGCACTTGATGATTTCCCGTGACAGGTTGGCAATAAGCATGGCATCGGGCACATCAAGGAACACTGCCTCAAAAAAAGCCTTTTGGTGCCTTAATTCCTCTTCGGAATTTTTTCGCTCTGTGATGTCGCGTATGGTGGCCTGTAGAATTTCTTGTTCACCTAGATTAATCGGCGTAAGCAGGACTTCGGCAGGAAATTCTTCACCATTGAGACGGCGGTGTGTCCATTCAAAGAAGTTTTTCCCAGTTTGCTTTGCGGTCGCAATCTTTTCGGGCGCGAGCTGTTCCGATGCAATTCCACTGGGCTGGAGAGGTGGAGACAGTTCCGCTGGATGGTGACCGAGGAACTCTTCACGCTTTTTGCAGCCAAACATATTTAATGTTGCTTCGTTACAGTCAATAAATCCAGCCTCATTGTACAACATCATTGCGTCATTTGATTGGCTGAATACTGCTTGATATTTAATTTGAGATTCTTTTAGTAAGCGCTCTATTTGCTCGTGTTTGGTGATTTCTTTTTTTAAGACGGTATTTTCATGTACCAGTTCTTGGGTTCGCTCCAATACCTTTCTATCGATCTCGTCTTGCATATTGCATAATACCTATTGCAGCAAATAATCTGTCAGAAAAAAACTTTAGAATTTCAGCAAGATAGTTATTTGTTGGGATTTTGTATTATATTAGTGTATACCATAAAGGCTGGATTTTCTTATCGGCTAGAACTGAATCCTGCGTATTCAATGCCTGATAGCTCAGCCATGTCGCGATTCCAGGTTGCCAGGTCGTTTTTATTAAACTGGTTGATGTGTGAGTGACCACAGGCTCGGGCCATTACCTTTATCAAGTCAGTTGATGCCGTAAAAAAGTTGGCCAGTTGTTGCGCTGATCGATCAATATTCAGTTTTTGTCTGAGGTCTTCTTTTTGGGTGGCGATACCAGCCGGACAATTATTGGAATTGCAAATTCGTGCCCCTACGCAGCCTATGGCTTGCATAGCGCTGTTGGAAATGGCAATACCGTCTGCGCCAAGGGCCAGGGCCTTGATAAAATCACTGGGTACACGTAAGCCACCGGTAATAATAAGACTCACCTTACCACTAACACCTTGCTTATCCAGGTAATGGCGCGCACGTGCCAATGCGGGGATAGTGGGTACGCTTATGTGGTCTCTGAAGAGCAGTGGTGCTGCCCCGGTGCCCCCACCGCGACCATCTAAAATAATGTAGTCGGCGCTGGCCTTTAGTGCAAACTCTATATCGCGTTCGATATGATTGGCGCTGAGTTTGAAGCCAATTGGAATACCGCCCGTTTTTTCGCGTACCCTGTCGGCGAAGCGTTTAAAGTCATCAATGGATACTAAATCGCTAAACGTTGCCGGAGAAATAGCGGCTTGGCCCGCGGGTATGCCGCGGACATCGGAGATTTTCCCAATATTTTTTGCGCCGGGTAAGTGTCCGCCAGTACCGGTTTTAGCGCCCTGGCCTCCCTTAAAATGAAAGGCCTGCACCTTGGTGAGCAAGGATTCGTCATAGCCGAATTTGGCACTGGCAAGTTCATAAAAATACCGCCGATTTTCCTGTTGCTCTTCAGGCAGCATACCGCCTTCACCGGAGCATATTCCTGTGCCTGCCATATCAGCCCCTTTTGCCAATGCGACCTTGGCTTCTTCTGACAAGGCTCCAAAACTCATGTCCGAAACAAACAGGGGAATATCCAGTATCAGCGGTTTTTTACTTTCAGGCCCTATAACAAGCTCTGTTGCCACATCGGCATTGTCCATTAGTGGCTTTTTGCTCATTTGTGCCACCATAATCTGGATGTCATCCCAGTGCGGCAATTGATGGCGCGGCACACCCATAGCCCCCATGGGGCCATGATGCCCAAAAGTGGACAAGCCTTCACTGGCGAGTTGGTGAATAAACTCTAGGGTGGGCTCTTCCTGGGTGGCACGCGCAATGGGCATTGACCCTTTATCGGTAATCACTCCTGGACCTTGTTTACCAACTTGCTCATTTGAAAACTGTTTATGGCTGCCATCGCAAAAAGGGGCATTACCCGTGTGTTTGCAAGCACACAACCAGGACTCACCTTGCTCTTGGGCAACGACGACTTTCGGAGTAAACGACGTACCAACATGAGAACCGTCACAAAAGGGTTGGCTTTTCGAGCGGCCGCAGGTGCAGAAATGATATTCCTGGCCCTTTCCGAGTTCAACCTTGATAGGTTTGTTATCCGCAACGACTGGTTTGTCCATAATATCCACCTAGAGAATTGTGTAAGTTACCTTGCATCGCGTAGTCTTTGGATTCGTTCTTCGAGTGGCGGATGCGTCATAAATAAGCGCTTAATACCTTGTGCAATATTACCCGATATTCCAAATGCGGCCATTTGGTCGGGTAAATGAGCTTGTCCGGCGCTTTGTTGCAAACGCGTAAGGGCATTGATCATCTTTTGGCGACTGGCCAGACGTGCGCCCCCAAGGTCAGCTCGGAACTCGCGTTGACGGCTAAACCACATGACTATAGTACTGGCAAGAACACCCAATACCATTTCAGCGATTATGGCGGTTATCCAAAAGGCCGGACCATGTCCGCGCTCAGTTTTGAACACCACCCGGTCAACCACGTGACCAATCACACGCGACAAAAATATAACAAAGGTATTTATCACGCCTTGTATTAATGCCAGGGTAACCATATCACCGTTGGCAACATGTGTCACTTCATGGCCTAACACGGCTTCGGCCTCATCTTGGCTCATGGATTCCAGCAAACCAGTACTAACGGCAACTAAGGCCTTGTTTCGATTTATGCCAGTGGCAAAGGCATTAACATCCGGGGCGTTGTAGATCGCAACTTCCGGCATACCAATACCCGCGGCTTGTGCCTGACCTTGTACAGTATCAAACAGCCAGCGTTCTGTTGAATTGCTGGGCTGTTCGATGACTTGTGCGCCGGTCATACGCTTGGCCGTCCACTTAGACATGGCAAGTGAAATCAACGAACCACCAAAGCCAATAACAGCAGCAAAGATCAGTAGGGCGTTGAGATTCAGGTCAACTCCCTGCTGATCCATAATGGACTCGAAACCTAGTAAGCGCATAGTAATACTAAGCACAAATATTATGGCTAAATTTGTAATGATAAATAAACTGATGCGTTTCAAAAACATGATGAATTCCCTAGTATTGATAATCCAGAAATATTTTACCCTACTGTGTGCAGCAAGTTTATCAGTATTTTATAATGCTCTTATTGTGTTATTTATACGTAACCAAAATGATCTGGATGCTGCGACAAAGTGACGTATGCAGGTAAAAATGGGCCAAATTTAAGAAAAAATTAAGAAATCTATAGGATACTTGATATAAGTCAATTGCATATAAAAAAACCCTTGCAATTAATTGGTAATCTCGTTATTGTATCGCGTAAGTATTACGTAAGTACCTTGGGTTAGTCTAATAGAGATACTGGCTAAGAGCCAGATTGATAGATATCACTTAATCACTTATATTTCAAGAAGTAATAAAAATGAGATCATCGTGTCCACAATGTAGTACGGTTTATTTAAGCACAAGCTCCATACCTGGCGCTAAAAAGCGTTTTAAATTTTTTCAGTATACAGCTAACGCTATTGTATTTATTTCCATATATTTGCTTATTTTGACCGCCGACTACGCCGTTTTTATCAGTCTGACTCTGGGCTGGTTATTATCGATTTTTGCAATCAATCTAAAAACATTCGTCGTTCAATGTGATTTGTGTGGTTGGAAAGAAAATAAATAAAAAAATGACGCTTGGCTATTTGACTTCTCTGGCAATCTACCCAGAAGGCAGAGCCATTTCCAAGTTTACTTTTTATACCAATATTACCGTTCATTAATTCCAATAGCTGTTTCGCTATCGTCAAACCACTGCCCGTCCCCTCAATATCGGTATGCTCCGCAGCTGCCTCTGCTCAGAGTGATAATTCCCTCTATTCAACAATTTAGCTCATTTCACGAGTGTTATATTGCACTAGTTTGTTGGCGGAAACTATTTTCCAATAATGAGGATCATGGTTAAAGAATTTCCTTAACAAGTCGTTATGTTTTAGTGCTTGTCTTGCTAATTGATAGTAATAATTTTGTGGGGAGAAAATTTTTGAGTTTTGCTCGTACTCTATTGATAATGTTGGTGTTTACGTATTCGAGCGGACTAGCATATGCCAACCATGGCGGGGGTCACCATAGTGATCATGAACCGCCTACCTTTAAACGGAAAATTGAACAAAAAATTGCGCAATACAAAAAGGAAATCCTTGCGGCTTTTGGTCTTTATGAAGAAAAAACGGCCCAAGTTTGGGGAAAAGATACGGTTGTACCAGATACCAATATAGGCGTTACCTACTACAATAGCCTCAATCAAAGAAGTATTGTGGATTATGAAAAGGGCACTATAAAAGTTGAAGTTGCCGTTGGGGGCAACTCAATAAACCAGAGGGATTTCGAAGAAAGACTCGCCGATGCGGTGGAACAAACCATACTGCAGGGTACGGATGAGCGTTCAATAATTGAGATGGCCGACAATCCCGTTGTACCAGAAAATCCCGTGGCACTAGGGGATCAAAGACCTTCTGCCTTGGCTGGGCTGGTCGCCGATGAACAAGGTAATCCTATTAAGCCTTATGAGATTAAAAACTTTAAGAAACGACAATCACGAGCGCTACAAAAGCGTCATCTCAAAGGCAGGGATGGCGTAAAACGCATGGTGCTTAGCACCCAGTTTAAATTGGTCCCTAACCATATCCGAAAACGAGCGGAAAAATATCAGAGAGTAGTTAATGTTAATGCACAGAAGCACCGTATTTCCACACCATTGATCTACGCAATAATGGAAACCGAGAGCTTCTTTAATCCAACGGCAAAATCGTCAGTACCGGCCTTTGGCTTAATGCAACTGGTACCGGCCACAGGTGCACGTGATGCCTATAAGTTTTTACACTCAAAAGACTGGTTGGTAAAGGAGGCCTACCTTTATAATTCTAAAAACAATATTGAATTAGGTGTTGCCTATTTGCATATTCTTTACTTTCGTTATCTTAAGCGCATTAAAAATCCCGAATCAAAACAATGGGCCACCATTGCGGCTTATAATACGGGTGTCAGAAATGTCTATCGTTCGTTCGCCGGCAAATACAAAAAATCAAAGTTCGGTAGTCGTGGATCATGGAACAGGGTAGCCTTGAAAAAGATTAATAAAATGAACTCAGAGCAAGTGTATAAGCATTTGCGCAGGTATTTGCCTTACGAGGAAACTCGATCCTACCTAGAAAAAGTTCGCACCAGGATGAAGAAATACGGATTGTAAGAAAATCTTCAGCGTTTAATTCCTGCTAATTGTATGAATTTAGTCATTATGTTAGAATGGCCGCATTTAATGATTTCCTTCCATTATAGATTCATTGCAATTCTGTATGCGACCATTCTCCTATATTCTTACGGTGTTTTTCCTAGGATCAGTACTGTTCCATATCGTACTCATATTTTTTGAACCGCTAGATCTTCTTGATCCCGAACTTGTTATTCCCGAAGTTTCACGGTCCGGTGGGCAAGAGATGCAAATTAAATTGATGGATGCCGAACAGTCCGAAGCGTTTTTGTCTAGCCAAGCACAAGACAGTCAAAACTCAGATTCCCTTGCTGATTCTCTGAATGTTGATCAGGAAAAATGGGGAGAATTGCTCGAGCGCCTCAAAAATAACTCAAACCTAACGAGTAGCTTTAAACAGGTTTTCGAAGACTTTCGACCCGATAGCAAAACAAGCCGTTCCTATATTTATCGTGACAGACGGCAAGAAGATATCGTCGTAAAAGAGGTTTTTCCGACCATTCATAATATCGACAAAAACTTTAAAGAAATTCTCAATGCCGCCCCAAAAGAGCTCACCGATCATAATAAAAGAAATGAAATAATACGCGATTATCGAAAATTACAGCAGGGAAATCTATCGACAAAAACATTAAAAATCAGTCTTACGGATAAAAATGACAAAGCAAAAAAATCCCCGTTGCATTTCCCAGCGGAAGAGCGAAAAAAGTATTTTGATGATACGTTAACGTTACCAAAAGAAGTGCAGCTTAATAATTTCGTGCGACGTTATTTTTCCTACGATCCAGATGAAGGCGACCTTCCTGTGGCTACCAGGGAATTGTATTATGACAATTTGCAACGCATCGCCTATATATTTAGTAGTGACCCCACTTATTTTTACCTCGACTATTTTTTGGAAAACCTGAATAAGGAAGAGTTCTTGAAAAACTCTTTGTATCAGGCGGCTTCTTTGGATGGAAGCAAGACCCAGACAGAATTGCTATTTGCCATCGAAGACATTTACCATATTCAACAAAGGGCATGGAATTACTATTTCAATTTTGGCAACCTAAAAAATAAGCTAACTGAAGAAAAGAAAAACCGCCTGCGAAATGAAACCTTACGCAGAGTTCATGAACGCTACAAGGATGTTTTAAAAGAAAAAGGGGTTAGTCAATATAAAGATATCCTGGCGCTCTATAGCCGGAAACGTATTGAAATTATGGATTATATCCTAGAGCACACGCCGGATGGCTATCGTAAGAATGATGCGCTATTTGAACGTGCGTTTGTTGATTGGCAAGAAGGTGTAATGGCAAACCAGACGGAGAAAAAATTATTGGCAATTAAGCAATGGCTGTCCATTACGCCCAATACTACCCAGACCGATGGAAATACTGATTTTCTCAATCGTGAGACTTGGGAAAAACTCATGCCTTTGTTAAAACAATATCTTATTGGTAATCAAGCTGAGCGCCAGATGACACAAACAAATATTCAGGTAATGCTTAATCAGCGCAATCAAAGCAAAATGGTGGAAAAGCAAGCAAGAGAAGAAAGACTGCTCTGGCCTCAATAAATGTCAGGCTTTATTGTTACTCTAAATACCACCGCATACTTACCACATCACCGTAACAACAAAGCCTGACCAGTTTTCCAGTAAACTCATAAAATGAAAACTGTATAGTGACAATAGCAGCAAAATTCTATTTTCTATTGTCTGTAGGCGCCAGATACTTATCCATAATTGAATGAAAATATTTTTTAGTAGCCCGGATGTAGCTCTGCGGAATCCGGGGCGCCATGCCTTAAATGTAACACTGTATTCCCGGATTCCGCAGAGCTCCATCCGGGCTACAATACTTAACAAATATATTGTTGTGTAATCAGTATGTTGTATCACTCATGAGCAATAAAAACACAATGTGATAGATTTGTTATAAATTGGTGACACAAATAGGATAATTCTCTTATAGACTTAATAATCAGCACATTCTATTTAGTCAATAAATTGTAACAGGTGAAACATGAAAAACCCCTTAACATCTTCTTTGTCCATAATCGCAATTTCTTTGAGTGTTTACGCAGCTTACGCGCTTATGAAACCAACAATTAGCGACGCCATGACGGACAGCAGTACACAAGCACAACATGGACTAGAAACCGCAACCTTTGCTGGAGGTTGTTTTTGGTGTATGGAATATCCTTTCGAGGAACTTGATGGTGTGGTCGCCGTAGTATCCGGATATTCGGGCGGGCATAAAGAAAATCCGACGTATAAAGAGGTTTCGGCGGGGACTACGGGGCACGCGGAAGTGGTTAGAATAAGCTATGACCCAAAAAAGGTGTCCTATAAGAAATTATTAGATGTCTTTTGGCATCAAATCGATCCGACCGACCCTGGAGGTTCGTTTGTAGACAGAGGCAGTCAGTACCGTTCTGCGATCTTCTACCACAATGACAAGCAACAGCAATTAGCACAACAATCCAAGATGGAACTTGGTAACAGTGGTACCTATGATAAGCCCATTGTGACAGAAATTGTAGCTGCGACTAAATTCTATGAGGCCGAGGCCTATCATCAGGATTATTACAAAGAGAATCCCGTACGCTACAAATTTTATCGTTACCGATCCGGTCGAGATCAGTATCTTGAAAAAACCTGGGGCACGGCAAGCCAAGGAGGAACCATGCAGAAGATGTCTAAAATAGACAAACAGCAAACATCAAGTTACAAAAAACCTTCCGATGAAATATTACAACAGCGTTTAACACCTTTGCAATATGAGGTAACACAGAAGGACGGTACTGAAAGGCCGTTCAATAATGAATATTGGGATAACAAAAAACCAGGTATATACGTGGATATCGTTTCTGGTGAACCTTTGTTTAGTTCAATAGACAAATACGATTCGGGAACTGGCTGGCCGAGTTTTTCAAAGCCTATTTCAGGTGATGCATTGACGGAGAAATCGGATAGAAGTCTTTTTACGACGAGAATAGAAATACGAAGTAAATTAGCTGATTCCCACCTGGGGCATGTATTTAACGATGGACCTGCTCCCACTGGAAAACGTTATTGTATGAATTCAGCCGCATTGCGTTTTATCCCAATTGATAAATTAGATACTGAAAACTATGGGCAATATGCCAAGCTGTTTAAATAGAATATTGTGAGCAGTAAAATTAATACGAAGAAAGGGTGTTATACGCTTTCTGATTTACGCATTGTGTTGAGCTACAGTGTGTTGTGAGATAGTGTTTTGTTTTTCCGGTGAATCGTGTAGTGTAAAATAAAAAGTCGCACCTTCATCAACTTTTGCTTCTGCCCAAATACGTCCACCGTGTCTTTGTATGATGCGGTGGACGGTTGCCAAGCCAATACCGGTGCCGTCGAATTCTTTGATACCGTGCAATCGTTGAAAAACACCAAAGAGTTTGTCAGCATACTTCATGTCAAAACCAACGCCATTATCTTTAACATAATAGACCGTCTCGTTGTTTATTTGTTTGCTGCCAAATTCTATACGTGCAAATGGTGCTTTGCTTGTATACTTCCAAGCATTACCCAATAGATTTTGCAGAGCTATTGCTATTAGGTGTGGATCACCAGTACCTTTAAGATCTTCTTCGATTTTCCATATAAGCTTTCTGCCTTGTTGATGTTGTGTTTCTTCGCATTGCTCTATAAAGCGCTTGGCGATATCGGATAAATTCGTTGTATTATGTTTTAAGCTACTGCGAGAAACTCTGGAGAGGTGCAGGATGTCATCAATCAACCGAGCCATACGTTTTGCCGCGTTAACCGCGCGAAGCATATTATCACGGTCATTTTGCGACAGTTTGTCTTCAGCGTCCACTAAAACCGCCTGGGTAAATCCCGCGATTGAACGTAAGGGTGCGCGTAAATCATGGGCTATGGAATAGCTGTACGATTCCAGTTCCGTGTTTATTTGACTGAGTTCTTTAGTGCGTTGCTGCACCAATTCTTCCAGCTGGCTTCGATATTGCGCGAGTTCATTTTCGACTTGGTTTCTTTCCGTTATATCGCGAAAAAAGGCGACCAAAATCGTCTCGTTATTGAGGATAATGGCGCTGACACTTGCATCCAGTTCGATTAAGCTGCCATCTTTACGACGGTGGCAGGTTTCAAATCGGTCGTGGCCAATTTTTTGGATTAAGCTCGTACGCTCTTGAATTTCAATTTCCCCTTCGGTAGCTTCTACATCGCTAATCTTCATGTTTAGTAGTTCCTGGCGGGTATAACCGAGCATTTTGCAATAGGCGTCGTTAACATCTACTATTCTACCGTTGCTATTAACAATCCAAAATCCATCCAGAGTGTTTTTTAGTATGAGATCATTACGTTGAGTTTGAGCCATTAAGCGTTTTTGTTGCGCAGCTACTTGATCAATCATGAGGTTAAAAGCCTGTGCCGTAGTGCCAATCTCATCATTATTGTCTGTGGGTACATGCACATTGTAATTTCCGCGGCCTACCTCTTTTGCTGCGTTTCCGAGTTGAGTTAAACGCCGTGTTAGGCCAATAAAAATTATAATCGTAACGGCGATTGTTAATAAGATTCCAATAAATGCAGCAATGATGTTTCTTTTAATGGATTTGTTGATCGCCAGTTGAACCGGTGTAATCGATACGCCAATCCAAATTATCCCCAAGTCAAGATTGGCGATTTTAATGGCTTCCTTTCTATCATAGCGCTTGTCATCAACAATGCGGGGTTTGCTATCTGCAGAAAGGGAACTGGTTTCAGGCGCGTTTCCGAGTTTGACCACAACGCGTTCATGAGTATCAAAAACAAGCAAATAGCTTAATGCAGTTTGCTGCATAGTCTTTTCAAACTGTTCCTCAAGACCGGCGTAATCTACTTGAACCATGTAGTTTGCCGCAGTATTGGATAGTTGTCTCGCCAATTCTTTAGTGTCTTGTTGAAGATGTTGGAAATGGATATTTTGTACGGCTGTTAAGTTATCCCAAACCACTATAGATAATATGACACATTCGATTAAGATAACGCTGGCAATAAGGCGAAACCTAAAAGAGCAAAAGAATGTGCTTAATTTGGGATTCATTTTAGCGTTAATTGTTCGGCTAAATCTTTAAGTTGTTCATATTGTTCATTATCGGTGATTTTAAATCCCGGCCAGCCCATTTTCTCTAAAAGTAATTTTCCATGCTCGTGGTTTTTGAGTTCGATGAGTAGTTTGGTGATCATTTTAGTTTGATTAATAGGCACACGGCTTGCGACACTGATTGGTATGGTGGGTGTACCAGCCGTTTTGTCTATTATGCGCATATTTTCGCGCACAGAAAGTTTTGCTCGATTAAAGGGAGAGACCATTAACGCCGCCGCATCTGTTACTCCTTTGTATGCAGATAATAATGAAGCATTATGTGTTGGCGTTTCAATGATTTGGATATCTCTATCAGGATTGATGCCGGCACGTGTTAAGTGTTGTCTTAACAACACCGTACCCAAGGACAGTGAATCTATTGTTGCCAATTTATGTCCTTTAAGGTCTCGGGTTGTTTTAATTTTACTAGCGGTGCGTGTAACGATGAGCAAGTGCATATCTGGGCGATCCACACTAACTATAACTTTATAGCCTGCGTTTTTGTTTGCCAGGTAATAAAAATGTGGTGCTGTTAATAAGATATCGTAGCGTTTTTCTTCTATGGTTCGGCGTAAAAATTCACGATAGGAAGGTGCCGTCTCCATCCGTACAGGAATTTTCAATTGCTTACTCAGGTATGTCGCCAGTGGTGAAAATCGTTTGACCAGACGTTCGGTACTCACGATGGGTAAAACTCCAAAAATAATTTCTTCATTGTTTTGTGGGGATTTTGCCTGGGCAGAACTGTGCCATGTGCTAGTTAGGACAAGAAGAATGAGGTGAAAATAGATTGCTTTAAATTGCCTAAAAAAGTTATTCATTGCATTATTTCAAAATGAATTGGAGATATTCACAATTATTACAAGCCCATACAACTATTTCATAAGAATAGTAGATTATGCTGCCATCTAAAACACTATTGTCTCAATGGCTAATTATTAATGTTCACAGTAATTGTGGATAGCTCAATATTTTAGCTTAATGTGGTGTCAACAAATCGCACATAATAAAGTTATCTTACGTTTAAAAACAGGAGATCAGTCTGGCGTCTTACGCGGGTGGTTGATTTGTCAGGCAATTTAATATTATTCAAATTGTTTCTTGACAGCTAGTTCGTTGAGACTAAGGTTTAGGTATGAGAAATGTACTACTCATGTAGGTTTTTATCTCGTCAACGTTGTAAATCAACCAAGCTAAGTCGTCAAACTAATGCCGTAAAGTGAATTGCGGAGGAAATCGTCATGAAGCTTTTAAACCTTGCTGCTTTTGGGGCAATTGCCGTAGTATTTAATATATCTGCAGAACAAATGGATACAACCACTTCCGCAAACCTCGATAAAGACGGTGACGGTTACATTAGTATTGTTGAAGCCACCGGCCATAATGAGATCTTGCGAAATTGGACTCGCCTAGATCACGATTCTGACGGAAAAATTGAGGTAAGCGAATTCAGTGCATTCGAGAGTCAGGAGGCACCTGCAGAATATTTTGTGCCACCCGATGTAAGTCCGGAGCCTGGAGCCGAGCTGTTTTAACTCAGTATCCTTTATATTTAGTTGTTTTTTAATCGATATCGTTTAATCAATAACATGGGTTGGTGATTTTTTCACGTAATTTGGGCCAATTATTTGGCCCAAATTAACTCCAGGCTTTGCCAAAGTGTGTATGGCATATTTCGTAATTCCAAAAGCTAATAGATCTTCGAAAATCCCGCCCCTTAGATTGATATATCCGCTCAACATTATCTTAATTGGTCCTTGACAGAAATGCAGTTGCAACTACTGTTTAAATATGAGCCATGTCTTACTCATATGCTTTAAAAAAAATCGAGGTAAATTGTATTCTATTGTAAGGTGAAATGAGGAGATATTGTCATGAAGATTTTAAACTTTGTCGCTATTGGGACAATCGCCGTATCGTTTAGTTTATCCGCAGAAGAGGTCAAGACAAGCACATTCTCAACTATGGATAAAGATGGTGATGGATACATCAGTATTACTGAAGCCACTGGTAATGAACAGTTAGTACGCGATTGGGCTAAATATGACCTTGATTCTGATGGAAAAATTGAGTTAAGTGAGTTTAGTGCATTCGAAGGTAGTGCAGAGGCTTTTGTACCACCAGATGATGATATGGAACCGGGAGCCGCGCCACGTTAACAGGATTATTTTCTGTTTGGTAACGTTTAGGTCAATATTACTGATTCAATGGAGATGGAAGTTGGTTTCTGTTGAATCAGTAAAGCCGCTAAATTGAATTGCAATGGCTCAACACAATTTGTGGTGGGTCAAATGAGACCGTAAAGGGAGCGGTCTTTTCAAGTGCAGACAAGCCAAGAATTTGACGAGTTTTATTAGGGAACACGGCTGCTTCAACATTATTCAACACACACTCGCCGCCGATATTAATGCGCGATAGCGACCAAATGGCTACGGTCTTTAAACTACCATCAGCGAGAATTCCAACGATATCTTTAACATAAGTCGCCGTACCGCTTGCCTTTGCTTTTTTCAATGTCTCTTCGTTAATCGTGTTATAGCCAGAACCGGTATCAAGCATAAATTCAGTGGGGGCCAGACCTTCAATCTGTGCCTTAAGGTAATAGGTTTGCGCACTCTTTTTGTAGAGAGGAATTTCAGTTAAGGGTCTCTCGAAACTAACAGCGGAACTCGACAAAAAAATGACAATAAGAACTGTGATTACTTTACTATTTATCATAAAAATATATTCAAACCAAAACCTTTTTAATACAAAATCGATGCCAACTATGTATTCCTAGGCATTGGTGAAGTGTGCCAAAATTGGCTTGGTTTGTATAGTGTTTTTCATGGATATTTATGGGCAGTGTTAAGAATTGGGCTGGTTTTCAAAAGTAATTATTCAAAAGGAACTAAAAAATCACCAGCATTTTCACCCACCCATGCAGGACGTTCGTAATATTCATCAGCATCACCACGATGACAAATTGCACATGAAATGTTTGTATTGACCAATAATGATGCTTCCGGGTCAGCGGGTTGATTGGGGGTGGGCATTTGGCGAAAATTTTCTACATTCTTCGTTATATTGAGTATGCGTCTTTCCAGTAAATCACGGAAAGGCCATGAACTATAGTGCTTTAATAGTTTTGCATTGTTATACACTATGTAGGCGGCGTCGGTATTGCCGGCTTTAACCAAGGCGTCACCCATTACAAGAAAAAAACCTTCAGTGTTATAGGGCGCAATCCAACTGTCCCAGCACGCTCTGTCTGGGCCTTCTAATGTCTCAAGTTCCATGTAGGGTGCCCAATCAGGATATTGGCGGTCGACATCTGTATTGGCGCAAACGTCCATAGTGGCCCAATAATAACCAAGAGCCTGTTCAAACTGTGGCGAATTGTAAGGGGATCGAGCATCTAAACCATAGGCGGCACCAAAGTATGCCCATTCCGGCCATAATTCGATGGATCGAGCCACATCTGCTTGCCCTTGTACCAGTAAATCATTATTTTGGGTGGCGTTGCCAAGTGTCAAACGTGAATATCCCAAGAAACCTAAAATTCGTGGTTCGTCAGGCGCGAGTTCGGAGGCTTGTGAAAAGGCTTTTTCAGCGGCCTGTAGATATTGCATTGCTTTTTCGCCTTGAGTAATCCCCAAACCAATTCCTTCAGTCAATGCCCAAAAGTTTGTCCAGCCGATATGGGCCGTGGTGTAAACATCCTGTGGATTTTCAGTGTGGGCTTCTTTCAATTTTGCCACAACCGTATCGAAACTTTGGTAATCTATGCCGTGGATTAAATCCCAAAAACCATCGTCTGCCTTAATAGCTTTTTCTGTTCGTTCATTTTCATTACAGGCTGCGACTAGTGTCACTAACAACAAGAGTATGTTTATCCAAACAAATTTTTTCATTTTTAAGCTCCCGATTAGTTTGTGTAGTATTCCCTACATTTATGGTTAAAAACGCAGATTCAGGCCTAGCCTCTCCCGAAATGAATAACGATTCCATAGGCTTGCGACCAATGGCTAGATACATGGATAAATGGGTATTAAGGCGGGTGAATTGAGTAATCGGGTCAATATTTTGGGTGTTATGCCCCATAGATCCCTTTGTAAGCATTTGTCATATTGAGGAATGGCCAAGAATTAGGTATGTGAACCGTTTTGCGTTAAACTGCCTAGTCTCAACGGAATAAAGATCTGAATAATCAAGTGGATTTGATTCACCCGTCTTC
>Ga0316192_10000936_pt1 | contig 21480 bp, 23 predicted proteins | sample MerIslwburrow_MG_FD_204931 | JGI IMG/M metagenome (GOLD analysis project Ga0316192, IMG submission 204931) | Coastal sediment microbial communities from Maine, United States - Merrow Island worm burrow | ecosystem: Environmental > Aquatic > Marine > Coastal > Sediment | place: USA: Maine...
TTTTCTGAATGAGAACACCGGTTTTCCTGTTTACGTGTATCGAGGGAAGATTCGGGCATTTACCATCGTATGTCAATTGCTTACCACTTCGCGCCATTGCTTGATAGTCACTCCAGACCCTCCCCCGCCGCTGGGTAGCAGTTCAAGATTGTCCAGCCATACAGTTTTTGCGCGACCGGATTTGGCAAATAATTCGAAGTTTAAATCGGTAAGGGTGATTGGTCCTGTGCCACCGATACTGATAGTGACGCTGTCAGATACAAAGCCGGCAGTAGCACCTCTTTCAGCAGGGAACGGTGTGGCAGGATAAGTAATTGTCCCATCCGACAGGCTGAACGAGATTTCCGCTTCTTTCGATGTGGGGCCGCTGGTTGCCACGCTATAATCAAAATTTAGAGTAAGCGTGGTGGGCGCAGTCACGGTAAACGCAGTTAAAGCAAACGATCCCCCGGCTGTTGTAGTGCTGCCACCATTGTTAGGCTTGCTTGCTTGTGCAGCCCGGCGCCCGTCCGGGCCCCCAGTGTCGTCCCAAGGCCCATTGGGCGAAGATAGTGGACTGAATGTCCAGCCAGTCGGAGTGCAATCTGTAGGCGAGCATGGCCCTAAGGGCTCATCAAAATCGGCATTGGCATCAGCAAGCAGGTTGCCGCCACTCTTGCTGAAAATAGCCTCGATTACACGTTGTACACCTAAAGTTATAACACTGCCTGAAACGCGAATCCGACACTCGCCGGCTGGTAGCGCTGTACCGGAAAAATCGGTATTGAAGTTACTGCCTATATCTTCTATAGAAAAAGAGCCTGAACCAAAAGTGACCGGACTGCCGGCGGTAAGGCTGACATCGCAAGTGCCCGTAGTGTAAAGCGCGGCAGCGCGTTCCAGGCCGCTTTCGGCGAGAAACAGCGCGTCTATACTGCCAGTCTGGCCGGCCGTATCCAGAATGTCCGAACCTGCCATACGCTGCAGTACTGCCAGCATCAATGCCAGGGTGATAATGATGAACAGCGCACCGATGAGCGTGACTGCACCGCGTTGTTTATGGAAATGCACCCTCACGGTTGATTCCTCAGAGCGACACGCGATCGCTGCGGGTAGTTGTTACCGGCATGGGTCAGAATCAGCTCAAATTCTATGATTGCAACATCCGCATTGTTGTTGGCGGGAGTCACTCCGTCGCGCTGCCAGTAATTGAACGTGATATTGGTGAGTTCATCACTGAGCGTGTAAGCAGTGCCGGTATTTATTGATTCGTAGGCCAGTCTCAACAGCGATGCGTTTGTATCGATGGTGACCAGTTCGTTGTCTGTTTTACGGAAGCGCAGTATGCTGTTCGGAAAAGAAACGGGAGTAAGTATGTCGTAGGTTCCGATATTGCGGACTTCACGAATTTCCCGTACCAGGCGTTCGCTTGCGCTGCGCAGATTGCTGAGTGTATGCACAGAGGACGAGGAATCATTGTAGGCGCGCACGCCGTTGGCAAGATACGGGCCTGCGATAGCAGCCAGTATGGCCAGCATGGTCAGGGTAATGACCATCTCCATCAGGGTAAAACCATTTTGCCTTGAGCGCACCATCAGTAGTCCACCAGCAGAAAGGTAATCTGTGCGAGAGTCGGCCCCCCGGCGTCAACACTGACCACTACCTGCTTGCAAGGGACTACACTCGGGCAGCCCCCTGTACCACCAGGCAGTGATGTGATCCCGGTGCTGCGATTGAAGGCATTGAAATTGCCAGTGAGGTTTTCTGTGATGGGCGGCCCTACGGCCAGTTCGGCCACCGGGCCATTAAGTCCAAGTTCACGTTTTCGTGACAGCACAAATTCGGCGCGCTCCTGGGCAAGCTGTGCTGCGGTTTGTATAGCCTCGTTGCTCAGCAAGCTGATGGAGGCTTGCGAAAACAGACTGAATAGAGGTACCGATGCCACTGATATGATTATGATGATCAGTACCATCTCAATGAGAGTGAACCCGTTTTGCGCCCTGTTCAAGGTGTCACCGACACAAAGCCTGTGACCGGCTGCAGGCTGACACTTGCAGTATTGCCACCCGCCCCCGTAAGTGTCCAGCTCTGGGCAGTGCTGGCAAGTGCGGCACCATTCAGCGGGCGACCCAGGCTGTCGAACTTGACATCAGTGCCGGCCAGTGTCACAGCGTTAATCAGGGTATAGGTTTGTTCTTCACCAGCCGGGTTACGTACCGGCGTCGCAGTGATGCCATCGGTAATGGCATAGCTGGTGACGGACTGGATGTCAACCGTAAGCGACCGGCCCTGGCTCATCGCCATCGCCTGAGCGTGTCGTATGGCGCGCCCGAGTTGATCGGCATGCGCGGGCACGGTGGCGTCATTATGCGTAAAGCGTGGCAATGCCACTGCACCCAGGGTTGCAATAAGTACCATAACCGCGACCAGCTCGATCAGCGTAAAGCCATCAGCGCGTGTTACGGGATAACGGGGTTTGCGCTTGTCATCCATGTCGTTACCTGGTCATCAATAAAAAAGGGGTGGGCACAGGCCCACCCCTTTTTACGCCAGTTACCCTTGCCCGATATTAGAGAGGGGTGGAAGAGGCGGTGCCGACACAGGCGACGATGGGAGTGGCCACACTGGTTGCTGAAGAGCAGGTCGCATCCGTAAATGTGGGTACGAGGTAATTGTCAGTACCGATGGTGATCTGGACACCATCACTACCGGTGTGAACTATCGCACTGGCTTCACCGCCGACCTCCGCTACCAGTTCGGTAACGTTTGGCAGTCGTTTAAGACCTGCAATGGCAATGGAGTGAGCCGATTTTATGCCATTGCTCGAGCCGTCCAACGCGGCGCGCAGTGCACTATTCTGAACACTGGCGAAACGCGGTACCGCCATGGCGCCCAGCAGGGCCAGTATCACCAGCACGGCGACTAATTCGATTAAGGTAAAACCTGCTTGCTTGTTCATCTATGTGATCTCCTGAAAATGGGCTACTGGCTCGCATACCTGATATCTGAGACTTATATCGTCAAAGGTTCGGCATATCTTTAATCAGACAAGCTTTTTCCGTGTTGATGCCTGGCTCGATGTTTCAAATTCGATAAATTCGATGCGTATATAACATGCTGATTGTTAGTTAAATAAATTTTAAAATCCCAGGGTTTTGTGCTGATTCACGGTGTGGGAGAAATAAGCACCAAAACTATTTTATGTGAATTACATCACAGAACGGGTTCCCCCCCCCTAATGCAGAGCCACGCTGGCCAGGTCCCACATGGGCAGAAAGATACCGGTTGCCAGCAAAAACACGATGCCGGCCAGCGCCACAGTCAGGATGGGTTCAATCGCCGAGCTGAGCTTCTGAATGGAGTATTCGACCTCATCATCGTAGTAATCGGCAATTTCCTGCAACAGTTCGTCGGTTGCGCCCGACTCTTCTCCGACCTGCAGCATCTGCAGAACCAGGTGGTCGAAAACGCCGGTACTGGCAGCGGTGTTACTCAGCGATTCACCACGTTCAATGCCATCACGCATGGTCAGCACACGCTCCTCGATAAAATCGTTATCCAACGCCTTGGCAACTACCGTCAGACCGGTGACGATAGGAATACCGGAGCGCTGCACCAGCGCAAACAGGCGGCTGAATCTCGCCAGCGTTGCCTGGTAAAGTACATTGCCTACCACGGGAAGCCGTAGCCGGAATTTGTGCCACTTGTAGCGACCGGTGTCGCTATGGACATACATGCGAATAGCGATGACCAGCGCGACCAAACCGGCAAGTAATGCTTGCCAGTGGTTGACCGTCAGGTCAGACATGCCGATCAGGATGCGTGTTGGCAGTGGCAGCTCGGCGCCATATTGCTCAAACATCGCTGAGAATGCGGGCACCACGAATATATTTATGACTATTACTGCAATCAGGATGGCGCCCATAACCACGCTGGGATAACGCATGGCTGACTTGATCTGGTCGCGGGTCTTCTTTTCACGGTCCAGATTAGCCGCGAGTTGCCGAAACACCTCTTCCAGCTGGCCGCTGGTCTCACCGACGCGAACCAGGCTGACATAGAAAACCGAAAACACCTCCGGGTACTGGGATAAGGAGCTGGCGAAATCCCGACCGGCCTCGAGGCTTTCAATGATCCCCGCCAGCGTTTTTGCCAATGTCCGGTTGCGTATATTGGCGGCCAGGCCGGTCAGGGCACTGAGAATCGGAACACCGGCTTTCAACAGACTGTGCATCTGGCGGCTGAACTGGACCAGGTCTATCAGGGTTACCTTTGGTGGAAAAATATCGGCCAGATCCGTGCTCATGCCAACCTTTTCTTCCACCGTCCTTATATCTACGGGTGTCAGGCCCCCCTCGATCAGGCGTGTGGCGGCCATATCCGTGCTGGCAGCTTCTATGACGCCTTCGATGGCATCACCACGTTGACCGCGCGCCTTGTATTTAAATGCAGGCATTTGCCTAGTCCACCACGCCGCTAAGGCGCATGGCTTCCGACAGGCTGGTAATACCCTGTCGGGCATAGTTCAGCGCATTCTCTATCAGTGGATGATAACCATCCTGACTGCGCGCAGCATTCTCAAAACCTGAAGGATCATTGCGACGCAATGCATCAGCAAGCGGGTAGTCGATTTCCAGCAATTCATACACACCGATACGGCCGTGGTAGCCGGTATGGTTGCACTGGTTGCAACCAGCGCCCTCATGAAAACCTTCCAGTGAGGCATTTTCTCCATCAATACTCTGCACCCAGGCCTGCTCGCTGGGATCGAGTTCCCGCGCGCTGCGGCAACTGGTACAAAGTTTTCGTATCAGGCGCTGAGCAAGTATGGCCTGGGTAGAGGCCGCTACCAGGTAAGGTTCAAGGCCCATATCAACGAGGCGCATGGCGGTGCTCACGGCATCGTTGGTATGCAGGGTTGAAAGTACAAGATGTCCGGTCAGGGCGGCCCGCAAGCCGATTTCGCCTGTCTCCTTATCGCGCATTTCACCGACCAGAATGATATCCGGATCAAGTCGCAGGGCGGTTCGCAGTACGCGCGCAAAACTGAGGCCGATTTTTTGATTGACCTGTACCTGGTTCACACGAGCAAGCTGATACTCGACCGGGTCCTCTACGGTAATGATTTTTTTTTGTGGCTTGTTAAGCTCGGTGAGCGCAGCGTACAGTGTCGTCGTTTTGCCACTGCCTGTGGGGCCGGTAACCAGTACCAGTCCGTGTGGCCGGTGCACAATGCTGCGCATGCGTTGCAGGATATCGTCGGGCATACCAAGCTGATCCAGTTTGCGTACTGCCGAGCCGTGATCGAGCAAGCGCATAACCACCGACTCACCAGTCTGTGTCGGGATGGTCGCCAGTCGAACATCAATATTCTTGTCCAGGACCCGCAGAGAGAAACGCCCATCCTGTGGCAGGCGTTTTTCTGAAATGTCTGCTTCGGCCATTAATTTCAGGCGTGATACCACCGCAGATGCAATACGCGTGTCGTCCATGGTTGTTTCGTGCAAAACGCCATCGATACGGCGCCTGATACGTAGCACGTCTTCATCCGGTTCGATGTGAATGTCCGAGGCATCCGCGCGCACTGCATCCTCAAACACGGTTTGTATCAGCCGTACCACCGGCGCATCGCTCTGGCCGCTGCCGGTAGACAGGCTGCGTAAGTCGAAAGCGTTCTCTACCAGGTCCTGGCCAACTTCGTTGGCCAGGTTGCGCAGTTGGTCAGCGTGATGATAAAGCCGGTCAATGTTATGCAACAGGTCGCTTTCCTTGACACAGGCTATCTGTATAGAGGTTTTCAGGATGCGGACCAGTTCATCAAAAGCAAAGATATCGGTTGGGTCACCCATGCCGACCATCAGGCCGGTTGGTGTTTCCTTGAGAACCAGGGCGCGGTAGCGCCGCGCATAGGTTTCCGGTAGCCGTGCAGTCAGCTCTGCATCAAGTTCGAAGCGAGACAGATCAACGTAGGGAATGTCGAGTTGCTCCGATAACAACATCAGCAGCTTGTCTTCATCAACAAAGCCACTTTCAACGAGTACCCGCCCAAGCTTGCGCCCGCTCTTCTTCTGCTCTGCAAGCGCCTCCTGTAGCTGGGCTTCGGAAATCATTTTCTGTTCGACCAGCAGGTCACCGATTCGAACGCGTTTTCTGGGCATGGTAGCGGCCATTGGCTTAATCCGTTAGTTGCGTGGTCCTGCGTATCGTAATTTCTCGATCCGCTGTTGAACGTAATCGTTAACAGCTTTCTCCAGTGGCAGATCAACCGCTCGCCGGTAGGCAGCCAGCGCTTGCGCCGACTCACCACTGTGCTCCAGTGAGACTGCAAGCCCGGTCCACCACAAAGCCCGCTGCGGCTGATCGTCCAGTGCACGCCGGTAGGCGATTACCGACTCAGCGTGCCTGTCCATTCGATACAACAGTGCTGCCCGGAGCGCCAGTGATTCTGCATCAGCACCGGCCTGGTTGCTCGCCCGGTCCAGCGCCTCCAGCGCGGGCATAAGAATATCCCTGGCTGCCAGAAGCTGGGCGTAAGGTCTGGCCAGTTCGAGCTGGTACGGGTCTGTGGACAGTCCATCGGCGAGCAGCAGCTCGGCTTTTTCAGTCTGCTGCCGGCTTACCAGTAGTGCCGCCAGTTGCGTTCGCGCCGCTGTGTGGCCGGGAAATTCATTCAGTGTGTCACGTAACAGACGTTCGCCACGCTGTGGTTGGTGGCTCGCGAGCGCCTGCTGCGCCCTGACAAACACGCGCTCCGCTTTCTGTCGCGGCGTGAGCGTTCTTATTGGCCTGGGAATGATTTTGTCAGCAACCGCTACCGGCTCGCGGGACTTGCTGACTTCCGCTACAGCAGTTTGTTGGGGCTGTGTGTCACTGATCTCCGCCGGGGCTGGCATGCTAACCGCAGGCCCGGTTTTTGCTGCCGGCACAGTTTCTGCCAATGCGCTGTCGTCTGCGATCAACTGTTCAACAGGTGCAGATACATGGGCGGGTCGGGATTTGTGCATCCACCAGTTAACTGCCTGGTAGCTGATGATTATCAGCAGCGCTCCTCCCAGGCCCCAGCCCAGAAAGGCCAGGCTTCCAGGCCATTGAATCCGGTTCGTACTCACCAGACCCAAACTCTGAAGCGCGGCCAGTTGAGCACCGTTTGCGGGCCCGCGCCGGCTGTCCAGATCCCTGAGCATTTGATTGATGACGCTCATAAACTGTATGCGTACAACAGTCCTGCACTGGTCAGTGCAGCAAGTCCAACCAGGCCGGATACCACAGCCAGCCAGCGGGGTTTGCGCCCAACAACATCTTCGGTGTCGCTGGCGGCGTGTAATAGATGCATACGCTTGACCTGCATAGTGCCGGAACCATAAGCCGCCATCAGCGCTTTGTGACACAGCAGATTGACCAGTCGCGGAATGCCACGACTGGCACGATGTAACTGTTTTAGAGCTCCCCTGCTGAACAGGACGTTCCCCTGGTAGCCGGCAACCAGCAGACGATGTTGAACATAGTCATCCAGCACGCGCCGTTGCAAAGGGCGCAACTGATAGGAAAATACAATGCGTTGCCTGAGCTGGCGGAGCTTGCGCTGTGCCAGGCGTGTATCCAGCTCGGGTTGGCCGAACAGAACAACCTGTAACAGTTTTCGCTTCTCTGTTTCCATGTTGGTTAACAGGCGCAATGCTTCCAGGGATTCATCCGGCATGGCCTGGGCTTCGTCGAGTAACAGTACCACCTGCCTGCCTTGCGAATTAAGTTCAAGCAGGCGGCCGGTAATCAATTTCAACAGGCGGTGCTGGCCAATGTTGCGCGCAAATTCGATGCCCAGTTCCTCGGCCAGAGCCATGCGCAATGCAGTCGGGTTGAGGAACGGGTTGGGGATATAGGCAGTAACGTAATTATCATCGAGCAGGTTCAGCAATTGCCGGCAAATAAGGGTCTTCCCGGTTCCCACCTCGCCGGTCACCTTGATAAAACCTTCACCGCCCTGCAAGGCGACCAGCAATACGTTGAGTGCTTCCTGGTGGCTGCCGTGATTAAAAAAGAAATCGGTATCCGGCGTCAGCGTGAAAGGTGGCTCGCTCAGTCCAAAGTGTTGCAGGTACATAGGCAATCCCTCTCCGTTACGGATAATCCTGGTGACGGAGATCGCGGAATTGCTGAGAGGTTTGCTGGATCTGGTTGGACCAGGCGCGCCCGTTGTCAACGATCACCGGGCGCAACAGGATTACCAGCTCGGTTTTTTTGGATACCTGGCGAGTGTGGCGGAACATGTGCCCGAGTACCGGCAGGTCGCCCAGGAAGGGTGTGGAGGCAACGTCGTCCGTGACCAGCTCCTGCATGAGACCACCGATAACAATGACCTGTGAGTCGCGGGCACGTACAATAGTGTCCGATTCGCGAATGGTACTTTTCGCCAGCGGAACATTGAAGCTGCCATCTTCGGAAGTGGAAATACCGATATCCTTGTTGTCTGCGGTAACGCGGCTGATGGCAGGATGCACGTGCAGCGTGATGTTCTTTTCGTCGTCGATCTGCGGCGTTACGTCCAGCGCGACGCCCGAGAAGAAGGGTGTCAGGGTTACGTCGGCGGACTGACTGCCGACACCGACAGCGACATCGGTATTGACATCCAGATCGGTGACAAAGTACTCGTCGGTGCCGACCTTGATGATGGCTTTCTGATTGTTCAGTGTGGACACCCGTGGGCTGGACAGTACCTGTACATCACCCTGGGTTTTTAGCAGCTCGATAAGTGTGTTGAAGTCACCCAGGTGCGCCTGCAAGGCAAATACACCGCCGAAGGCGCCGGCACCGTTCGTCAGCGACAGGTCCTTGAGCGGGAGAATCGTACCTGCCAGTTCGGAAACACCATTTTTGAAGACAGTGCCGCCACCAACCTGTCCGATTTTGGTCTGGTAGTTGCCGCCGAAGTCGATCAATGCGTTCCAGTTGACCCCGGTCTGGAAGTGGTCATTGAGTTCCACTTCGAGAATCTTGGCTTCGATAATAACCTGTCTTTCAACCGAGCCCTGCATGGTGTCGAGGAATTCCTCGACGTCCAGCAGTTCGCGCGGCATGGCGCGGATAAGAACAGTGCCCGAAATTGGATTAGTGGTTATCTTGCGGCCATCCTCTTCACCGATGATCAGTTCCAGGGAGTCTTTCAGATCTTCCCAGAAATCAGCCTTGGTCCTGGTGGTGACCTGCGCGCCCGAAAAACTGGCCTGACCACTATTGTTCCCGCCACTATCGGTTCCGTTACCGTTGGCAGAACTGGAACCGCTGGTGTTCCCTGCAGTGTTGCTGGATTGGTTACCTGTCTGGGCTGCCTGTGTGACCTGTCCGGAACTGACCCGGGTACGCGAGCCACCTTTGCGTTCGATATCGATGTAATCGACATTGAAGACCTGGGAACGCATACGCGCCGGAAACACCTGGTAGACACCATGGCTGTCACGGTATTCGTAACCATAAACATCGCGTACTGTTGCAAGGACGTTTTCGGTGCTTACATTTTTCAGATCCAGGGTCAGTGTACCTGACACGTCAGGGTGCACAATCATATTGTCCATTGTGCCATCCACCAGGCTCATGAAGAATTGCCGTGCCGGTACAGCGTTAACCGATATATCAAAGGTTTGTACTTTCGGCTTGATCCTTCCAAGCGTAGCGGATGCCGGTGGCAGCAGGGCGCGTTGCACTTCCGGAGGTGGTTCAGAGGCGGGTATCTGTGGACGGGATGTTGAACTCTCCAGCGCCTGCTCGATAGACGGCATAGTTGGAGGCGAGGTTTTTTTCGCTGGCGTGAGTTGACAGGCATTCAGCAGAAAAGCTGCGACGAGTACAAGAAGGCTGGTAGTGCAGGACTTGCTGTTCACGGTTTTACCTTTATCGATTGGGGCAGCAAGCGCAGCGTTACTGTGCGGCCACCGGTGTTTAACAACACGTGAGAATCACGAATACGCACTACGCGTGCGGAACCGATGCGGTCCCCCTCCCTGACCCGCGATCCATTGATAATCGCGATACGGCGCTGTGGTGAAGAAAGAATGGATTGCAGTGACCAGTCGCTGCTGTTACGGGCCTGTCCGGTGCCGAAATATAGGGCTGGATCGGTCGGCTGGGTCGGGTCGTTCAGGGCGTACAGATCTCCGGACAATCCTGCCCAGAGTACCAGGACAAAAGCCAGGTTCATGCTATCCACCCTGCGCCCCCAGGGTATAGAGCTGCAGGTGCGTCTCCGCACGGGGATAGTCGGCGGTCTGGAAATCCACTTCCTGCCAGAAGAATTTCCAGGGCATTGCCTCCAGTTCCTGCAGGTAACGCAGCAGGTCCAGGTATCCGCCTTCCACTACCATTTCCAGCTGATACCGGGCCAGTCCGCTACCGTTGGTCCGGTCGTCTATCTCCAGATCGCTTAGCGATTCAGAGCTGGCCTGGAGTGATTTCAGTTTCAGTCCACGGTGGCCGGTGAGTACCTGCTCCAGTACTTCGGCGGCCTGTGCGGGCTCTACCAGTGCACCCAGTTGACCAACGATTCTGTTATCGAGTCCGGCCAGTTCGACAGCCAGGTTGTCACGCTTTTCCTGGCGACCGGCCAGTGGGGCCTGGTCCGATTTGTAATTGAACAAATCGGCTTGCTGTCGCATGGCGCTCAGCTTTGTCTCCAGGTCCGATATACGCTGGTTGGTGACCTGCTGGGCTTTGAGTATCGGTTGCAAGCCAAGCGAATCCACCAGCAGGTACAGCACCACAATGGTTGCTGCCAGCAGCAGAGTACGTTCGCGCAGTTCCAGTGCATCGATACGATCCATCCATTGCTGAATCTGTGCTGTCAGTGCTGGCGCCACGCTACTGCTTCCTTGTGATTGCGCAATACAAACTGGATTTGGGGTTTATCCGCATCGAGTCGTGTCATGGACAGGGTTTCGAAGGATGACCCGGACAAATCCGGGCGTTTCGCCAGTTGCTGCAGATAGATGGGCACCAGCTTGGCATCGAGCGTGGTGCCGCGCAGCTCAATCTGTCCTTCGCCATTGACCTTCACGCCCTCCAGCCACAGGCCGGGCACATGCTGTTCAGCCAATACCTTGAATTGCCCGGCAAACCCGGAGCGATGCTGGATCACCAGTCGATCAAACTGCGCCAGCAGATAGTTGCGCTGATTGATATCTGCAAGCAGGTGTTCGATTTCTGCATCCAGCGCCTGGGTATCAGGTGTTTGATAGCCTGCTTCCAGCGCACTCATCTGATCCTGCAGACGGTCAAACTGTTGTTGCAGTGCGGCGGCGGAGCTTTCCATGCCGGCCAGCGTCCAGCGTGCGTGCGCGAGGATGACCACCAGCAAGACCAGTACCGCACCCGCAATTTGTGCAAGCGTGGTCGCCGAAAACACTTTGAGCTGTTTTCTGAATACCGGTTGATAGAGGTTTATTTGCTGGTGCATGCGTTATGCCCGGTGGTACAGGCGCCCACTCGACAGGTGGTCCGCTGCGGTGAAACGGCCGCACGCCGACGGTGATATGACCAGCAATAGATGTCGCTCCGTATTCATCCTTGTCCTTCCTTGTGCGCCCCGACTTGACGGTTTAGTCGGTGTGCTTTGCAACGCGCCTAATGGGCGTTCACAGGGTTAATGCATCTGTACGCTTCCTGTTAAATCGGCCAATGTCGCCAAAGCTTTTGTTTTGCTTTCCAATTTGCCAGGAAGCTGGCGTCAGCGTGAAGCAAAGGGCTGGACCGCCATTATTTTGACCTGCCTGGCAGGTTTACCGGCACTCGGATTGAGCACGAAGCCTGGCGGTAGGTAGCCAGAAGTACCTGTAGTGGCAATAAAAATCCTGTAATTCCGTGCAGGCGCAGGTAAGCAACGCAATATTTACGCCACTGAGGGTGTGGCTTGCGGGGAAGGGGTAAAAATCCAGCTGTCAGCAGTTTGCCGGGCCGTTCACCTGCAGGCTGCCGGTGAGCGCCTGGACGTCTGGAAGCTGATGCTGTGCAAGGTAACTGCGGATTCCGTCGTTCAGTTTCGGGCAGATCAGCGGGTCATAGAACAGGGCAGTACCCACGCCGACAGCGGAAGCGCCGGCAATCAGAAATTCGATGGCATCCTGCGCGTTGTTTACCCCGCCTTGTCCGATGATGGGGATGTTGTGAGCTTTGCAGACCTGGTAGACCTGGTGAACTTTCAGTAATGCCACCGGCTTGATTGCCGGCCCCGACAGTCCGCCCTGATTGTTACCTATAACCGGTCTGCGCTTGTCAATGTCAATGCTCATTCCCATCAAGGTATTGATAACGGCGAAGGCGTCACTACCCGCTTCAATACAGCGTCGGGCATTTTCCGCTATATCGGTCTGGTTGGGTGACAGTTTGGTGATCAGCGGTTTTCCGGTTGCCTTGCGGCAGGCTTCTACCACGCGCGCCGACATGTCGGGATCATTACCGAATGCTACGCCACCTTCTTTGACATTCGGGCAGGAAATATTGACTTCAATTGCATCAATTGGCGAATTGTCAAAACGGCGGGTGACCTCGTAGTACTCATCCACTGTAGAGCCCGATACATTGGCGATAAAGCGGGTTTCGCCGAAATCCAGGCCGGGAAGAATAGTATCCACGACGTAATCAACCCCGGGATTCTGCAAGCCGATGGCATTCAACATACCCGCCGGTGTTTCATCGATCCTGTGCGGTCTGTTGCCCGGCCTGGGTTCGAGCGTGGTGCCTTTCAGGCAGACAGCGCCTGCGTCACGGTTGGAAAATCCCCTGACCCGTGTATATTCCTCACCGAAACCCACACAGCCAGACAGCAACACCAGGGGTGTGTCGAAGTTGAGGCCGCAGAAATCTACCCTGAGAGGATTACCGGTCTGAGTCATTGGTCAGCTATTTGACCTGATGTGTTCGGGAAAGTGAAGTGGCCCGCACAGGTCGGCGTGTGGAATGCAATCGAAATTTTCAGAGCCTGCCCATGTTTCATGTCGTACTCTATCAGCCGGAGATTCCACCTAACACCGGAAATATCATTCGCTTGTGCGCCAACACGGGCAGTCAGCTCCACCTTATAAAACCTCTGGGGTTTGAGCTGGAGGATAAAAAGCTGCGCCGCGCCGGACTCGACTACCGGGAGTGGGCCAGCGTTGTCGAGCACGATACATTTGAACGTTTTTGCAAACAGATACAGCCAAAGAGGATATGGGCTGTATCAACGCGTGGCAGCAGGATATACAGCGACGTTCAATACCAGCCACAGGATGTTTTTCTGTTTGGACCGGAAACCCGTGGGCTGCCCAGGGCACTGCTTGATAACCTGGGGCAGGAGAGCGTGATTCGCATACCCATGGTTGCGCAAAGCCGAAGCCTGAATCTTTCCAACGCGGCGGCTGTTCTGGTCTACGAAGCCTGGCGTCAGCAATGCTTCTCCAGGGGTAGTTAAAGAGCTTCAGATTTGGGTTCGCGCGCCAGTAAAGCATCAACAGCTGCCGATGCGCTTTCCCCATCATAAAGCACTCTCTTCACCTGCTGCGTGATCGGCATATCCACTTGCTGCGAATCTGCCAGCGCGGCGAGTTCTTTTGCAGTATGCAGCCCTTCTATTGCCTGGCCGATATCAGACACCGCCTGATCGAGGGGGATACCCTGGCCGAGGGCAAGTCCCAGGCGTCGATTGCGGGATTGATCATCGGTGCAGGTCAAAACCAGATCTCCGACACCTGCCAGGCCCATAAAGGTCTCCTGCCGGCCACCCAGTTTCAACCCGAGGCGCATGATTTCGGCCAGCCCCCGTGTAATCAGTGCCGCACGAGCATTGGCGCCGTAACCCAGTCCATCCGATATGCCTGCGGCAATGGCAAGCACGTTCTTGATAGCGCCACCAAGCTCGACACCGATCACGTCGTCGCTGGTATAAGCCCGGAAGCGGGGACAGTGGAACAGCTTGACCACAGTGCGGGCATATTCGACATTTTCAGAAGCGATTGTTACGGCGGTCGGCAATCCCCTGGCGACTTCATTTGCGAAACTGGGGCCTGATAATACGGCTGTTGAACCATGTCCAGGCAGTTCTTCATCAACGACCTGGTGAAGAAATTTTGCGCTGCCGGGTTCCAGCCCCTTGCTTGCCCAGACCAGGTTAAACGAAGAACCAGCATGTGAACGAATTCTCTGCAGCACGGAGCGGAAGCCCGCACTGGGTACGACAACGAGAATAAAATCGGAAGAGTTTAGAGAGTTTTCGAGTTCAGCAACCGGTGACAGGAGTTCCGGGAACTCAATACCGGGAAGATAGCGCTGGTTGGATCTTTCAGTGGCCAGATGTTTTATATGGTCCGCATCCCTGTCCCACAGGTATACGCGGCTGCCGTTCCTGCTTAACAGCATCGCCAGCGCGGTACCCCAGGAACCGGCGCCCAGCACCGTGACGGCAGGGCATGATGTATGCGGCATATCAGAGAGCTATGTATTCAGTGGCCTATTCGGCAGAAGCAGCCTGTTGGGCTCTCTCAGCGGCTCTTTCCGCGTACATCGCGTCAAAGTTGACTGGTGCCAGCAGCAGTGGGGGAAACCCCCCTTTGGTTACCAGCTCGGATACTGCTTCACGTGCATACGGGAACAGGGTGTTGGGGCAATAGGCGCCGAGCATGGCACCTTTTTGTGCTTCGTCGAAGCCTTTGACTGTAAATAACCCCGCCTGCTGAACCTCGACCAGAAAACCCGTTTTTTCACCCTGTTTGGCAGTCACTGTAATATTCAGGACAACTTCATGGAGGCCTTCTTCGATCATTTTGATCGCAGTATTTAACTGAAGGTTTATGTCAGGTTTGAATTCCTGGGTAAAGACCTCGGGCGAATTAGGCGTTTCGAAAGAAACATCCTTCAGATAAATGCGGAGGATGGAGAATTCCGGCCCATTTTCAGCCGGTACCTGGTTATTTTCTTCAGCCATCTTGAGTAATCCGGTGGTTAATTTAAATTGAATTATTTTTTACTGACAGGAAGGCTGGCACTCTGCCAGGCTGCAATCCCGCCGCCGAGATTGTACACGCTTTCAAAGCCGTGTTTTTTCAGAATGCTGCCGACGCCGTTGGAACGGTTGCCGGAACGGCAATAGGCTATAATCGGAAGTTCTTTATACTTGTTCAGCTCTGCAACCCGTTGCGGAAGCTGCTTAAGCGGTATATGGATGGCTTCCGGAATATGACCATCGCTGTATTCCCGGTCCTCCCGGGTATCGAGAAACACGGCATTTTCACGATTGCTAAGCTGGGTGGCCTGAGCCGGGCCTACCGACCTCATACCGTTCAGGCGACGGCTGATCTCACTGGCAAAGAGCGCGCCAAGAGTACCCGCAAAGGCCAGGATGAGGATCGGGTGGTTGCCGATAAATTCGATAATACGGGCAAAATCCACGCGGGATTTCCTCCAGTTACAGGGTGCTACGAAGTTGTCGGTCAGCTGCTGGGTGGCATGCTGCAGAACACTTCCCGCATCATGCCGATCAGGCGCAGGGTGCGGGAATCGCTCACCCTGTAATAGACCCGGTTGGCATCCTTGCGCGAGGCCAGAATACCCTTGTCCCTCAGTATCGCAAGATGCTGTGAGATATTGCTCTGCGAGGTTCCGACGTGTTCGACGATATCCTGCACGCTGATTTCCTGGTCGCCCAGCGTGCACAGGATTTTAAGGCGTAAGGGGTGAGACATAGCCTTCAGGGAACGGGATGCGCGATCTATATCTTCGTCGCGGGTAATGAGGGTTTCGCTGACCGACGCCATCAGTATCTGATCCACCTGCGGTGTAATTATAATTCCATGTAAAGGGTACCGGGACCAAGGTATTGGCCCTGCCCTTTATTACCAAAACATTATACAATAATACGCCTGTGAAGAAAGGCGCAAATTTTCCATGTGCAACTGACCGGCATAGCCAGCCTGTCGATATCAGGTTAGACTTGGTCTAAATCATTGTGAATCACCCTTGGTTTAATTGAGGTTATGTCAAAATCATCACGTCCTGTTGCCCTTGTCATCCTGGATGGGTGGGGTTACAGCGAAGAACTTGAATCCAACGCAATAGCCGCCGCCAATACCCCGGTCTGGGACCGGATGTGGAAAAAGTACTCCCACAGCTTTATCCGTACCTCCGGTGCAGCGGTCGGGTTGCCTGGCGACCAGATGGGTAATTCCGAGGTCGGGCACCTGAATCTCGGCGCCGGTCGCGTGGTATATCAGGAATTTACACGTGTCAGTCGCTCTATCAAGACCGGGTCATTTTTCAATAATGCCACCTTGACAGACGCTGTCGACCTGGCTATCGAATCCGCCAGGGCCGTCCATGTTATCGGCTTGCTGTCGCCCGGTGGAGTGCACAGTCACGAGGATCATATTCATGCCATGATCCAGCTTGCCGTAGAACGCGGTGCCAGCAAGGTCTACCTGCACGCATTCCTTGATGGGCGTGATACGCCGCCGCGCAGCGCAGCGGCGTCCATTCAGGCAATGGACGATAAATTCCGCGAACTGGGGGGTGGCCGTTTTGCCTCCCTTATTGGCCGCTACTATGCCATGGATCGCGATCATCGCTGGCCTCGCATTCAGGCAGCCTACGACCTGATTACCATGGGCAAGGCGGATTTCGAGGCACAGGATGCCATCAGCGGGCTGGAAATGGCCTATGCGCGTAACGAGGGTGACGAATTTGTAAAAGCCACGCGCATTGTACCGCAGGGTACGCAGCCGGTTCGCATGGAGGACGGCGATGTGGTGGTGTTCATGAATTTCCGCTCTGATCGTGCGCGTCAGATTACGCGCCCCTTCATCGAAGATGACTTCCAGGGTTTCGAGCGTGCTTCTGCTCCCGGACTCGGCCGCTTCGTCAGCCTCACCGAATACAACTCTGAATTCGATGTACCCGTTGCATTTCCACCGGAACGGTTGAAGAACGTTTTTGGCGAATATGCGGCAAAACTGGGGTTGCGCCAGTTACGTCTGGCGGAAACCGAGAAATATGCGCACGTCACATTCTTTTTCAATGGTGGTGTGGAAGAGCCGTTTGAGGGAGAGGATCGTATTCTGGTGCCATCACCGCTGGTGGCGACTTACGACCTGGAGCCGGAAATGAGCGCAGCGGAAGTTACTGATCACCTTGTTGAAGCGATCGAGGGTGGCAAATACGATGTGATTATCTGCAACTACGCTAACCCGGATATGGTCGGCCATACGGGAAATTTTGATGCTGCGGTCAAGGCGATAGAGCTCATCGACCAGTGCCTGGGTCGGGTACTTGACGCGTTGCAGTCTGCGGGCGCCGAAGCGCTGATCACAGCTGATCATGGTAATGCCGAACAGATGCTCGGCAAGGACACCGGCCAGGCCCACACCGCGCACACTTCCAATCCGGTGCCATTGCTGTACGTCGGCCGCCCGGCCCATATGGTGGACGGTTCGCTTTCCGATGTCATACCCAGCATCCTGTACCTGATGAAACTTGAGCCCCCGCGGGAAATGACAGGACGGTCGCTGATTGAGTTATTACCCGAACAGCTTGACACACCTTCCTCAGCGCCGCAGGAGGCGGAGGCCTGATCCTTGTTATCAGGTCGTTACACTGTAGCGCGCAACGACCGGCACCGGTCCATCTTGCTGCTGTGCTGTCTGCTGCTGTTGCCTGTAAATGGTAGCGCTGCCGATGATCCTGTTGCAAAGGCAGAGGAACTGGAGACGCTGCGTTCCAGGATGCACGCGCTGCAGAAAAAACTGCAAAGCAACCAGAGCAGGAAGAGCAATACAGAGCAGAAGCTGCAGGATGTAGAAAAGAAAATCAGTAAAACCAGTCGTGAGTTAAGGCGTATTGACAGCGCCCTGAAAAACAACAGCAGGCAGATCACTGAGTTACAGGGCAGGCAGAAAGAGCAGGGCCTGGCATTGCGCCAGCAGCGTCAGCATATTGCCGGTGAAGCACGCGCAGCCTATGCCATGGGTCGGCAGCAGCAGGTTAAACTCCTGCTCAATCAGGAACAGCCCTCGGCTGTCGGCCGAATGCTGACATATTTTGGTTATTTTTCGCGCGCGCGCATGGCGCAAATTGAATCGATACATAAGATAATGGATGAGCTGCATGAGACCGAAAGCTCCATCCAGAGCAAGGCCCGCACGTTGACTGAATTGCACAGCCGTCAGCAAGCCGCGTCGCAACGGCTGCGGGAGAAAAAACAGGCACGTGAACAGGTGCTGGTGCAGATCAACAGGAAGCTCGCAAATCAGAGCGATGAGTTACAGCGGCTCAGGACAAACGAAAAACAGCTGCAAAAATTGCTCGCTTCGTTGCAGGAACTGCTGGCAGACATACCGGCCGATGCCAGTCAGCAGCAGCCTTTTAAATCGTTAAAGGGCAAGCTACGCTGGCCGGCACGCGGCAAGTTGACCACGCGCTTCGGCACCCGGCGCGGGAGCAGTGACCTGACCTGGCAAGGCGTCATGATTTCAGCGCCCGAAGGTGCCAGTGTCCGAGCGGTTTCACAAGGTCGTGTTGCCTTCGCAGACTGGATGCGCGGATTTGGCCTGCTGCTGATTATTGACCACGGGGACGGCTACATGAGTCTGTACGGCCATAATCAGGCGCTGTATAAGGAAGTCGGGGAATGGGTCGATATGGGGGAGATGGTGGCAACATTGGGCGCCAGCGGTGGTCAAATCCGGTCAGGCCTGTATTTTGAACTCAGGCACAAAGGGCGCCCCATCAATCCCGTACGCTGGTGTGCTGGCAAGCCTGCGCCGCTGTCCTGATGTACGGGGGCTGCCCAGCTATGTTAAGGTCAGCATTATCCGTGTAGCCGGCTCATATGTAAGGCTTTTATTAATCATATTTAAAGACAGGTGATCAAGCAGGTCATCAGGTTGGAATTGAATGAGTGTAAAGAGAAAGAATGTTTTCCTGGTACTGGCAGGCGTACTGACCGGACTCTCCATCTCGATCGGGCAGGGTGTATTCGCGGAACGCGAAAACAGTCCAGCCAGCGGATTGCCGGTAGAGGAGCTGCGGACCTTCAGTGATGTATTCGGCCGTATCAAGAACGACTATGTCGAGGAAGTCCCGGACAAGGACATGCTGGAAAACGCCATTCGCGGCATGCTGTCCGGCCTGGACCCACATTCCTCTTACCTTGATCAGGAACAGTTCAAGGAGCTGCAGGTTGGTACCACCGGTGAGTTTGGCGGGCTCGGCATCGAAGTCGGCATGGAAGACGGCTTTGTCAAAGTTATTGCACCCATAGACGATACGCCCGCTCAGCGAGCCGGCATCGAGGCTGGCGACCTGATTATCCGCCTTGACGACACGCCGGTAAAAGGGCTGACGTTGAGTGAGGCTGTAAAGATCATGCGTGGCAAGCCGGGTTCTGTGTTGAAACTGACCGTGGTGCGTGAGGGTGTCGATCAACCGCTGAAGATCGATATCAAGCGCGCCGTCATAAAGGTAAAGAGCGTCAAGCACCGTACGCTGGAAGATGGTTTCGGCTATGTGCGTATTTCGCAATTCCAGTCCAAGACTGCAGAGAGCATGGTTGAGGCGGTCGAAAAACTGAAAAAGGAAGCCGGTGGTTCGCTGAAGGGCATGGTGCTGGATTTACGCAATAACCCCGGTGGCGTGCTGAATGGAGCGGTTGCGGTTTCCGATGCATTCTTAAGAAAAGGCCTGATTGTTTACACCGAGGGCCGGGTTAGTGATTCCAAGCTGAGATTCAATGCCACACCGGATGACATTCTGGATTCGGCGCCATTGGTGGTGCTGGTCAACCAGGGCTCGGCGTCGGCATCGGAAATCGTATCCGGCGCCTTGCAGGATCACAAACGCGCCATCATTGTCGGGACCCAGACTTTCGGTAAAGGCTCCGTACAGACCATACTGCCACTGAGCAATGGCACAGCAGTAAAGCTGACCACAGCGCGTTATTACACACCCTCCGGCCGTTCTATTCAGGCGGAGGGAATAGTGCCGGATATCAGTCTGGATCCGGTGCGCGTCTCGGCTGTCGAGCGCGCCTTTGAGCCTGTCAAAGAGGCTGACCTCTCGGGCCACCTGACCAATGGTAACGGGAAAAAGTCAAAGAAGAAGGTGAGCGATGCGGACCAGAAGAAAGTGGATGAGGAAAAAGCAGAAGAATCGTTGGCGCAGACGGATTACCAGCTCTACGAAGCGTTGAATCTATTAAAAGGGCTCTCGATTCAGCGGGAGACAATGCGGTGAAACAACGAACCGGCCTCTGGCCGGTTCTTTTTTTGTGCGTTGGTTTTTCCGCTCTGGCGCAAGCGGATGATACGTTTTCGGCTACACCAGCCATCAGTATCATTATTGATGACATGGGTAAGCGCCTGGAGAACGACCGTAGGGTTCTGGCACTGCCCGGCCCGGTTGCCTGTTCGTTTCTACCTGGTGAACGGCACACTGAGCAGCTGGCAAGACGGGCAAACAGCATCGGCAGGGAAGTTCTATTGCATTTGCCAATGGAGAGTGTCGATGGACGGCGGCTTGATGCGGGAGCCGTCACGCTGGATATGACAGAAGGGCAGTTTATAGCCACCGTAGAGGCTGGTCTGCGTTCTGTGCCCTACGCCATTGGTATCAACAATCACATGGGAAGTTTGCTTACCCGTCATCCCGGGCATATGCTTTGGCTGATGCGGGTGATGCAGCAGCAGGCGCCGATGATTTTTGTCGACAGCCGCACTACGGTAGCTACCGTAGCGAGCCGGATAGCACTGGAAAACGGCGTGCCAAACACTGAACGCAACGTATTTCTGGACAACGAACTGGATGCAGATGCAATCGCTTTCCAGTTCGAGCGGCTGCTTGGGCTGGCTGAAAAGCAGGGCACGGCACTGGCAATCGGCCACCCACACCCGCAGACACTGGCGCTACTGGAACAACGGATACCTCAACTCAGGGAGCGGGGTATTCAGTTGCTGCCGGTGCGCGACTTGATCGATATTCAGCAGCAGGGTGAAAACACATGGCAAGCGTCCTGGTCCCCCTCGCACAGGGATGCGAAGAACTAGAAGCCATTACAGTGGTGGATTTGTTACGGCGTGCCGGTATCGGCGTTGTCACAGCAGGCCTGGATGACAAACCGGTACGGGCATCCAGAGGTGTGGTGTTGGTCCCGGACACCACGCTCGACGAAGCATTAAAACAGCAATACGACATGGTGGTGCTGCCCGGAGGTCTGCCCGGTGCTGATAACCTTGACGCTGATGCGCGCGTACGTGGTCTGCTAAAAGAGATGAATGAAACGGATCGCTACACTGCTGCGATATGTGCGGCTCCCAGGGTGCTCGCCGGTATGGGCCTTCTCCAAGGCAGGCAAGCGACCAGTTTCCCGGGCGTGCTGGATGATTTCGAGGGGTTCGAGTACCGCACGGATGCCGTGGTGCAGGATGGCAAAATCATTACCTCGCGTGGTCCGGGAACAGCGATGGATTTCGCACTGACACTGATTGAGCAACTGGT
>Ga0316192_10000937_pt1 | contig 21465 bp, 22 predicted proteins | sample MerIslwburrow_MG_FD_204931 | JGI IMG/M metagenome (GOLD analysis project Ga0316192, IMG submission 204931) | Coastal sediment microbial communities from Maine, United States - Merrow Island worm burrow | ecosystem: Environmental > Aquatic > Marine > Coastal > Sediment | place: USA: Maine...
ACGACCAGATCAACATTTAAGTGGTTGAAGCGTAAAAATGTGTCTGAATACCCGATTGATTCCCGAACTAGCGTTTGGGATCGGGCCGAAGTTTTAAAGGAGTTGGGGGATTAAGTATATAATTCCCCAAATTATACTAATATTGAAGATATGGTTCACGGATCGTTTGACAAATATAACATAAGTATTTGAAAAAAAAAGAGTTAGGACATTCCAATGTGTTTTACTGCTGAGAGTGGATTGGTGGAAAAAAAGCCCTGTAGTATAAAGTGATGAACTACAGGGCCAATCAATATTTAGGTGTAAAAAATTATTTCACATCTGCTGCGACATTTGTGATTATCGGGTTCAAGATGATTGAAAAAGGTGGAAATATCCACCACAGGTTTGTTGAACTTGATTGAACTATTTCAATATTATTTGCACCTGTTTTTTTGGCATCTTCAGCAAGACCATTGACAGCTCCATCAATTGTGGGGGTACCTGCAATGGGACTTGTGAAAAGAAATTTTAAACCAATTCCTGTTGTGTTAAGATGTGCTTTATCGCCTGTCATTGCATGATTCTTTCCGGCGGTTTCAGTAAATGTACATGCACTGAGACCAAACATGCAAATGGTAATTAGTATTAGTGTTCTCATCATATTTCCTTTCGTATTATGATATTTTGATTAATTTAGCTATTTTTAAAAAGTTTTATTAAGAGAGACGTAATAAATAGCGTCCAATCTTCTGACGTCATGCCCATTATCACGCGGGATAGGATTTCCAAAAAAGTCTTTTGGAATGGTATTGTCGTACACAAGCTTGACGGAGGTGTCAATGCTTAATGTCTCTGTTAGCTTTGAACGAAAGCCCTGTTCACTTGTGATGGTATATTTTCTTGAAGACTCAACGCTTGGTATGTACTCTCCTTTTTGAAAAATTTGAACTCCATTGTCTAAATCATGCGTAAAATCATCAGCGAACCTTAAGCCCCAATACTTTTCTGAACTTCCTAATTCGAAATTTTCATAAGTGTACGATACACCTGCTTCAATATTAAACTTAGTGGAATCGTTGTTAATCAATTTTTGACCATAACCTAAGTTACCAATGTTTCTGCGGTCCAAACGTTTGAATTGATTTTTATAGGTTTCAAAACTCATAAAAACATATGAGTTTTCATTAATGTCTTTTGCCACTTTAATGCCACCAAGACTGTTTCTAACGTTTGTATTCCCTTCACTTGATCCTTCGTTGTACTCACCATAAACTGTCACACTTCCAAATCCCGTTTCTTTTTTTATTTCGGTAGCCACGCGTTGGGTTTTAGAATTCGTGTTGCCATCGTTGAACACCATGCTGAGCGAAACGTTTCCACTCCATTGCTGTTCTTTTTCTGGTTTGGTAGTTTCTTCTTGAGCTGTCACTATACCTGTCGCAAACGATATGAATGCAACCAATATGTAAAATATATTTTTCATTTTTATATTCCTTCTTTTGTTAATTGTTTGATTATTTAGCCACTTCACTAACATTGTGTAAGTGAATATCTTGTTGTGGGTATGGAATGCTGATTCCGTCTTCATCAAATGCCTTCTTTATTTTTTCATTTAATGAAAAATACACATCCCAATAATCTGCCGATGTAACCCAAGGTCGAACGGCGAAGTTCACGCTGCTATCTGCTAATTCGCTGACCACAATCATTGGAGTGGGATTGGGTAAGATTCGATTTTCTGAATTTAGAACCGAAGAAATCGTGTTACGAGCTTTGTCAATGCTATCGTCATAGCCAATACCGAAAGTCATGTCAATTCTTCTCTCGGGTTCAGTTGAATAGTTAATAATATTTCCCCCAGTCATTCCCGCATTTTGAACAATGATTGTTTTATTGTCTGGAGACTTCAAAATTGTATTAAAAACCTGAACACTTTGAACGGAACCTGCAACTCCACCACCTTCGATATAATCGCCAACCTTATAAGGTTTGAAGACAATAATCATCACGCCTGCGGCAAAGTTTGAGAGAGAACCTTGTAGGGCAAACCCAATAGCTAAGCCTGCAGCGCCAATAATTGCGACGAAAGAATTAGTTTCCACGCCTAACTTGCCTATAGCTGCAATAACAATAAATGTCATCATTAAGAAATAGGTGATGTCACTTAAAAACCCTGTCAGGCTTTTATCCCAATTTTTCTTTTCACCGATACTCATGAGTATTTTTCTTATTAATTTGGCTATGAATTTACCAATAATAAAGATAGCTAAGGCGGCTATCAGTTTAATTCCGTATTCCATGCCAAATTCAACACACCAAGTTTTAATTTTTTCTACATCCATAGTATATCTCCTTTATTTTGATAAATTGTATAATGATGTATATAAATGTCTATAGATTTTAAATAATTTATTAAATTTTATAAAAATTAATAATAATGTATAATATTTTGTATAAATTTATAAAAGTTTGTATAAATTTATTATATTTGTTGATTTTAAATTGTTAAACATATACTATTGTCATTCATGAAAGAAAATGAACCTTATTTAGATGTGGACGAGGCCGCTGCCTATCTACACCTTCACTCTGAAACCGTTAGACGAATGGCGCGTGAAAGATCACTGCCAGCCGTCAAAATAGGGCGTTCCTGGAGGTTTAAGGTTTCAGCCCTTGACAAATTTACCCAGAAAAATGATACCGTAGAGAAGAAAGACGTCAAAACGATAATGTGCGTTGATGATGACCCAGATATTTTAGATTTCAATAAAGCCATACTAATGAATGCGGGTTTTAATGTGGTCTGTTGTGAGAGTGGAAAAGATGTCTTGCGCACTATGTTCGATACCGATATCAACATCGATTTACTGATTCTCGATCTCAAATTGCCCGCCGTGAATGGCAAAGATATTTTAAAACAATTTCATCGTATTGAGCCAACTGTTCCTGTTATTATTTTAACAGCCTACCCTGATAGCGAATTAATAGGTGTCGCTCTGAAGATCACTCCGTTCACCCTTTTGTCTAAACCTTGCCAAAAAGAACAATTGTTACAGACGGTCACATCTTTAATTGGCAATTTCTCTCCTGAGTGAGGGTATGAGCAATTCCGATCCGAATGCTTTATACACTAGTACGAAAATTGCACGCTATTCAACAGTGGTTGTTTTATTTGGAATTGTATTAAGTGCCTTAACTTGGCAACATGAAAAAGATATCGAAGAAGAACGTATTCATAGCAATATAGAAATTTTGTCTAATATAATTCTCACCAACTTTGAAAAAGAGATTGATCTCCACGTAAGTGTCGGAAGAATTTTAAAATCGTTTTACGATAGCTCTAGCTTCGTTGACCGAGAGGAATTTAAAACATTTTCCGAACCCCTTTTAAAAAAATATGATTCAATTCAAGCCATTGAATGGGTACCTGTTGTTGACCGCAAAGATAAAGAATCTTTCATCCAATCCATTCGTGAAGAAGGCCTTAAGCAATATCGCATATTTGAGAATAACGACAATAAAGAGCCCGTAAGCGTTTCAGGGCGAACGCATTATTACCCGGTTACTTATATTGAACCCATTGCTGGCAATGAGTCGGCTCTAGGTTTTGATTTGGGATCTGATCCTTTACGGTTGATCGCTATTAAGAAATCTATCACTTCGAATTCAGAAATAGCCAGTGATACACTTAAACTTATACAAACTGGGAGTGTTGAAAATGGCGTCTTAATCTTCAACGCTGTTTTCAAAAAAGAAAAAGTTTTAGGCCTTATAGTTGTGGTGCTGAGGCCACAAAAAATTCTCAATAATGCTTTAAAAAAAATACACAATAATAATATTCACATTACTTTGACGGGTGATGGTAATCAAGGTGAAAACCGTGATGACATTGCACATATTCTTCCAAATTCAAAAAAGGATAGTCGATTTAGTAACAGTAAAACAATTTCACTAGGACAACGGCAGTTGAAGATACGTGTGATAGCTTCTGAAAAATTTGTATCCAACAGAACATCGATGAGACCATTTATTAGCTCCTTGGCAATCATTTTATTCACTGTCATTTCAATGGTATTTATCAGAATCACTATAAATAGAAATTCTAAAATAGAAAAACTCATTAAAGAAAAAGAAATACAACTAAAAGGTACACAAAATGAGCTAGACCAATATTTCACTATGTCTCTTGAGTTGATGTGCATTGCTAATATGGAAGGGTATTTCCTTGAAGTGAACCCTTCCTTTGAAAAGGTTCTCGGATGGAGTAAAGCAGAACTTCTTTCAAAGCCATTTAGCAATTTTATTCATCCTAATGACCGTCAACTAACGGCTGATATCATTTCCCAACAACTCGCTAAAAATGAACCTGTGATTTGCTTTGAAAATCGGTACTTTCATAAAGATGGCAGCATTCGATGGTTAGAATGGAATTGTGCACCGCCTTTGAAAGGTGGTGTCTTGTATGCCGTCGCACGCAATATCACTGATAAAAAGCTTCATGAGCAAGCGATTCGTGAAAGTCAATCAAGATTTACCGCTATTGTTGAAAATGCGATAGAAGGGATTATCAGTATCGATGGTCAGGGTATCATACTCACCTTCAACAGAGCGGCCGAAAATATTTTTGGTTACAGAGAAGAAGAAATAGTAGGAAAAAATGTTAAAATCCTTGTCCCAGAACCCGACAAGTCACGGCACGATTCTTACCTCGAAAGATATTTAAGAACAGGAGTTAAAAACATTATTGGTATAGGTCGTCAAGGTCAAGGATTACGTAAAGATGGAAGTACATTTGACATGATGTTATCTATCAGCGAAATTCAAACTGAAAATGAGACCTACTTCACAGGTTTGGTACGTGACATTACTGATCAAATCAAATATGAACAAGGGATTTTGGAAGCAAAAGAACGCGCCGAAGAAGCGACAAGAACCAAAAGTGAATTTCTGGCAAACATGAGTCACGAAATTAGAACGCCCATGAATGCCATCATTGGCTACTCTGAATGTCTAATTGATGAATTAGATGGTCCAATCAACGAAACTCAAAAAAACAGTTTAAAAAAAGTTGTTCGAGCTTCTAACAATTTACTTGAACTTATTAATAACATATTAGATTTATCAAAAATTGAAGCAGGGCATATGCAATTGCATCTCGAAAATTTTGATATTGTCAAAATGATAAATGATTGCATTGATACTGTCGCCCCTCTATTGAAAAATAAACCGATCAATCTTCAACAGACCTCTAACGTCAAACAATATAATATTGAAGCCGATATCACTAAAATAAGACAAATTGTTATCAATCTTATTAGCAATGCTATTAAATTTACTCGAGAAGGAGATATTACATTGTACGTTGAAGTACTTGACTCTAATATAGAAATACATGTTGATGACACTGGAATTGGAATGGCCAACGGAGAAATGTCTAAAATATTTCAAGCGTTTACTCAAGCTGATAGTACCACCACAAAAAAATATGGGGGTACGGGACTGGGATTGACAATTACCAAAAGTTTTGTTGAACTTCACAACGGAAATGTCGAAGTCAAAAGTCAAAAGAATGAAGGCACTCAATTCACAATTACTTTACCAAAAACCCAAAACCATACCGAAGTAAATGAAGAACCAACAAACATGTCCCCCTTAGGTATTTTACTTGTTGTCGATGACGATATGGCTGTCACAGAAACTATTAAAAAACAAATGGACAGTGTTGGCTATTTCGTCCACACAACAAATGATCCCACTAAAGCCTTTGACATGGCCAACGATAACAAAACGGACGTGATCATTTTAGATATCATGATGCCCAGAATGGATGGTTTCGAAGTTTTAAAACAACTAAAATCTTCCGAATCTACAAAAAACATCCCTGTCATCGTTATAAGTTTTTATAATAATAAACAATTAGCAATGAGCCAAGGAGCAACGATTTATCTTGACAAACCAATCACACGTCAACAATTGTTAGAGGCAATTGATTCACTCAATAGTAAGGGCATTAAAAACAATGATTAATAAACATATTCTTATCGTTGAAGACAATCCAGACAATTACGAATTAGCTGATAAAATCATTAAACATATGGGGTATCAAACAACTATTATTACGAATGGCATTGAAACGCTAGAGTGGTGTGCTAAGAATACCCCCGATCTTATTTTAATGGATATTTCTATTCCGAATAAAGATGGATTAGAAGTTGCAAAAGAACTTCGAACTAATCCGAATTTCAATAATATACCCATTGTTGCACTCACTGCCCATGCAATGAAAGGGGATGAAGATAAAGCGATTGAAGCTGGCTGTACAAAATACATGAGTAAGCCTTTTAGACCCGCTGAATTGAAAAGTATGATCGGTTCTCTAATTTAACTATGAAGGCACTTATTTTAGATGATAATGCTTCTTTTAGAGTTCTTTTATCATCGGTGTGCCGTTCATACGACATTAATACAGATGAAACAAAAAATATCAAGGAAGCGACCGATCTCGCCTTGACAAATAAATATGACATATACTTTGTTGATGGGGATCTGTCAGATGGTTCAGGTGTAGATTTTTGTTTATGGCTCAAAAAAAAAAATATTGTCGAACATGTTATCTTCATTTCAACCCAATTCAAAAGTCTAGAAGAATTTGAAAACCTTAAAGACATTGTAGGCGTTGATCTTGTTATCAATAAACCTATAAAAACTATCGAGATGAAACAAATCTGTGAACACCTCATTGGTAAGTCAAACAATGTTTCGATAGATAATGAAGAAGATTATATGGTTGATCTGAGAGAAAAATACGTTAAGTCAATCAAAACCAAATTAGTTAAGCTAAACGACTTGATTAAAAAAACGATTTCTACTCAAGATGAAGAAACGATTAAAACCCTTATTGATGAAATTCACAAAATATCAGGTAGTGCAGGTACTTATGGTTTCGAATTTGCAAGTGATTTTTGTCATCAAATGGAATTTGTTGTCAAAGATATGTGTCAAACCAATAATGTCAACGAAGAAATATTACACGATTTTATGAGACAACTCAAAAATGTGTTTCAACTAAACAGTTATTGAAATGGCGTAAACCTGAAGTGTGGAACAAAATGGAGGTGGAGTTTCCTCTATACATCGTCTAGTCTCAGTGTGTTTAGAGCTTATCCTAATATCCCAAAGTCATTGAATATCATGAGTCATAACGCATCCTAACAAGTTTGACTCCGTTGCCCATGTCAATAAGGGTGTCCCACCATTCGGCGTTGTCATAGAGATAGCGCAGTTGAATACCGCGGACCTGTTTGTTTGTAAGAAGGGTGCGAGCTTCATCAAGGGAAACACCAGAATCATCCGCATGACCGGGACCCCTTTTGGGAATGGCTTCCAGAAATTTTGTACATTGTCGAATGTCTTCAAAAAGTTGATTGAGAGTTTGTGTGTCGAGTAATGCTTGGTTGAGATCGGGAAGGGCCATTTCGTTTTTCATGTTTTTAACCTGCTTTAATCCGGGGTGAGGTGTGGGGTCTTGGGGCATAGGGCGTGTGGGGGAAGTTGCAAGAGGTACGGTCTTTTTATTTACGAAAAGTTGAGCAATGAAGTTCCCCTTCAAAAAATGACGCCGTGAACAGTTGGGCTCATTCATTTGACCACACCTATTGAAGGGCCTTGGTCTTTGTCGTTAGTAAGGGCGTGACACTGAAAGCAGTTTTTGCGCTCAGGGTGGGTGGTGCGAATAGCTCGATTCCCCTTAAGACCATGGCAACTCAGGCAATCGTTGCGCATCCAAGTGCTGTGGGGGATGGTGGGTGGTGCGACAGGAGAAGCACGGCTACCCTTCATTGTCTCTTTGAGGCCTCTAAAGTGATTTTTAAAAACGGGAGAATCTTCAAGCAAACTATTGTTATTTTCCACGTGGCATTGGGTGCAATTGCTGTAATGGGGATGAGAAATCTTGCTGGCGGTACGATCTGCTACCCGAATTCCCAATTCATGGCAGGCCAGACAACTGGTGGAAGATTGTTGAATGATAGGATGAGGAACCGTGGGAGGAGCACCTGCATAGGCCCGCCGTTCGTGAGTCTTTATTTTTATAGCAGGGGTGTTTCGTTGTTGGAGTTTGTTCAGATGATTTTTCCAATGGGCATTGGCTTTGAAATCGATATTATGCATTTCATTGTAGCTAACAGCCTGTCTGGCATTGTGTACCGGGGGCATGGGGTTTTCAATGACTTCCGTTGTTTGCGGTGTTACTTCTCTGGTACCTATCAAAAAACCCACGACCGAAAGGCAAAATAATACGAATATCGCCAGTTCAAAAACTCTTTTATGTTCGCTCAAGATTTTCTCACATTTGCTGCACACTTTTTGTAATCTGGCTGTTTGCTAATAGGACAGAATTCATGCAAAGTGAGTTCATTGATGAGTAGATTCTCATCAAAAAAAGGAACGAACAGGGAACCTTCAGGTGGATTGCCTCGACCATTAATCCAGGCAACTAGTTCCAGTTTTCCTCGGCGCGTGTTGATGATCACCTTGTCTCCACTGGTGACGCCCATGCGTTTCGCATCTTTTTTATTCATTTCCACATAAGCATGAGGCATGGCATTTCTCAACTGAGGAATACGCCCTGTCATGGTGCCAGAATGCCAGTGCTCTACAACGCGTCCCGTACACAGCCAGAAGGGATATTCTTTGTCTGGCATTTCTGGAGGATTTTCGTAAGGGCTAAACCAGATCTGGGCCTTATGGTTATTGGTGGTGCTGTGGTAAAATTGGAAGTCAGTTCCCTTTTCCACATAAACATCATGCCCTTCAACAAAACGCCAGCGGGTTTCCTGCCAGCGCCCATTTTTTTTCACAACAGGCCAGCGCATGCCGCGGTGTTTCACCAGTTCATTATAAGGGGCTACGTTTTTATGTTTCAGAAAGGTAAATTGACGGTATTCGCTGTAAAGTTTTTCATCTACATTAACATCATAATAGTGTTCCCACTTCCAGATGGGAATTGTCTTTCCTGAATTATCGGCGATGTGGAAGATAAAGCGTCCATCTTTATCTTTCATCCCTTCGTGTCCTAGTTCCATTAGGCGATGAGCTACGGCAATCGTCATCCAACAATCGTCGCGGGCTTCACCGGGTGGGGATACCATCTTGAACCACTGTTGGGTACGACGTTCCGAATTGCCGTAGACTCCATTTTTTTCTACCCACATTGCTGCTGGAAGAATCAAATCCGCATATTGAGTCGTGGCGGTAGGGTACACGTCAGAAACAATCATAAATTTGTCTTTTAGTTTGTCTTTGGCCTGTATCAGCTTTTTCACGTTGGGAAGAGTTTGTCCCGGGTTGGTTACTTGGACCCAAATTGTGGAAATGTCACCACCCTGATCTCTGGGGGTGCAAAACTTCTCCCACATCTTTACCGTATGATAACCAGGTTTATCATTCACACGGCCGGAAGGCAAATTCCAGAATTCTTCAGAATGGGTTCGATGTTCAGCTTTTTTCACAATCCGCCCTCCAGGAAGGGCATGGGCTAGAGTGCCAACTTCGCGTACGGTGCCACAGGCAGCTGGTTGGCCAGTAAGGCTTTGGGGACCGTCTCCGGGATGACCAAAGTGACCACTTAGCAAATGGATCCCATGCAACAGTCGATTCACCGCTGTACCACGAGTATGCTGGTTCATGCCCATACACCAAAGGCTCGTGATTTTGAGTTTGGGGTTGGAAAATAAGTCAGCTAGCATGATGATTTTTTCTTTGGGAACGCCACTAAGCTTTTCAACATATTCGGGAGTGTAGTCAGCGACAGATTTTTTATATTCCTCAAAACTTATTTCTTTACCAAATAGAGAAAAAGGTTCCGTTTCTCCGCGGAAACTACAATGTTTTTCAACAAATTCCTTGTGATAGGTCTTATTTTTAACGAGCAGGTGAGCAATACCATTGATCAGTGCCAGATCTGTGTGGGGGACAAATTCCAGATATTCATTAGCGTGGCCAGATGTCCGGGTCCGACGGGTACCTATATCTATGAAGGTCAGTTTTTCACCACGACTGCGTCGGTCGATCAACCGGCTGAAGAGAACGGGATGCATTTCTGCGGGATTGTTTCCCCAGGTGATTACGACATCGCAAACGTCAAGGTCATCATAACAACTGGCGGGCTCATCTACGCCATAAGTGCCAAGGAACCCTGTCACGGCGGACGCCATGCATAGGCGGGCATTGGGGTCAATATGATTGTTTGAGAGACCACCTTTAATAAATTTTTGAGCAGCATAACCTTCGGGGATCGTCCATTGCCCAGAGCCGTAAATGGCAAATCCCTTAATGTCTTTCATGATTTGTTTGGCGACGATATCAATAGCTTCGTCCCATTCGATCTCAACAAATTTTCCATTCCGGCGTACTTGGGGTTTAATGAGGCGGTCTTCTCCATAGAGAGCTCCACCAACATGGTATCCCTTCACACAAAGGAGCCCTTTGTTCACGGCGGCTTTGCGGTCTCCAGCAATGGCGACCACTTTGTCATTTTTGACTCCTACCTGAACATGACATCCCGTACCACAAAAACGACAAGGTGCTTTATCCCAAGTTACGTCCGGTATTTTGGCGAGTTCGTCTTCTTTAATGTCCGAAGAAACCGTGTCATCTTGAGCAGCTAAGTGCTTCCCCATGGCAATTGTGGTGGCCGTGGCCATTGCAGAATTTCTGATAAATTTTCTTCGGGAAAGACTCATACGATATCCTCTTCAAATGAGACGAAAACTACGTCGATATGGTTTATGACATCATGGTTGTTGAGCCAGTGCCAAGCTTTTTTGTTTTCTTTTTCGCTAATTGTGTCGAGAACAGCAGGAAGTTTGTGGCCATAAAGCTCACCTAATTCCAACATATCCTGACCGATGAACTCTTCCGGAATTTTTTTTTCTTTCAGGTCGAGAACAAGTCCGCTGATGGGCATAAATTTTCTCCATTTCAGACACCAATACTTTAAAAGTCTTCTTCCTTATTAACAAATGATGTGCCAATATTCGTTTTAGCACTTTAAGTCTAAAATTCGCTTTTTAGACAAAAAAATAGGGTTAATCTCCGTGTTCTATGGTGAATATTTACCATGAAAATGCCGCAATTCTAAAGATAGTTTCAAAAATAAAAGGTTTCTTGAATGGCATCTTATTTGCGCATCGTGATCTTATGAAAAAATATTTTTTTATGGTTTTCCTTGCTCTGGGAATCTTTTTCATATTGTTTTTGGCATATTCGAAAGATTATGAAGTGCGTCAGAGTAAAGTGGAAACATCCACAAAACAGTTTCCGGTGACAGTTCAACGCAATTACGCACCCAGTGTCAAAACAGACAAGGTAGACCACTTTGGTCGTGCCATTGAAGTAGACTGTGTCTCCTGCCATGCCACAAAAGAAGCGAACGTGTCATTGCAGGATTCGGGCCAGTTGAAAGAATTTCATCAGGGCATGAATTTCAAACATGGCGAACTCAGTTGTCTCAGTTGCCATAATAAGAATGATTACAATTCTTTGAGAAAAGCTGATGGGGAATCAATTTCTTACGAAAATGTAATAAAACTTTGCGCTCAATGTCATGGTCCTAAGTACCGTGATTATAAAAAAGGAGTACATGGGGGGATGACAGGATACTGGGATCTCAGCAAAGGACCTCGTTTCCGTAATAATTGTATAAATTGTCACGATGCCCACGCCCCTGCATTCCCAAAATTTAATCCGGTTTTCCCACCCAAAGACCGTTTCTTAAAGAAAGACAAGTATCATGACTGACACGAATAAAGGTTTTAGCCGTCGTACTGCTATGAAAGGCTTGGGGGCGACACTTGGATTGGCTGCCTTTGCCAAGGCGATCAAACCTTTGACAGAATGGTCAGAAGATTTATCTGTTGATGAATTTCTTCAAAAACATTACTGGGAACTGACACCTCCGGAATTGGAAAAGGTCATTGCCCGATTGGAAGAGGATGTAAAAAATGATCCAGATTATGGGGTCGATGTTGATATCAAAGATTACCGTCCTGAGGAAGGAGTGCAGTTTGCTTATGCCCTGAATCTTTCAATTTGTGTGGGTTGCCGCAAATGTGCCAAAGCCTGTCATGTGGAAAACAATCATGATCGCGAAACCAACAACAGTTATATCCGTGTTCTTGAAATGAGTAAGGGTTCAATAGACATGGAGGAAGGTAGGGTTGATTATGGCGGACCGGTTCCCAAGAATGACAAGTTTTATATGCCCGTACAATGTCAACAATGTGAAAATGCTCCTTGTGTGAAAGTTTGCCCTGTGGAAGCTACCTGGCAGGAAGACGATGGGATTGTTGCAGTGGATTATAATTGGTGCATTGGTTGTCGCTATTGTGAAGCCGCATGTCCTTACCACGCAAGGCGTTTCAACTGGAAGAAACCCGAAGTTCCAAAGGAAGAAATCAATCCTGATCAAGGTTATCTTTCTAACCGTATACGTCCTCAGGGAGTGGTGGAAAAATGTACTTTTTGTTTGCACCGTACCCGGGAGGGCAAGGCACCTGCCTGTCTGGAAGCATGTCCAACAGGTGCCCGGGTTTTCGGTAATATGCTGGACCCCAATTCAGAAATCCGTTCAGTTCTTGAGAGCAAGAGGGTTTTTGTATTAAAGGAAGAGCTTGGTACAAAGCCTCGTTTCTATTACTTTTTTGACTGATAGGGAATAAAGTCCATGAACACTCAAGATCATTTTATCAGTTATCCTAAATTTCTAAAGAAAGCTTTCGGTTGGGCCACCAATGGTAGTTGGAGGTTTTATTCATGGATGACAGTATTGACTGCTATCGCTCTGGTAGGCCTGCATGCTTGGGCCGTTCAGGTACGTGATGGAATGGATGTGACGGGTATGAGTGATCATGTTTCTTGGGGGCTGTATATTGCCAATTTTACTTTTATCGTGGGAATGGCAGCGGGGTCGGTGATGATGGTGATACCGGCCTATCTTTACAAAAACAAGGAAATGCATGACATCGTTATTATTGGTGAGTTGTTGGCTATCGCCAGTATTGTGATGTGCTTGTGCTTTGTGACAGTAGACCTGGGAAGACCAGATAGGTTTTGGCATTTACTGCCACCCATGGGTAAATTTAACTGGCCGATGTCCATGTTGACATGGGATGTGATCGTGCTCAATGGATACCTACTGATCAACCTACATATTTGCGGCTATCTTCTTTATATGCGTTATCTTGGTAAAGATCCTAACCCCAAATGGTATGTCCCTTTTGTTTTCCTGTCAATTTTTTGGGCCATCAGTATTCATACAATTACTGCATTTTTGTACTGTGGACTTGGAGGCCGTCCTTTTTGGAACACTGCCCTTATGCCTCCAAGATTTCTGGCCTCAGCCTTTGTCTCTGGTCCGGCCTTTATCATTCTAGTTCTTCAGGTGATACGACGCTTCTCTAGTTTCTCGGTGGGGGAGCAACCCCTCAAAACCCTTCTGGCCATTGTACGTATTTCTATTTGTATTAACCTGCTTATGATGGTTTCCGAGCTTTTTACCGAATTTTATACCGACAGTGCCCATGTCAGTGCCGCAAATTATCTTTACTTTGGCTTGCATGGTTACGCAGGACTGGTGCCCTGGATATGGACAAGTCTCATCCTTATGCTTACCGCGACTGTCCTCTTTATGACTCCAAAGGTTACAGAAAAGAAGAAACGTCTCAATATAGCTTGTGTGTTGGCTTTTGTTGGTATCTGTATTGAAAAGGGAATGGGACTTATCATCCCTGGTTTTATCCCTTCTACCCTTCATGAAATTGTGGAATACAATCCTAGTATTGTGGAATGGAAAGTCACGGCCGGTATCTGGTGCTTTGGACTGATGATATATACTGTGGCGCTGAAGATTGCGGTCCCGATTTTTGAAGAAAAAAAATAAGTAAGAAAAGTGAACAGAGATCACATTCATTGAAATATAAAAAAAGAAGTATGTAAAAAATTGGTGGTGGAGTATCACTCATACATCATATCTTTAACATTTTGCAAATCATCAGCAAAACATGTTCGTCGTAATAACATCTCCCCACCTTTAAAAAAATTATTTTTTATTCGCTTTTAATTTCTCAGTGGCTTCAAATTCAAAGTCACTTTTTTTGTTCACAAAAAACTGCTCTACCAGAAGGCTGTGGTTGCCGCCTTCATCCTGAACCAGTTTTCCTTTCACCGTGATCTGGGCCAAATGATATATCTGGTGTTTGTTTAGAATATCTTGTTTGATTAATTTTTTTTGGGCATCGTTGAACTCAACGAGGGCAGATCCGGACCGGACCTGATCTTTAGTGGCTCATCAAGGTATCCAGGGGAGCTCGGGGTTGGCCTCTTCGCAGGAGGTCATCAGATCTTTTCCGAGCAAACGAAAAGAGGCGCGACCTTTGTAAATATCGCCTACGCCACCGGTAGCCACAATAGTTTTGCCAAGGTTTTCTGTGCTGAGCAGGCTTTTGATATCTTTGCCTTTTTCAATGGGGGCATCACTCAAAAAAGTTTTGATAGGGTCCCGGGTGGCAGGAGTTTTAGTTGTTTGAGTTGCCGACTTGTCTTGAGAATGGGGTTTGGCCGTGTTTGTGCCAAACATATAAAAACCAAGTACCGCTAACACAATAAGAAGCACCAGGGGGCTAAATATTTTCATTTTGTTCTCCTTCTATACCGCACGGATACTTTCCACCGTACTCATTTTCATACTTTTGATACCGGGCACAATGGCGCCGATAAAACCAATAAATAATGCCAGGCCAAAACCGGCTAACATTTCAGCCATGCCCACATGCAGGGCAAAGGCACCCATGGGGATGCGCAGGGCAAAGTCGTTTGCCAAAGTGGCCAGAGTCGCACCCAGTACACCTCCGGCAGAGGCAATAATTACAGATTCAATACAGAGCCCCACAAAAATGCCCATTTTACTAAAACCTAAAGTGCGCAGCGTACCAAATTCCCTAAAGCGGCCCAACACGGCAGCATACATGGTGTTAGTGCCGCCCAGCACGCCACCAAAAACCACAAGGGCTAGCATAAAATACACAATCAGACCCAGAGAATTCATTGTTTTGGCCAGCTTGCTGTAAAAGGATGTTTCGGTCAAAGATTTTACTTCGAGATCGATACGTTTTTCACAAAAGTAATTGATATCGTCTACAGCTTCGGCGCTGTCAACCACTAACGAAATAGCCGAGTAGTCATTGCGCTTGGTGGCCACAATCAAATCATCGGCATCACACCAGATCTCCGATTCATAAACTGTTCCGGGAGCTTCAAAAATGCCCACAATTTCCCAGCTGTGATCGGCCACAAATAATTTTCGGCCAACTTTCAGGGCATCGTTTTCAAGGCCCATTTGAGCTGCCACCAATTTGCCCACCATGATTTGATGGCCGCGTTTGGCTTCGTGGCCTTCAATAATATTGACTTGTGGGTGCACCCGATAGGCCATGGACTTTACACCGCGCATTACGGCCAGGTTAAAATGGTCTGCATTTTCTGCCAGGCGAACCTTAGCACCATGGTAGACTTCAGGGGAAATCAGTCGCTGACCATACTCTTCCTTGATGCCGGAAAAACTGGCGGAAAGGGTATCCACACTGCCCTTGCTGATACTTGACATTGTGATGTCGTCGTCTATTTTCGAACTGAGGATGATCACATTTTGTTTCGAAGCCGATCTGATTTGCCGCTTGTTAAGTCCTGTCGCAAAACTGTGCATTAAGATACAGCCAAACACCACCAGTGCCAGACCCAAAATGGTCAGCAAGGTGCGCAGAGGTCGCCGCCCCAAATTGCGTAAGTTATAACGGAGAGGGATAAACCTGAAAGTCAAAACACCCTCCTCAAACCATCCACAATATTGCTGCGCGATGATTGCAGAGCCGGCAGAAAACCACCCAAAAAACCAATCACCATGGCGGTGGCCAAACCGGCCAACTGCACATTGAGGTGGGGGCGAAAGTTGACCTGCAGCCCACACACACCAATGCCGTAATCGCCAGATTTTAAAATGCCATAACACAGCGCCATACCAATAAGTCCACCGAGAGTGGAAATAATCACACTTTCCATCACCACCAGCAGGCCCACCCGCAGGGGTGAAAAACCCAGGGTACGCAATACGGCGGTTTCCTGAACCCTTTCCTGGGTAGCCATGTAAATGGTGTTGCAGACCAGAACCAAAATAATCACCACTGAGAGATAGCCCAAAAACTGGCTGAAGTCGATCAGACCCTTAATGGTTTTGAGGCCAGAAGTAATAAAGCTGCGTTCGGGTTTGGTGTCAGTTTGAATAGAATCAACACCGAAATATTTGTCGATATGACTGGCTACGTTTTCAAGCTCTCTGCCATCGTCCACTTTCACAAATATTTGGGTGGCAAAACTGTTTTTACCCAGGCCCTTAGCTTCCTGAAGAAAGGGCAGGTGCACCAGGGCCACCGATTCAAAAGCCGAACCATTGTTTTCATATATGCCGCAAACGTTGAAGGTGATGCCATTCATCTCGGCGGCTTCGCCCACCTTCCAGTTGCGTTTGCGTGCCAAGGCCTTGCCCACTACGGCGTCGGCGCTGTCGGCCATAAATACGCTGTAATCTCCCGAAATGAAATTAAGTTTTCTGAAGTCTTGCACTGCGCTGGGGTCTACGCCATATACGGTCACCAGATCCAGATTTGCACCGCAACGGTTGATGTGTACCAGGGCTGGCATAACTGCGCTGACATGTTTCATTTTTTTTATGCTGGGCAGGTACCGCACCGGTAACTTGCTTTGAGTGGGTCAGTAGCGGTCTTTTTGAAAAATCACTAGCACCTGATCATCGCTGGAGTTTTTGATAACGGTTTGCACGCCGTCGCTGATGGTGAGTACCGAACAGAACACAAAAATAGAAATCAACACACCCAATATGGTGATGAGGCTGCGCAGTTTATTGCGCCACAGGTTTCTTAAAGCGTATTGAAACAGTTTCATCTTTAATTCTGTGCCTTCTGCGTGTCTTCCACAATCACACCTTTTTGAAGATGAACCGTTCTATCTGCTCTAAGGGCTACGTTGGGGTCGTGAGTCACCACCACAAAGGTTTTTTTGAAATCTTGATGGAGTTTGTCAATGAGGTTAAGAATGTCTTTGGCACTTTTAAAATCGAGGTCTCCAGTAGGTTCGTCTGCCAAAATGATTTGGGGGTCTGTCACCAGTGCCCGGGCAATGGCCACCCGTTGTTCCTGCCCACCTGAAAGCTGGCGGGGGTAGTGGTCGCTTCGATCTGTCAAGCCAACCGCATCAAGCACAAGTTGAGAACGTGCCTTGCGTTCGGCAGCCGACATATTAAGCAGGGTGAGTGGCAGCTCCACATTTTCATAGGCGGTGAGTACGGGAATAAGGTGATAGAGTTGAAAGATATAGCCAATGGTGCGCGTACGCCACTTCGAGAGTTGGGTCGAGCTCATGGTGGTAATTTCCTGCCCGTTTATTTTGATGCTTCCAGAGGTGGGGGTGTCGATACCGGCGATCAAATTCATGAGGGTGGTTTTGCCTGAACCTGATGGGCCCATCAGCGCCAGATACTTGCCATCTTCTACATTTAACGAAACACCATTAAGAGGTTTGACCTCAGTCGTGCCCTTGTGAAAAACTTTAGTGATGTTAGAGATTTCAATCATTGATCAAGCTCGCTTTTTAGGGGTTATGAATACGTTCACCATCTTTAAGGCCTGTCACATCGCTGACAATCACTTTTGAAGTGGGGTTCAGGCCACTGAGTACGGCTGTCAGTTCGCCTTCTATGGTTTGCCCCAGTTCCACGAAGGTTTTTTGGGCGATGTGGTGATCAGATTTTCTTCTGACAATAAAAACATAATTTTTGCCGTTTTCTTTTTGCAGGGTTTTTTGTGGAATAAAAAGTTGGCTGCTTTCCCGAGAAGTATTGCCGGGGCTTATGGTTTTCGGCATAAACCGTATTCTCACCAAGACATCGGGCAAGAGAGCCTCATGGGTTTCAAGTAAAAGTACTTTGACCTGAATGGTATTTTTTCTGATATCGGCTTCTTTCACAAAACGTAACACCTGGCCTTTAAAAATTTTATCAGGTACAGATTCCACCCTGATGTTGCAGACTTGCTCCATATAAACTTTTTCCACATCCACTAAGTTCACATCTACCCTAGCCTGAATTTTCCCTGGAGTGTAGAGAGAAAGTATTTTTGAATTGTGGTCGTCGAGGTGCTGCCCAGGCACGGCAAAACGTTTTAATACGGCCCCATCCACAGGTGAGATGATTTTGCAGCGGTCTAAATTGAGTTTAGAAAACTCCACATCAAGACGAGCTTCTTTTATTTTTGCTTTCATTTGGGCGAGTTCGCTTTCTGATTGCTTTAACGTTAACAGGTCTATGGCATCTGCCTTCTGTAATTCGCGGTCACTTTTTACTTTACTCTGCCAGTAACTTTCCTGGCTTTTGAGAGTTTCCAGTTTGGCTAGGTCTTTTTGGTGTTTCCATTTGAAGTCCCTGTCGTCCAGTTCGGCCAGCAACTGTCCTTTTTTAACACTTTCTCCTTCTAAGACATGAATTTTAGTTACCCAACCTTCAATAAGGGCCGAGGCATAGATGGCATAGGGGTCGGGCTCTACCCAGCCGGCTGCTTCGAAGGAGGCCATGGCGGTCGTACTTCCTGTGTTGGCCATTTTCTGGATGGGCTGAATGGTTTGCACTTGCCTGCGCGGTCTGAACTCTTCCCACAGCTGATAAACCACACAGGACACAAGGCCCAAAACAATAAGGATGATCACCAAGCCTTTCATCGACCGTTTACTTTCGTTTTGATCGTTCGAGATAGTGAGCTGTGAAAGATTTACTTTGTTCATGGAGATATCTTTTTGAAGAGGGGGTAACCCAGGGTCTGCTCCAAGTCCATGGCCGATGCCAAAAGGGTCTGCTGCAGGGCCCAGTATTCTTTCAGGCTGTGAAATTCACCCTCAAACATTTCTACGCTGTCTTTGAGGGCTTCCGGATTTTTTCGCAGGGCCACAATACTGGCATCGCTTGCTTTTGAAACGGCAGGAAGCACATCGTTCTGCCAGTTTTTGCGGTTATGGAGGTGGTTATTAAATAGGGCAAGAGTTCTTTCTATACTATGCGCCAGATGTAACAGGCGCTTCTCTATCCTGTGCCTTGTTTTGAGACGCTTGGCAGCAGCGCTTTCAATCTGGCCTTTACTGTGGCGGCTGTCGGGAAAGTTCAGTGTGAGGGAGCCGCCAAAAATATCGCTGCCGGGGCCAAACCTGAAGGTAGGGCCCAGATACATCGAGGGGTATTGGCTGGCCACGGCTTTTCGTAATTCCTGTTCCTTTATTTCGTATTGTGCCAAAAGAAGCTGGAGGTCCCACCGCTTTTGAAGTGCTGCACTTTTTAATGTGGTTTTGTTTTCCAGTTGTTCGGCCGTGTAGCTAATGGGGGAGGCCTCAAAAAAATGTTTCGTTTCAGGCATCAGGCCAATGCGTTCTTTTATATTTTTTGTGAGATTGATTTCTTTGACACGAATATCTGAAATTCGGGTGTCTATTTCAGAAGCAAACATCACATACATCGACCACGCCGATTGGGTACTGCGTTTACTCTTTTTGAAGGCGGTGGCTGATTTACCAATGTTATCCACATATTTTTTTTGCAGTGCAATCAGGGATTTTTTTTCTGCTCGCAACAAACTGAGGGCAGCAAAGTTTCTTCTCAAGAAACTATACAATTGCCACTGGGCCTCAAACATACTGAGCTGAGCGGAGAGAATTTTGGCATCGCCTATGGCCATAGAGGCTTTTTTCAAATCACTGCCCAGTATTTGTTTGATGTCAAACATTAAAGAGCTTTGGTGGCGGCCATCAGAAAACTTGCTGGTGTTTTGTGCGTTGAAGGTAACCGCACCGATGCCTGAAACTGCATACAGCCATGATTGCTGATTTTTTATTTCTTCACGGTAAATGGCGAGTTCGGGGCTAAAGGATAGGCCCACTAGGAAACTTTCATCAATACTCAGTCCGTTATCGGGTTCAAAAGAAATGTTTTGGCCGTTTAGAACACGGCTGTTTTTCAGGCGCTCCTGGGCGACGTTGATATGTTCTTGAGTTATTTCCCTAGCACCCAATTCCTGAAACAGTTTTTCATGATTAATGGACGCTTCTTCATAACTGCTGCATGCCGTTTGAATACAGAGACTCATCAGAACCAGTAAGGCTTTGAATTTCATAATTAAGGAATTTTCTTTTTGAGTGAGTAATACACAAACTTACCTTCTTGTTTAGAATTGATCCAACCAGCCTTTTTCAAAATATTCAAATTCTGTGAAACGGTTGATACGGGTTGTTCAAGGGTATGCGAAATATCACAAACACATGATTTCTCTACCTCTAATATCTTAAGTATGGCAAAGCGCCCTGGGTGCCCTATGGCCTTATAACTGCCCGCCATCTCCTTCAACACTTCACCGCTCGGTACCACTTTCTTCAGCTTCTTGATTTTGGCCGTGTTGTGACAAACAGTTCTCTTAGTTTTAGTGACCATCAGCGTATCCTTATCATTACGTCATTTCTAGAAATAACGTAATGAATAAAAGAGCAATAGTCAACAAAAATTTCGAAAATGATAAAAAACGTGTAAATTAATTGGAATTTTGTGCTTTCCTATAAATTTATTTCTATTTTTAACTATGTAAATTAAATTTTTGTTGAGCGGTGCATTTCCTCAACAACATCTCTTAACTTGTTGTCTTGAGTTTTTAGACAGTGTTTCATTGTGGTCGAAAGGGGTAAAGATTTGGGAGGCCCATTTGAAGGATTATAAGCGGACGAAAATAATCAGTTGGTCACGACAGGGGAAATTAGAATTTGTACAGCATTATACTGATGGGGTTTTGCATGGAGATTTTGTAGTGTACCATCCCAATGGTCAGGTTCACAAATCAGGAAGATACAGACATGGTGATGAAACAGGGGTTTGGGAAGAGTTTGATGAACAGGGAAATATGGTTTCTTCTGAAACAAGATAATGAGTAAAATTTTACTTCCTTCAGGTTTTTTTCTGATTTTTCTTTCGGCAATGTTAACCGACTTTTGGAACAGCGACCACGGGCAGCATAACATTTTAAAGGGGCGGATCTTTCTACTTCCACAATTTTAGAACTACCAACGTATCTTCTCCCTGACCCCACACGGGACAGGGTTAATCATATAGGATTGTGAGGGTTTTCGATGCTTTCCTTACGCTATTCAAAAGGAGTTCAAACGTTTCATATGAATCAAAAAAGCTTTATCGTATTTTCAATAGTCTCATAACATTCAATTGTCTCATATGCGCCAAATAAAAGTTTCACTGTGTTTGCGTCATTTTTCACTCTTCCATTCACAAGAATTAAATTAATCCCAGAAAAATCTGTGATTAGCATTTCGTTTTTC
>Ga0316192_10000938_pt1 | contig 21459 bp, 21 predicted proteins | sample MerIslwburrow_MG_FD_204931 | JGI IMG/M metagenome (GOLD analysis project Ga0316192, IMG submission 204931) | Coastal sediment microbial communities from Maine, United States - Merrow Island worm burrow | ecosystem: Environmental > Aquatic > Marine > Coastal > Sediment | place: USA: Maine...
AGGCTGTTGAGCATGTAGGGACGATCGATACCGGCCCGGATGAATTCTTCGCGAGAAGCGAGCTTTACGATTAATGTCTCTACATCTTCCGGTGCGGCCGAAAGCAGCTCGATTTCTGCATTCAGTTCCTGGTTTAGCGCTGTAGTAACTTCGATTTCACCCAGGCCCAGGGTGAAGCCGTAATCAGGCAGAAGTAGTGCCCCAAACGCCAAGGCAAAGATGATTTTACGCACTGGTTTCCCCTCTCATACTGTCAAGGCAAGGCCTTGAGCCCTGCTGCAGTCCCCTGTTTTTGTTATTGTTGTAATTAAGTTCCCGACCCCTTCGGCAACTCCTTGATAATATACTTCAAGTATCTACGGTTAAATATAGGTTATAAATACTCTTTTATCAAAATTTCCGCAATTTGCACGCTATTTAATGCCGCCCCTTTGCGCACGTTATCGGCCACGACCCACAGATCCAGCCCTTTTTCATGTGAAATATCCTCGCGAATGCGACCCACATAAACAGGATCATTATTTGCACCTTCAGTCACCGCAGTCGGGTAACCGCCGTCTTTGCGATCATCCAGCACAACGATGCCATCAGCACTGGATAGCAACTCACGAGCTTGCTCGGCAGTGATCTTCTTACCCGTTTCAATATGCACCGCTTCGGAATGCCCGTAAAAAACCGGCACACGAACCGCTGTTGGATTCACCTGGATGGCGTCATCCTCGAAAATCTTGCGGGTCTCCCACACCATTTTCATTTCTTCCTTGGTATAGCCGTTGTCGAGGAAGACATCGATTTGCGGCAGCACATTGAATGCAATCTGTTTCGGATACACTTCGGTTTTAATTGGTTTGGCATTGAGCAGCTGAGCCGTTTGACCCGCCAGTTCCTCGATAGCTTCCTTGCCGGTACCCGAAACCGCCTGATAGGTCGCTACATTAATACGCTCAATACCCACTGCATCCCTGATCGGCTTAAGTGCAACCAGCATTTGTATTGTTGAGCAATTGGGGTTGGCAATAATGCCGCGTGTCTTGTAATCAGCGATGGCGTGCGGATTCACTTCAGGCACAACCAGCGGTATGTCATCGTCATAGCGAAACTGCGAGGTGTTATCGATAACCACGCAGCCGGCTGCCGCAGCTTCAGGTGCATATACTTCTGAAATCGATGCGCCGGCAGAGAACAAACCAATCTGTACTTTGGAAAAATCAAACTCGGCCAGATCCTGCACGCTTAGCAGTTTGTCACCGAACTCGACTCTTTTTCCGGCCGAACGACTGCTCGCCAGTGCATAGACTTTGCCCACAGGAAACTTGCGCTCTGCCAGAATCGACAACATGGTTTCACCCACTGCGCCGGTGGCACCTACAACAGCTACATCAAATGTCTTGCTCATACTCTCTTGTGTAATCTCATCGCTCAGGCAGACAGCTCGCCCAGAACTGCCTCACCCATCTCAACTGTACCCACTTCCTTGCAGCCCTCGGCCATAATATCCGGCGTACGCAAACCCTGATCAAGAACCTTGCCAACGGCATGCTCGATTTTATCAGCCAGTGTCGCATAATCCAGGCTGTAGCGCAGCATCATGGCCACCGATAAAATGGTTGCCAGCGGGTTTGCCACACCCTTGCCCGCAATATCGGGGGCTGAGCCGTGAATCGGTTCGTACATGCCCTTGCTGTTCGCGTCCAGCGAAGCCGAAGGCAACATACCAATCGAACCTGTGAGCATAGCCGCAGCATCAGAAAGGATATCACCAAACATGTTCTTTGTTACCATTACATCAAACTGCTTGGGCCACTTCACCAGCTGCATTGCTGCGTTATCAACATACATGTGACTGAGCTCGACCTGGGGATAATCCGCACCGGCCTTGATGACCACCTCGCGCCAGAGCTCGGAAACTTCCAGCACATTCGCCTTGTCCACCGAGCACAGGCGCTTGCCACGCTTCATTGCGATGTCAAAAGCAACCCGGGCGATACGGTCAACTTCGGATTCACTGTAAACCAGGGTATTGAAGCCTTCGCGCTCACCGTTGCCTTTCTCGCGTATACCTCTAGGCTCACCAAAATAAATGCCGCCGGTGAGTTCGCGCACGATCATGATATCCAGCCCCGCCACGACATCCGGCTTGAGTGAAGACGCATCCGCAAGTTGTGGATAGAGGATTGCCGGACGCAGGTTTGCAAACAGGCCCAGCTCGGAACGCAGGCCAAGCAAGCCTCTTTCGGGGCGCAACTCGCGTGGCAGATCTTCATACTGTGGCCCACCAACAGCACCCAGCAGAATTGCATCAGATTCTTTTACCAGGGCAAGGGTTTCATCAGGCAATGGCTTGCCGGCCGCATCATAACCGGCGCCTCCGACCGGGGCCTCGGCCATTTCTATATCGAGACCGTTACTTTTTAGATATTCCAGCAGCTTGACTGCTTCAGCAATGATCTCGATGCCGATGCCGTCTCCCGGCAAAACTGCAATCTTTTTACTCATACATGTACCTGATGAATTATGTACAACTCCCGAAGAATACGGCAGGCGGAATTATACGCTATTTATGTTTACGTGTTTATCGCAAGCCGCTATCAGACCGATAACATTACTGCTTGCCTGCAAATGGATCCTGCGTTTTGTCGACTGTAAACCCTTCGCTGTTTTCAGACGCATTGTGTTGATCTGCATTTGTCTGTTGCATCACGGGTCCTGAATACTCAGTATCTGCGATTTCCTTGAGCGCCTGTTTTTCTGCGACTTCTTCAATCCAGAACTTGCGTGTATTCATTGTGTCCGGCTCGAACTGCAATGAGGTTTTGACACGCAGGTAGTAACTTTTATTCATTTCAACAGTCAGGCTCAGCGCAGCATCAGCAAAATATTGATCCGTCGGATTCAGGCCAACCGCATGCTTGCCGGTTTGAAGGTATACATACCTGTAATCGCCACTTCCAATGCTGAATTTTTCATTGCCGTCAATCACCACTTTCGGCGACATCATGAAATTGGTCGAAGAGGATGGACGATAGATATAAACAATCGACCCCTTGTCTGCATCCTGTGGCGCGGGTACAAATGTCGACGCTTTATTCGAGCATGCTGTTACCAGCAAAACTACTGACAGGAAAACAATTTGCCGGACTGTGTGCAATCTACGTTTCGAATAGCTCATTTATGCGCCTGCGGATTTTTATTATTTATACACACCATCAGAACAACCATGGTGAGTTTTGTTTTCTTTGCTGTTCGTACGCTTTGATCTCATCTGCATGCTGTAAAGTCAGGCCGATATCATCAAGCCCGTTCAACATGCAATATTTTTTAAATTCATCAATTTCAAAAGCATAAACATTTTCACCCGCAGTTACGGTCTGCGACTCGAGATCAATCGTAAATTCAATACCCTTGTTTTTTTGAACCTTGTCGAAAAGACCATCGACAACAGCACTATCAAGAATGATCGGCAGCAAGCCGCTCTTGAAACTGTTATTGAAAAATATATCAGCAAAACCGGGGGCAATGACCGCACGAAAACCAAAATCCGTCAGCGCCCACACCGCATGCTCACGTGATGAGCCGCAGCCGAAATTTTCACGCGCAAGCAGAACCGTAGCCCTGTCATATGGCTGCTGATTGAGAATAAATTCCGGATTGACACGACGTGTTGAATTATCGATGTCCGGCCCACCTTCATCCAGATAGCGCCAGTCATCGAATGCATTCGGACCAAAACCGCTGCGTTTAATCGACTTCAGATACTGCTTCGGAATGATCGCGTCAGTATCGACATTGGGCCGATCGAGTGGCGCCACGATTCCGCTATGTTTGGTAAATGCCTGCATCTCTTCTCTCTTAGTTGTGTGACATCAAGTCATTAACATCTACAAAATGGCCTGTTACAGCGGCAGCTGCCGCCATCGCCGGGCTCACCAGGTGCGTGCGCCCGCCCTGGCCCTGTCGACCTTCAAAATTCCTGTTAGACGTTGATGCGCAACGTTCGCCCGGTTCCAGCCTGTCCGCATTCATCGCCAGGCACATCGAGCAACCCGGTTCACGCCATTCAAACCCGGCTTCGAGAAACACCTTGTCGAGCCCTTCCTCTTCGGCCTGTTGTTTTACCAGTCCCGATCCCGGCACTACCATAGCGAGCTTGATGTTATTCGCGACTTTTCTGCCCTGCGCCACTTTTGCGGCCGCCCGCAAGTCCTCGATACGCGAATTGGTGCATGAGCCGATAAAGACTTTATCGACAGCAATCTGATTGATCGGCGTGCCGGCCTCCAGCCCCATATAGGCAAGCGCCTTGCGCATGCCATCCGCTTTCACATGATCGTCCACCGTATCCGGGTCCGGAACCGCTGTATCAATTGCCGCAACCATCTCGGGAGATGTACCCCAGGTCACTTGCGGCCTGATGCCAGCCGCATCAATATGCACGACCTTGTCGAAAACGGCGTCACTATCCGAGTGCAGCTGCTGCCAGTTTTCAATCGCACGATCACGCATCTCGCCCTGCGGCGCATACGGCCTGTTGTTTACGTAATCGATCGTTGTTGCATCTACCGCGACCATGCCGGCACGCGCACCCGCTTCTATCGCCATGTTGCACACGGTCATGCGCCCTTCCATACTGAGCGCTCGTATTGCATCGCCGCCAAATTCGATCGCAAATCCGGTGCCGCCGGCGGTGCCAATTTCACCGATAATCGTCAGCACAATATCTTTTGCGGTGATGCCTTCATTGACACGACCATCAACGGACACCAGCATGTTTTTATTTTTCTTCTGCAGCAAACATTGCGTAGCAAGCACATGCTCGACCTCGGAGGTGCCGATACCGAATGCCAGCGCACCGAAAGCACCGTGTGTGGAAGTATGAGAATCGCCGCAAACAACGGTCATGCCCGGCAATGTCGCGCCCTGTTCAGGCCCGATAACATGTACGATACCCTGGCGTATGTCAGACATATCAAACTCGGTCAATCCGAATTCGCTGCAGTTATTGTCCAGGGTCTCGACCTGCAAGCGCGCCACCGGGTCTGCTATGCCCGCACTGCGGTCCGTTGTCGGCACATTATGATCGGGTACCGCGAGTACTGAGCCTGTCCGCCAGGGTTTGCGGCCGGCAATGCGCAGGCCTTCAAAAGCCTGTGGCGATGTGACTTCGTGCACAAGGTGACGGTCGATATAAAGTAATGCGGTGCCATCTTCCTCAGTCCTCACCACATGGTCATCCCACAGCTTGTCGTAAAGCGTTCTAGCAGTCATTGTTGTTGCGTGTCCGTAAGTTCTGTTGGAGTCAATAAGGACCAAGATTAATTCAGAATATCACATAATACAAATTCATTATTTTCATATAAACTATTACTTATAGTTATATGGCTTTCATCCGAACAACAGGGCCTAAAGAACATCGACATCCAGGGCATTCAGGCATTTCTCACTGTCAGCGATACGGGCTCATTCTCCCGCGCCGCAGATGCCCTGTTTCTGACCCAGCCTGCTGTCAGTAAACGGATACAGGCGCTCGAGCATTCGCTCGGCATTACCTTGTTCGACCGCATCGGTAAAAGCATCCGCCTGACTGAAGCCGGCCACGCCCTGCTCCCCAGCTGCAGGCGCATTGTTGCCGAAATCGCCGAGAGCCGGCGCATCATCAGTAATTTGCGCAAGACCACCAGCGGGACTCTGAGCCTCGCCACCAGTCATCATATTGGCCTGCATCGATTGCCGCCGGTGCTGCGCGAGTTTTCAAACAACTACCCGGATGTTGAGTTGAAGCTGAGCTTTATGGATTCAGAAGAGGCCTGTCAGCAGATTATCAATGGTGACATTGAACTGGCGATCATCACCCTGCCTGGCGAGGATAATGACCGTCTCGAAATGAAGCCCGTATGGAACGATCCGTTATGTGTCGTGGTTTCAACACACCATCCATTGGCTGCTGAAAGCAAGCTAACCATTAAAAAGCTGCTCAATCATGCCGCCATTCTGCCGTCCAGGGGTACATACACCCGCAAGCTGATTGATACTGCATTGGGTCTTGATGAGTCGGTCAACACCTTGCTTGAAACCCATTATCTTGAAACCATAAAAGCCATGGTACAAACGGGGCTGGGCTGGAGCATGCTGCCATTATCGATGCTTGATAAAACCCTGATCGCACTCGATATCAAACATGCACGCACAACACGCCGGCTTGGCATCGTTGTTCATAGCATGAGAACGAAATCAAACGCGGCCAATGCGATGATCAGCCAGCTGATGAAGTATGCTGATGAGTCGTGAAGTGAATAAAGCGCCATACCACCAGAAAGGCAATGACGGCAACAGCGGCCGCAAGACTGAACAACCAGGCATGATCGATCTGGTCCCACAACAGGCCACTGAGTAAACTGCCAGCCGCTCCGCCTGCACCGAAACTCAGGCTTGCATATAAGGCCTGGCCCCGACCCTGGTGCTGACCGGTAAAAAACCGATGCACCAGCGAAATACTGACCGCATGAAAAACACCGAAACTGAACGCATGAAACAGTTGCGCAAAAAACAACACGGAAAGATTATCAACAAAAAAACCGATCAATAACCAGCGCACGGCCGTTAAAACAAAGCTGACCAGCAATAACTGCCGCGCCCCGACCGTCTGCAGCAGGCGATGCATCATCAGGAACACGATCACCTCAGCCATCACGCCGATCGCCCACAGCAGGCCGATCATACCGCGACTGTAACCATGGCTTTCCAGATAGATGCTGTAGAAGGTGTAATACGGCCCGTGGCTCATCAGCATCAGAAAACAAACCAGCAGAAAGGCCAGCACTACGGGTTCGCGTATCACGTGAATAATAGGCACCTGGCCTTCATGATGCGTACTCAGGCGTTCAGGCACGATCAGGCTGGCCAGCAATATGCCGGCAAGCAGCACGACAATAACCAGCGGCGCCCGGTCGATACTCGTCATATCGAAATATTCGCCGAGTAACACAACCATCATAATAAAACCGAGGGAGCCCCACAGTCTTACAACACTGTACCTGTGTTCATCGTCACCGAGATGATTCAGCGTCATGGCCTCGAACAACGGCAAGGATGAATTCCAGAAAAAACTGAATGCCAGCAAAACCAGTGACAGCCAGATAAAACCGGTATCGACGAACACACCGGCAAATGCCACCACGGCGAGCAGATTTGCCATCCGGATGATTGTGATCGGGTGCCGGGTGCGATCTGCCAGCCAGCCCCACAGATAGGGCGCGAATATCTTGGTCGCTGGAATGATCGCCATCAATATGCCGATCGACTGCGCACTGTAGTCAAGCGACTTGAGGTACAGGCTCCAGTAGGGTATCAGCGCACCCAGCGATGCGAAATAGAAAAAGTAGAAGCTGGAGAGACGCCAGTAAGGCGTTGTACTGCTAACCCGCATATTGCATAAAGGATTTGGATTTTAGGGGCAAGCTGGCTAAGCAGGTTGGGCGATCGCCCGCGGATCCATAGCCATAGCTATGGATCAAGGGGGATCGTTCAAGATGCGACGTCAGGTTGTTCGTCTCATCCATGAGACTCACCCCTGCGGGGCTTGCGCGATATTTTGTTCCTGACAAAATATTGTTCATAAAACCAAATAGGAATAGCAGTAAAAGCATTAATGCCGTTCAGCTGCAGTAGCTGATTACATTACTCATCAATGCCCATCAGTATTTATCCGCCTTTGTGCAATATGCGGGTCTGTCATCAGGCAGTATTAATCTGCACCCGCCGGAATGATAGGCGTTTGAGACTCTACGTCTGCGCATTGCGCTCGAAAACGCAGCATATGATCCATGATGACGATCGCGAGCATCGCTTCACAGATCGGTGTTGCCCGGATTCCAACACAGGGATCATGACGCCCCGTGGTCACAACTTCAGCCGCATTACCGTCGATATCAATCGTACGCCCCGGCAAGCGCAAACTGGAAGTCGGCTTGAATGCCGTGTGCACGACAATGTTCTGACCCGAAGAGATACCGCCGAGAATGCCGCCGGCATGATTACTGAGGAACCCTTCTGGGGTTATCTCATCCCTGAACGCGGTGCCTTTGGCTGCGACACAGGCAAAGCCATCACCAATCTCGACACCCTTGGCCGCATTGATCGCCATCATTGCCTGCGCGATATCCGCATCCAGACGATCAAACACCGGCTCACCCAGACCCGGGGGCACGCCTTCTGCAACGGCTGTAATATTCGCACCTACGGAATCACCCTCCTTGCGCAAGGCATCCATGTAGGCTTCCATCTCTGCAACCTTGTCGACATCCGGACAGAAGAAAGGATTGTTATTGACTTCGCCAGGATCAAATTTTTCGGCCTTGACGGGACCGAGCTGTGACAGGTAACCATAAATTTTTATGCCAAAGCTGTCCGCAAGGTATTTCTTTGCGATAGCGCCGGCTGCAACACGCATCGCGGTTTCACGCGCAGAGGAACGCCCGCCGCCACGGTAGTCCCTGAAACCATATTTCTGCTGATAGCTGTAATCAGCGTGCCCGGGACGGAACGTGTTCATGATATTGCTGTAGTCTTTCGAACGCTGATCCACGTTCTCGATGATCAGGCCGATACTGGTTCCGGTTGTCATGCCTTCAAACACGCCCGACAGGATTTTGACCTGGTCCGGTTCGCGCCGCTGCGTGGTGTGGCGTGAAGTGCCGGGTTTGCGTCGATCGAGGTCGAGCTGCAGGTCATGTTCTGACAGGGACAGGCCCGGCGGACAGCCGTCGACGATGCCGAGCAAGGCAGGCCCATGCGACTCGCCACTTGTAGTAACTGTAAACAACTTGCCTATGGTATTGCCGGACATGATGAATTCGAATCTTTTGTTGAGGAATGGTTATTATGGAGGCGATGTTAACATCAAATCACAAAGCATCGAACATCTGCTTGCTGGCACGCAGCTGTTCCGCGGTCAGCAGAAACACGCCTTCACCGCCATGCGCAAACTCCAGCCAGGTAAACGGCACCCCGGGCAGCAGCTGCATCAGTGCCGGCATTGAGTAGCCGACTTCCACTACAAGAATGCCGTGATCTGACAGGTAGTTTTCGGCCTGCTGCAGCATGGGCACAACGATATCCATGCCCGTTTTACCTGCAACCAGACCGCTGCCCGGCTCAAAGCTGAACTCCTTGTCCAGCCCGGTCATTTCATGTTCAGAAACATACGGTGGATTGGAGACGATGATATCGAATTCTTGTTGCGGTATATTGTCGAACAGGTCCGATTCAATCAACTGCAGGCGGTCTTCGAGCCCGTGATTGCTGCGATTGATAGCGGCAACATCAAGCGCATCCTTTGACACATCACTGGCGACAATGTCCGCCTGCTCGAAGGCGTAGGCACAAGCAACGGCAATACAACCGCTGCCGGTGCATAAATCGAGCACGCGTTTGACATTGTCATGATCTATCCATGGCGAGAATTGCTGCTGGATCAATTCGGCAATCGGCGAACGCGGGATCAATACACGCTCATCAACATAAAAATTCAAGCCCGCAAACCACGCCTCCCTGGTAATGTAAGCCGCAGGTTTTCGCTTATGCAACCGCAGCTTGTAGTTTTCCAGCACGGCGCGCTTCTCCTCGTGCGTCAGGCGGCAGTCAAAATAATCATCACCGAGGTCCGGCGGCAAATGCAGAGTCGCGAGGCACAGATACACAGCCTCGTCCAGTGCATTCGGCATACCGTGGGCAAAACACAGCCCGGCCTTGTTGAACTGGCTCATCCCCCATCGCACCAGGTCGCGGATGGTATGCAGCTCACCTGCTATTGCGCGAATATTCATAGTCTGTTGATTGTAACCCGCATATTGCATGACTCGGTTATAATCCATCATTTTATAGACATCATCCACCTGATATGAAGCTATTCGCACGAAGACTCCCAATAATTATACTTGCAACACTCATCAGCCATTTCGCTATTGCAGATGACAAACTCGAAATCGATGATGCCTGGATTGCTGAAGCGCCGCCGGTGAGCAAGGTCATGGCCGCTTATATGAAAATAGAGAATGAAACCCAACAGGACCGCCAGGCGGTGTCCATGCAATGCAAGGAATTTGAACGTGCTGAATTCCATCGCACCGTGGAAAAAGACGACATGGCGCGCATGGAGCATCAGCAGGTATTAAACATACCGGCCGAATCCGAACTGGAGCTGGAACCGGGCGGTTATCACATCATGCTGTTCAAGCCTGCACGTCATTTACTGGCCGGTGACAAGACCAGCTGCAGCATGACATTCGATGATGGCACAACGATTGCCATCGACCTGGAAATCAGAAAGTCTTCAGCTGAAGACCATTCACATCACCACCATCACTAACACGAAGCCATGAAAGCAACACTGAATGAGCGACTGCGTTCGCTGCCGTTTTATATACTGCCACATCATGCCATTTCATGGTGCATATTCAAGCTTGCGCGTATACGTTTCAAGCCTTTCAAAAATCTCGCCATTCGCATATACACGCAACTGCATAGCGTGAACCTGGAAGAAGCCGAGATCACAGACAAATACAGCTATGAAAGTCTGAACGCTTTTTTTACCCGTGCACTTAAACCCGAATCGCGCCCGCTGGACAGTGATAACAGTAACTGGGTATGTCCTGTTGATGGCACGGTCAGCCAGGCAGGCGCTATCGATAACGGACGCATATTTCAGGCCAAGGGACGCGATTACACCCTGCTGGAATTACTCGGAGGGGATGAAGCACTGGCAGAACCTTTCAACAATGGCAAGTTTGCGACACTCTATCTCTCACCACGCGACTATCACCGCATTCATATGCCGGTCGATGCAGAGCTGAAACACATGACCTATATACCGGGGCGTCTGTTCAGTGTTGCAGCCTACACGGTCAAAGCGATACCGCGGCTGTTTGCACGAAATGAACGTGTCGTTTGCCAGTTTGAGACCCGACATGGTCCCATGATGATGGTGCTTGTCGGCGCGATCAATGTTTCAGCAACCGAGACCGTTTGGCATGGCCTGGTGACAACTATCGGCAGCAGGATAAAAAGATTTGATTATGCCGCCGGAGAAATCGCCCTGAAGCGGGGCGATGAAATGGGTCGTTTCAATCTGGGCTCAACCGTAATTCTGATAACAACTGAAAATTTCGACCTGGATGAAAGTATAAAAGCGGGCTCAGCTGTTTACATGGGTCGCAATATTGGTCGAGCTACAGACCTGTAGCACCCAGTGCAGGTGCTGCCAGATCAGTTCGTAGAATCTGAAGATGATTTTGCCTGTTCAGCTTCTTGCTCGTCTTCCGACTCAACAACTTTAAGCATCTCGGCCTGTGGCGACTCTGCAATAATTCCTGACGGGTTCGTGAACCTGTCATTCATCGTCTGCACAAACCGGCTGGCATCACCGACAACGCCGGCAAGTATGCGCCGGGAGCGTGATGACCATCCCGCGGGGGCAGGATGGAACAGGCTGCGAATCGGCCGTGTATTTCTAAGGAAAGCATTCTTTACGTTGCCGGCGAGAGTTTCGGTTTCCAGCTTTCTCGCAATACGATTGGCTACAAAACTTCGCACACTGGAATGGATGACAATAACCGCAACTGTGATGGCCGTGACTTTCAGCGCTGATATCACGGCTTGATTGGTGAAATCCAGACTGAACAGGCCCCACAGGCTTATCCAGTTACTGATTAACGCAATCAGTATCAATAGACCGCCAAATATCGCGGCATCAGTAATCAGCACCGCTTTCATCCAGCGATGCATCATTTCTGTCAATTTAGGTACGACAACGTTTTCGATATCACTGGCAATATGATCCAGCGCTCCAATAATCCGGTAGGAACGTTCCACTTCAACCTGGTGAATGCGTTCATTTATATCGGCGAGGTCAGTATCACGCTTGGATTCAAAACGTTTGCGGACCGTATCGTCAGCGATCGGCACGGACACTTCTTCGTTATAGATGGCATAAAAACGACCGGCGGTAAGACCTTTTTGCGCCAATGCTCTCTGCCATGCAGCAACCACGGCCTCGGGATTGTCTTCGCCTGCCGCGGTATCGATCTGGTTCAGGATATAGAGAAATTTTTCTGAATCATTACGTCGAATAGTGTCGCCAACCAGGTGGTCAAGCGTATCATGCATGGCGCCGGGCTCCGGGTGACGCGCATCAAAGAACACCAGCACCAGGTCTGAAATATCGATGATATGATTGGTTAAACGCAGTGTTTCGTTGCGCTGATCGTCCGCGTCGAATCCGGGCGAGTCAATGATGATCTTGCCGCTGACCTTGTCGGAATCCGATGTCTTCATCTGCAGATAAGCATCGATGCGCCGGCCCTCACCTTCTGAAACCTTGTCGATTTCGTCACTCATCTGGTAGAACGGGAAGCGCGGATCCGAATCCAGTGCAATGCCTGGCAGTACCCGGCTCTCTTGCTGTGCCGAATAGCAAATCACCGAAAACTTGTCATCAACCGCCTGGTTGCCGGTCAGCTGCAGTTTCTGACCCAGAAAATGATTGATGAATGAAGACTTTCCTGCTGAGAATGTACCCAGTACCGAGATCAGCGGCCACCAGGGTATGCGAGTTGCATAGGAGTCGCGGGTGTTAAGCAGACCCATGCGATAGGCAACCCGATCCAGCTTTTTAAAACGAATGACCGCGTCCAGCAGCAGTGGATTCTCATTTTCAAGATGAGATTCCAGCTTGTCCAATCGTTCACGAATCGATTTGTCGGGCCTGGCCAGCATAACTAGTCTCCAGTTACCTTGGTGTCAGTTTCCATTAGGCGCAGCCTGCGGTGCCATCATTACCGGTGGTGAAGGCATGGGCTGAATATAGACAGGCTGGCGCTGGCCCGCGCCCATCGGTACCGGTGGCGGCGGGTTTTTATACGAGTCCGCCGAGAATGGCATCACGTCATTCATAAAACCAAACGGTCCGCCGGATATGGTTCGATTGAGTCCGCCCATATCGCGCTGCATACCGTATACGGAACGGTTCAGGTTCGTCATCGTGTAGGTCATGTTGGCGATGTTATTGCTCATCGGTTTCAGTGTTTCCATCTGGTAGGACATGGTGCGTATCTCACCCGACATGACGCGCATATCATGTGCCATATCACGCATATCTGACGTTACCCTTGGCGTCGCATCGGATACGATGGTGGCCATACGGGTCACGCTGTGTGACAGTACCGCAATATCATGCGTCAAATGGTAAATCAGGTAGAAGCCATAGCCTGCAAGCAGGATGAACGCAAACATGGTCGGGTAGACAACCATTTCCCAACGGCGTGCACTTTTATCAAAAGTATCGGCAAGGCGCGATAAGGCTATATCGGCATCCGGAACATAACCCTGACTGAGAATTTTCTCTGAAGCGGCATGCCTGGCTTTTGATGCTTTTTGCTTGATCTCGTTTACACCCTCAGGTGTTTCATGTGATCTTTGCTTGATGATGTCATCAGCAACGTGCAGTTTTTTCAGCTCGTCGATCGCTTTTTTCTTGTCCGCAGCCGTCGTAGCGCCGGTGATGATGGCATCCAGTGCCCGCTTTTCCTCATCGACACTCATCTTCTTCTTGAGGATGGTGGTTGCTGCCCGTTTCTCTGTATCAGACAGCACATCGGTAGCCCTGGGCTCAGCTTTACTGGCCGGCGCCGCCTTTTTCTCAGGCACAGCCGCCTTTTTCTCAGGCACAGCCGGCTTTTTCTCGGGCACAGCCGGCTTTTCAACGGGTTTATCTGTTGTACTCTTGTCAGAAGCTGGTGGCTTCTTTTCGTCAGCCATATTAGAACTCGCCGGTCGCGCCTCTATTCATAATGTCGAGTATGATTTCTTTCACATTTTCAGCCTCTTCCTTGAGTTCTGCCGGTAGCGGCTTGCCGCCATAAATCATGCCATCCATGTTCAGCGTGTATAGCCACAACTTGCCTTCCTTGTCTTCAATCAAAGTAATGCGGCAAGGCAAATAGCTGGAGAATGCATCATTGTAGTCCAGCATGCGTGATGCGGTGAGCGCATTACAAAACATGAATATTTTAACATACCGATATGGTTCGCCGCTCATGGCTTCCACTTCCTTGTACAAAGGCATTTCGCCAACATTCTTGAAGTTGTGCTCATTAGCAACAAACTTCATTGTTTCTTCAACTTCGTCAGCGGTCATGCCCTCATCCACGGGTATTTTCCAGATACTCGCTTCAGCCATGTTCCCGGTTTCAAGCAGTTTGACACCCATATCAGCGAAAACATCGACCGCGTTATCTTCAAACTCACCGATGACAGCGAGCGATGGTTGTAATTTAACCATTGCATAGCCAGCGGCGATAATCACAACCAGGCCAAGGATGGCGAGAAGATTACGTAAAAAATAGAACATGGATACTGTCTCTCTTGTTAACTAGTCGATGTGTTGATTAATTGATGCAACTCTTCAGCCTTGGTCCTGTCCAGCCGTTCCAGCATCGGCAACAAGCTGCTGGCACGGCCAGGCTGTCCCAGTTTGACCAGAATAGAGGCTGCTTCGAAATAAGCACTGGCAGCCTCCCTGTATTTGCCCCTGCTCAGATAAACATTGCCCAGTTCGCCATAAGCATCATAGTTATCATTGGAATTAGCAATCACCTGCTGGTAATTACTGATGGAACCCTCAATATTGCCGCGATGGTATTCCTCGCGTGCACTGATCCACAGCTCGCGCGTGCTCGAAGCCGGTTGGGCTGCGACTGTGGCTTCAGATGGGCCAGCCGGCATCGGCATTGGCTCGCGCCCTGGCGGCATTGGCTGCGGCCTTGCAGGCGGTTCCTGCATCATTGCCTGGGGCGGAGCCTGAGGTCTGGAGGTCTGCTGGCTTGCGGGTGGCTGCTGCATCATTGCCGTGGGTGGAACCTGGGTTATGGCGGGCTGCTGGCTCGCCGGTGGCTGTTGTGCCATCGCCCGGGGCGGCACCGGCTGTTGCTGCGCCGGTGGGCGCACCTGGGGCCTGGGTGGCGGCATCATCTGGGGAACAGATGCGGTTTCTGCTGCTTCAGCAACGGGTTCCGGCTCGGCAACACCAACCACCTGATCATCGCTAAAATCATATGAGTCCAGAAACTCGCGCACTTCATCGTACTCAACCGATAAATAGGCGATCGCCTTGCCTGCCGGAGTATCTTCACCCGTAAGGTTGTCCCAGTACACGTAGGCATAGGTTAACGCCAACACAAACGCTATGAGTATAATGTTGCTGAATAACCACCTGATTAGCTTCATAATCATCTCCAGAATCAGTATTTCATTTAGCAGGCAAGCCTGATCATTTCAGAATAGCCTGTTATTTATATAGTAGTTTAGCCAGTTTCTTCATTTCACGAGCTGCCTTGCCCATTGGATCCTGCTCAAAAACCGCCAGCCCCTCACTAAAGGAACGGCGAAAAGCCGTGCGTGTATACAACCTTGTATCCAATGCTTCAATATTTGGCAGCATCTGCAGCGCTTCTTCTGCCTCCCCGGTTTCTCGAATACCAGGATGCGTGTCTGCACGATTGATGAAACCGAGTATCTCAGGCTTGTTCTTTTTATCCATGCATGACAGTACAATTTTCAGAAAGCGCTGCGTCGACCAGATATCAGCCTGGCTCGGCTGTACGGGTATCAAAATCCGCTTTGCCAGCGATATCGCCTTTTCCAGGTGCGGCATATTCGTCGCACTGACATCCGCAACGAGCTGTGTTGTTTTCTTGTTTCCCTTGCTGTTGACCAGCATTTCGAGTTCATCGATGTCATTCGAAACCTCGATTACAGGCTCATAGCCATCCTCTTCCCTTATTTCTGCCGTGTCCATCAGCGTCTCCTGGGGGTCGAGATCAAACAAACGTACACCCTTCTTATCATGCGCCAGCCACACGGCCAGATTGAATGCCACCGTACTCTTGCCTGTTCCACCTTTCAGATTACCTATGACGGTCAACATTTTTTTAACAACCTCTTACTTATTAGTTGTACCGAATGTAATGCTTGTTTCAGTGTTCACATCTGTCAGCTGAGAATCGACAGTCCTGTAACCTTCTGGTATTGCAAACATCTCTGCTTTGATTGTTTCAACCTTGATGTTGCTCAATTCATCAATAGCGCCATCGTCTGCCTGTTGACGTACTACGATATCGAGTACGGGGTCATACCACTGAGTGGCACGAACGCTGTTGCCATCAGAGTCTACTGCGTTCATGTCGACTCTGCGTACCTGTTTGCCATTAATTTCCTGATCATCGAGGATTTTCACATCGAGAACAGAACCGTCCGGATTTTCCTGGCGAACCAGTATCTGGTGTTTCTTGTCTATCCACTGGAAGACGTGCTGGTCTCTGCCATCTACCTTTAAAGTGATCAGCCACTTGTCCGTCTGGCGATCATTTAATTCTGCTGACTTAAGGCGCGTACACTCAGCGTCCGGGAAGTCATCGCAAGGATTGTATTTTTTTTCTGTGCCGGCCGTAACAGGCACAGCCTGCTGATCTGTCAGTTCACGCTCTATATAGACTTTCTTCGCGGAGTCCAGCCAGATCACTTTACTGTTCTTGTTATCGAAAATCTGTACCATGGGAATGCCCTGGTCCATGTATTCAAATCGAACGCTGCCATCATTCCAGAACATTCTCGCATGACTGACTTCAGTCCCACGGTGTTGCACGGCATCAGCCGTGAATGAAACCGCATGTGCATTGAATGACATCAATACAAATAGCGTTACCAGGATCGATTTGATTTTGTAATTCATCCCTCTTAATCCAGAGACTGACAGCCCGTAACTTCAGCAGGCCGCCAGTCAAAGGGAACCTGCTTGTTACCTGGCAGGTGCGGCCGGAGCTGCAGGCGCAGCTGGTGCACCATATGGAGCACCATAAGGTGCGCCGTAGCCTCTGTAGCCGTATGGACCACCGCCATAATAGCCACGACCATCGCGATAGTCGCCAGAGTAATCACCGTAATAATCACCACGGTAATCGCCACGACCACGGTAACGGTTTTCACCACGGCCACGACCACGGCCTGAACCACGACCACTACCACTCATGCCGAATGAGAAATCGCCGTCGAAATCACCATCAGCATCGCCATAGCCATCGCCATAACCATCGCCATAGCCATAACCGTCGCCATAACCACGACCAGAGCCACGACTATCACCACGACTATAACCATCATCACCCCACCAGGCATTTGCTGATGAAGATGCTGCGAGGACTGCCGCAGCAGCCATCATTATCAATGTTTTTTTCATTGAATCACCTATTGTGACCCTCTTAAGAGTTGTACGGGCATTGAATTGAGGGGTTGATCCAATACCAACATATACCGTCAAATACTCTTCGATTTCGTCAGGTATTTAACAGATTCTATTTACCATGCTCGAAATTAATCACCCGAGGATGGCTGTGTTTTCTGATATGGCACAACATTGCCATAAATATTTCCATACGGAGTGATCAGGGGATTGCCGCCAAATCCGGGACCACCCATGTAAGGCGTACCCATACCCGGCATCATGCCAGCACCCGGATATACCGGGTATCCAGGTTGATAATATGGTGTATAGATTTGAGGCACTGCCGGCAAACCTCGTGGCGCCCCGTATCCGGGCTGAACCTGTTGTTGCGGTTGCGCTGGGATGCCGCTGTTGCTGCGTTGCTTGTTTGCATCATTCAATTTTGTTTCCACGTCTTCTTTGGTCGCATATTTCGGATTCGTGATATATGAAGGCAGTCCGCTTGCACCTTGCTGTTGTTGAGGACGCGCCCATGGGTTGTCTCCCGACTCAGCTAACAACATCTGGCTAGCGCCCTGATACTGCGCCGGATCTTCACCACGTGAATAACCACCTGATATTGCATTACCCAGGAATACAACCAGTACAAATGCAATACAGACACTAACCATGTTCATTTCAATCACTTAATAATGTTTGTTTACCCTCAGCTTAATGTTAGTTTAATTTTTAACAATTACCGTTGTTATCAGTAGTAGCCGTAATAACGCGGTCTTAACGGCGGTGCCGGCATATACCCCGGACGCGGCATGTATCTTTGCAATTCCTGCTGCTGGCCCGGTGCTGGAGATTCCAGCTGGCGTACAACTTCTTCCGGCACAAAGCGGTATTCACCACTTTCGGGTATCCAGGGTTCAGGACGCGCATAATCGGGTGTTTTCGGCCAGGGCATATCCGCTTCTAAAAAAGGTGATGGCATCCGCTGTTCTTTGAATTCATTGCGCAAACCACCGGTATTGGCGGGAAAAGCATCGATGTCAGACAATGCTGATGACATGTAGGGGCCAGCTGGCGGTGGTGGTATTAACTCTCTTCGTGCGGGCCGCTCTGGCCACTCAGGATAGGCCGGTGGCAGTTCACTGCCCATCGGCGGCCTTGCGAGTCCTCCCGATCCGGGGAAAGTATCGGGTAGTGTGCTGAATTCCGGCGCCGCTGATACATTTCCCGACTGAATCAATAACGACACCATAATGATAGAAAAAGCATGATTCAGCATACGCATAATATATATACCCCCCTAGTCAGTATCAACTTTCAATCGAATACCGCGCCTGCCGCTTGGTGAGGTTTTCTTGGAAGGCGCCTTTTTGGTCGCCACGGTCTTCTTTGCCGGCTCAGCATCTGCTGCTGGTACAGCATTATCATCCGACTCCGCTTTTTTCGCTGAAGATGCTGCTTTTGCTGATTCCGTCTTTTTCTTGCCTGTCTTTTTCTTGTCTGCCTTTTTCTCAGGTGCTCTTTTCACCGAACTGGCCGCTTTTTTGTTAACAGCGGGCTTGTCTTTTGTGGCTTCCTTTTCTTGTTCCGCCGCTGTATTCGCTTCGGCTTCAGCCTCGGCTGCAGGTGCAGCTTGCGCCGATGATGACTGTTCCGCTGCGGCGGAATCACCCCCGCCTGGCGAAGGCGGGCTTGAAGACGGTGGTGGACTCGACGGCGGTGATGCAGCCGGCGGTGGTGGTGGAGGTTCATCAGAACCGCCAAATTTCCCGCGCACGGCGCCAACCGCCATCTTCAATAAGATGAAAACCGAGTTCAGGATAAGGAAAATCCAGCCGAACAGGCCGATGATACCGCTGTAGAGTCGCATCCACAGCGGTGTCCTGTATTCCTGCACGACATCTTCAGCAGCAGCCGCCACCTCAGCTTCTTCGCCTTCGATCTCTGCATATTTAGGGCTCAGCACCATCTCGGCAGAATCAGTTGCCGTCTCCATGTAGAAGCGCTTGCGCAAACTGATACAGCCAAGAGGAATAATCAGTACCGCCATCAGGGTGGCGACACCGGCGCCAAACAACAGGCTCACGGCCATGCCCTGGAAAATCGGGTCGAAGATGATGGCCCATGCACCGGCCATCAATGTCAGCGAGGTAATCATGATCGGACGCATACGAATTTCGGCGCCCGCGACTGCAGCTTCCCTGACCGGACGACCTTTAGCGACCTCGATCTTGACGAATTCCACAATCAGGATGGATTGCCGCACGATAATCCCGCCCAGTGCGATCATGCCGATCATCGAAGTCGCAGTGAACTCGGCGCCCATGATCCAGTGCCCCGGAACAATACCGATCATGGTGACAGGAATCGGTGACATAATCAGCCCTGCGATCGCGAAATCACGGAACTCGTATACGATCAGACCATAGATCAACACCAGTGCGGCCATGAAAGCGATGCCCATGTCGCGGAAGGTTTCGAAGGTAACGGTCCATTCACCGGTCCATTCGAAGCCGGACTCATCGTCAGAACCTGGAGGCCCGATCAGATTCATCGGCATGCCCTGCATGATCACACCATCCGGCGTGGTGTACTCATCGGTGAAAGCCTCAACATTGAACATGCCGTATATCGGTGCGCCCAGGCGACCTTCCATTTCGCCGACGACGTACTCAATGGCACGCAAATCCTTGTGATAAATGACGGGTTCTTCCTGTTGCAGCACGAAATCACCCAGTTCGCCCAAGGGTACTGCGGTGCCGGAGGTACTCACCACCGGCAGGTTGCTCAACTGGCTGACCTGTGAACGGGTCGCCAGCGGGACCTGGATCACGATAAAGGTGGGCTCTATCACAGAAGCGAGCTTGACATCACCGAGGCGATAGCCACCCATGGCCATTGCCAGCGTACCGTTGATGCTTTCAACCGATATGCCTCGACGCGCCGCCTTGTCGACATTGATTTCGAAACGCCAGTAATTGGATGGCTCGGCCATGTAATTATCGACGTCGACAACGCCTTCAGACTGTTCAAAGAACTCGGTCATCTTGCGTGCAACTTCACGCCGCGTCTCTTCGTCAGGCCCGTGTATCTCAGTAACTACAGTCTGCAACACGGGCGGACCCGGTGGCATTTCAACAACCGCGATTTTTGCGCCCAACCGGTCTGCAATGGGTTTCAGAATCGCACGCGCTTCTACCGCAATTGCATGGCTGCCCCGCTCGCGCTCTTTCTTGTCTTTCAACAGCACCAGCAGGTCACCTTCCCAGGGCCTGCTGCGCAGGTAGTAATGGCGCACCATGCCATTGAAATTGAAAGGCTGCGCGGTGCCGGCATAGGATTGCACCGCCGTCACTTCAGGAATGGTTTTTACTGCTGTCGCGAGTTCGTGCGCCACATTGGCAGTGACCGGCATCGCGGTACCTTCCGGCATGTTGATAATGACACTGAACTCAGGCTTGTTGTCGAATGGCAGCATCTTCACCGGCACCCACTGCGTTGGATAGAACAGCAGACAGGTAGCCGCGGTTACACCAATAATGCCAACCAGGAAGAGGATGCCGAGCTTACGGCTCTCGACCAGCGGCATGATAAGCGGACGGTAAAATTTGCCGATGATTTTATGGGTGCGTTGCTCGCGCTTTTCGGCTGCTTCCAGCGCCGCCAGCTTGGGCCGCACCTTCATTGCAAACCAGGGCGTGAATATAAAGGCAGCAATCAGCGAGAAGAACATCGCCGATGCGCCCAGCACCGGGATCGGGCGCATGTAGGGGCCCATCAGACCACTGACCCAGCCCATCGGCAGCAGTGCGGCGATAATGGTAAAGGTCGCCAGTATGGTCGGGTTGCCGACCTCGCGCACGGCATCGACCGCGTCGTGTATGGTGGTTCGGCCCTTGACCAGCCAGTGCCGGAAGATGTTCTCCACCACCACGGTGGCATCATCGACCAGGATACCGATGGAGAAAATCAGGGCGAACAGGCTGACGCGGTCAATGGTGTAATCCACCATCATCGCCCACCAGATGGTGAGCAGAATCACCACCGGAATTACCGTGATAACAACAAAGGCTGCACGGGCGCCCAGGCCAACCAGGCACAGAACAGACACGATCAGGGCCGCCTCGAACATGGCCATCAACAGCTCATTGACCTTGTCGTTGGCCGTCTTACCGTAATCGCGTGTAACTTCT
>Ga0316192_10000941_pt1 | contig 21424 bp, 16 predicted proteins | sample MerIslwburrow_MG_FD_204931 | JGI IMG/M metagenome (GOLD analysis project Ga0316192, IMG submission 204931) | Coastal sediment microbial communities from Maine, United States - Merrow Island worm burrow | ecosystem: Environmental > Aquatic > Marine > Coastal > Sediment | place: USA: Maine...
TGGTTTCAGTGTTATAGAGTAAAGATATGCTGGCGAAAGGCGCACGGACAGTCTACGATGCCCTTGGATTCATACCCGGTGTAGAATTATCTGCCGCCTATGATGGACAGATACAAGTCATTTTTCGGGGCGTTGGTAAGACCTTTTCTTCTGGAAAGGTAAAGGTATTACTGAATGGAATGACCTTTAATGCGACCTTGCAGGCAGCAATGCCTGCGTTACTGTGGCCGCTGGACCAAGTGGACAGAATTGAGGTCATAAGGGGTCCAGGATCGGTAATTTATGGTGAATTTGCTTCAGTGGGTGTTATCAATATCATCACTACTAATAGAACAGACCAGGTGTATATTCGCGACAGTAATAAAGGCAATAATGATTTTGGTGCACAATTATGGAAAGAGTTTCCCTCTAAAAATATATCGCTTAGTTTAAATGTGGCCGCGCAAAATAGTGAAGGTGGCCAATTACAAGCAGGTGAGGATGTCCTCTACAATACACCTAACCAGTCTGTTTCAAACGCACCTGGCCCGGTGAATACTAAACGTGAAAATCGCTACTTCATTCTTGACTTTAATTATAAGGATTTCTCCATATCCTGGCAGCATATGGAGGCAGGTTCCGGTGATCATTATGGGATAGCAAATGCATTACCATCGAACAGCGATCGAATCGTTCGAACCGCTGGATTTCAAGGTATCGAATTATCAAAACCTTGGAAATTGGCTGAGCACACCAATACGAAATTAGCCCTGGGTTGGTTTAAACACAAGCTTGTTAGTGAGCAGCATGAAATTTTTCCAAACGGATTTGTCGCTTGGCCTAACACGCCATTCGAAACAACGTTTGATGATGGTGTTTTAGGTGGACCAAATTACGAAGAACAAAAATACTATTTAGCCTACGAGTTGAGTTATTCTGCTTTTAAGGAACACGATTTATTGTTTGGTGTAGATTACTCCAATACCAAGCAAGGTGACACCTGGGCACAACGAAACTACGCGGTTGAGGAAGTAGGAGGATACAAATATCTAGAAGAAAGGCCGAATCAAAAATATACTGGTGAGGATAATTGGTTGGCTGAAAATTTGAGTCGACGAGTTATTGGTGTTTATTTGCAAGATCAATACGCGTTTTCTAAAAAATTGGATTTTACTTTTGGTTTAAGGTTTGATGACTACGATGATATTGGCAGCGATGTCACGCCAAGAATTGCAGGGGTTTATCATTTATCCGATGAGCAAACCCTAAAAATGCAGTATGCTCAGTCCTTTCGACCACCTACGTTTTTAGAGATGTATACAAAAAATAACATTGTAGTGACAGGTAATCCTGATTTGAAATCAGAGCAATTAGACAGTATTGATATTGGTTATGTTTATAATAATGGCCTGTTAATAGGTCGAGCAACCATATTTTATTATATGCTTGAAGGATTGATTGCAATAGACAACACAAATCAAATGTATTCAAATATTGGTGATGTACATGCAATAGGGTTTGAATTGGAATATGTTCAGCAACTTAGCCAGTTTCTAAAGCTGGACGCAAATATTTCGTATACTGATGCTGAAATTGAGCATGATGTTGCAATTCCTGGTGTGGCGACAACCCTAGGAAATCTGGGTTTGATTTATCAAATTTACACCGATATAACATTTAATGCTCAATATCGCCATGTGGGAGAAAGGAGTCGGGAAATACAAGATACTCGTTCAGCATTAAAAGGCTATGATGTTTTTGATATAACATTTAGTTTTTTTAATTTCCTAACAAAGGATTTGACGGCCCGTTTAACAATTAAAAATATATTTGATAAGGATGTTGTTTACCCTTCTTCACTGGTCTACGGTCCCCAAGGTCCACCAAAGCCAGCCTATCAAGACGATTACGTCCAACAAGGACGCGAAGCGTTTCTACATCTAGCTTATGAGTTTTAATTAAGTGATAAGCCTATATATTAAGTGCTTAAAGAATAAATCCATCAATAGATTTGCGATTATCTTTCGATTGCTTGTTATTGCTGTGTCTTTGGGTTTTCTTAATGTCTATGCAAGTGAAAGTATTGATCGGCGTCTGCAAATATCACTCTCGATATTTCCCAAAATCGTTGCTGTGGATAATGGGTTACGAGAAAAGCTTGATAAGAAAAACCGAGTATTGCTCGCATTTATTTCCGAATTTGATGATGGTAAAGCACGTGAATTGGCTAAGGCAATGAGAAGCAAAATTAAAAATATTGCGGGTATGTCATATAGAGTGGAGCCGGTAAATTTAGGCGATATATTGGCTAAGGACTCGTTTTCGCCTACAGCTATATTTCTTACGGAAAGGCTTTCTTCTAAACGTTTTAATACAGTAATGGATTTTGCTATGCGTAAGAAAATATTGGTTTTTTCCCCATTTACTGGTGATGTTGAACGGGGCGCAACCGTTGGAATTGCAATTACAAGCAGGGTAAAACCCTATTTTAATATGCGGACATTAGGTGCATCATCTATTAGCATTAACGCGTTACTTATAAAAATGTCAAAACGTTATGAATAGATATTTTAGTCATATCACAAATCGGGTAACTCTGAATATAATTGGGGTGATGTTGCTGGTAATGGTGGCAATTGTTATGCATTGGATTTATGTGTTATTACCAACATTTAAAGATGGCGAGCAGACAAAAGCAGATCTGTTGGTTACACCGTATACAGAATTGATTGAGACGGCGATTGATCAAAAGGATAGGGAAAAGTTAGATGAATTGCTTAATCGTTTAGTTTTGTTGATCGATCCAAAAATCAAAAAACCAATGGTATTAAGTATCAAAATTTCACTAGTTAATGGTGAGCTTATAGAAAAGAGAAATAGTGTTACTTCCCAATACGCTCCTTTTACAGCTGAAACACCCCTGTTTTCACAAAAGACATCAGAATTATTGGGGGTGCTCCAACTGGAATACAATGCCGAATTATTTAATAGTCTAATTGCGGATGCAGAGCGTCGATTAGTGTTTGCAGTAATAGTATTTATTGTAATGCTGGTTTTTGTACAGCGGCACCTATTTAGACTATTGCAACCGCTTAGTGATTTAGCTGCACAAGTAGAATCGGTTGATTTTGGTGAGGCAAATAAACTTTCTAAACCTAAAAAAGATATTGCGGTTGAGATTAGACAAGTGTGGCAGGCTATTGAAAAATTATTTTTGCGCCTGCGCCAACGCGATGACCAGGTGAGGTTAGAGCACGAGGCTGCACAGGTCGCATTGGCCGAAAAAATTAAAGCCGTAGCGGCTAATAAGGCAAAATCTCAATTTTTAGCCAATATGAGTCACGAGCTACGCACACCCTTAAATGCCATAATTGGTTATAGCGAAATGCTAATAGAAGAAGTTGCGGAACTGGGAGAAATGCAACTGGATTCTGATTTAGAAAAAATTAATTTGGCGGGTAAAAACCTATTGTTGTTAATAAGCGCAGTGTTGGACTTATCCAAGATCGAAGCAGGAAAAATGCAACTCTATTACGAAGACGTTAGAGTTAACTCGTTAATAGAAGAAATAATTGATATTATTACTCCCTTGGCTGAAAAGAATAACAACGTAATATCAGTTGATTGCCCAGAGAATGTGAAAATTATCCATATTGATGTCATGAAATTAAGACAGTCATTGTTAAACCTAATGAGTAATGCCGTAAAATTTACTGAAAATGGAAAAATAGAATTAATTGTATCCCAAAAGACCGTTGGTATTAATGAGTGGATTTCTTTTGAAGTTCAGGATACGGGCATAGGATTGTCTGAAAAGCAATTAAATTCATTATTTATTGCATTTTCTCAAGCTGATTCATCTACCACTCGTCTATACGGTGGTACCGGTCTTGGCTTGGCTATTAGTAGAAGTTATTGTCGGCTTTTAGGCGGAGATATTACAGTTAAAAGTAAAAAAAATGTTGGCTCAAAATTTACGATTTCATTACCTGTTGGTCGGCCAACTCAAAGTTTATCTACACAAGAAACTGAGCAAAGCAGGAGTTTGCATTTTGAAAGTGCCAGATCAGCTTTAGTTCATAGCGACGCAACCGTCCAATCGGAGAGAAGAGCAAAACAAATGATCGTTTTGATCATAGATGATGATCCAATGGCCTGTGATATGCCTTCGAGGTACTTGGGTAAAAGCGGTTATAAAGTAGTATGCGTACAAAATGCGGCAGATGGAATAGCGAAAATAAACAGTTTAAAACCTGATGTTATATTATTGGATATCATGTTGCCGGGTTCGAGTGGTTGGCACGTCCTGACTTACGTTAAAGAACATTCCGAGTTTATGCATACACCCGTTATAATGTTGACCATGGTTGACGAAAAAACGACAGCTTACGCATTGGGTGCGAATCACTATTTGATGAAACCGGTTGATAAAGATCAGCTCGTAACGGCTATAAACAGATGTGTGCGTAAGGGCGGCATTAAAACTATATTAGTCGTTGATGATGATCAGGAGACTCGCAAGTTACTTAGTACTATTTTGCGCAATGAAGGGTATTATGTCACTGAAGCAGAAAACGGTCATCTTGGGTTAATTCGTGTAGCTGAGCGTAATCCGGCGCTAATACTATTAGATCTACTTATGCCCGGTATGGATGGCCGTGAGTTTTTAACTCAGATAGGACAAAACCCTAAATGGAGAACTATTCCTGTTATTGTGTTGGTGGCCAAGGAAAACACTCAAGATTGTAATAATATCGTAAATCAAGTGGATGGCGTGATCCAAAAGAGCGAATTTAGTATAGGCAAGGTAATAAGTATGGTTAAGTCTGTTTTAAATAACGAAAATACTCAACCTGTCACAAAATTGGACGATAAAAAAGAGTGTAAGTGATGAAGATTCTAGAATTTGCAATTGACTGTGTTGAACTTATGTTTAGATGGTTACTTACGCTACAGAGTGTTCAACTGTAGTTTCTAGGATATACGCAATTGTCTGTTTCAGGTGATAATTGTAAATTGAGTGGTTCAATTACTTTGATAGTTGCAAAATAATTGATTTTTTGGGTCAAGATGGTCAGAATGTAGGTAAAGATTCGATCTGGACGTGCACTTTGACGGGAATGGCTATTTGTTAAAATTAGCCAATAGAAGGTATCGATGTTTATGGGCGAATTACATGCGCGAAATTTTAATCAAGACGCAGTAAGTGCTGTGCTCGTCGTTGATGACAACGAAATGAATCGCGATATGTTGGTTCGACGGCTGACGCCCTTAGGTTATAGTGTTGAAATAGCCTGTGACGGAAAACAGGCGCTGGATATGATCTACGCAGGTCAATTTGACTTGATTCTCCTTGATATCATGATGCCTATTATGGATGGTTTTGAGGTACTTGATATAATTAAGTCCAATTCACAGTATAAATCACTTCCAATTATTATGATCACCGCTCTAGACGATTCATCCACTGCAGCTCGCTGTATTAATCTTGGTGCCGATGACTACCTGACCAAGCCATTTGATCCTACTCTTTTAAAAGCCTGTGTTGGAGCATGTCTTGAACGAAAGAAGCTGCATGATTACGAATCTTATTACCGTACGCAAATTGAACAACACAATTCTCAATTGGAACAACGTGTAAGGTCTCAGGTTAAAGAAATTACGCAAGCTCAGTTGGGTGCCATATTTGCTATGTCTAAACTCGCTGAATCGCGCGATCCTGAAACCGGTGAGCACTTAGAGCGCATGCGTGAATATTGTAAAATATTATCTGAAAACTTAAGTAAATTACCGAAATATCATTCTGTTATCGACTCCGCATTTATATCGGATATCTATTCCGCTAGTCCTTTACATGACATCGGTAAAGTGGGTATTGATGATAGTGTTTTATTGAAAAAGGGAAGCTTGACTGAATCCGAATGGGACATTATGCGCACTCACCCAATAATAGGTGCAGAGACTCTACGCGAAGTGGATCGGCAGCATCCTGGTAACACACTGATTCGTATGGGCATTGATATTGCTGAAGGGCACCACGAAAAATGGAATGGCAATGGCTATCCGCATAAGAAAAAAGGCATTGAAATTCCATTGGTGGCACGTATTTTGGCTATAGGCGATGTATATGATGCATTGACTTCAAAGCGTTGTTATAAAGAAGCTTTTACTCATGATAAAAGCAGAGAGATCATTATAGGTGATAGCGGAACCCATTTTGATCCAGAAGTAGTCGATGCATTTCTCAATACTGAGCCAGAATTTAAGAAAATCCGCGTATTTTACCAAGATAGCCAGCTAGAATAATAATTCATATTTGGTATATATAATGCACAATTAGAACTATTATTTGCATTTAACCGCACCGAGGTACATGGTAATGCCAAAATTATTACTCGTTGAAGACAATGAAATGAACCGCGATATGTTGTCCAGACGTCTTCAACGCAAGGGATTTGATGTGGTGTTTGCTGTAGATGGACAAGCAGCAGTCGATATGGCCTCTATTGAAAATCCTGATATTATCTTAATGGACATGAGTCTTCCAATTATGGATGGCTGGGAAGCAACCCGCCAGATAAAATCCAAACAGGAAATCAGCGCTATTCCCATAATCGCACTAACGGCACATGCCATGTCTGGCGATCGTGAAAAGGCACTGGAGGCAGGTTGCGAAGAATATGACACCAAGCCAGTTGATTTTCCCCGTTTAGTCGATAAGATACATTTGTTGTTAAACAAATAAGTGGGAATGATAAGAAATATAGAATATATTCGTTTTAGTTGTTTACATGTAAAACCATCGGTTGTTAGAATCACCTTTAATCGAGAGTTGTGATTATTGGTCCTTCGGTTCTTAAGGGCTTATTCGAGTAGTCTGTTAAATAAACACAAGGGATCGATCAAACCGTACAATAAGAGGTTGCCATGCAGTCAGATAACGATTCCACAGTAGAGACAATCGAGACAGTAGAACGTCGTGCTCAGTCTCATAATGAAATAGCCCATCTTGTTGCGTCAAGAAAAGATACATTGGCATTGTATAGTGACCTAGCCAGCCGCCAACCATTTAAACCAGAACATAACACACAATTATTGTTACAAAGTTTCTGTGAGTCGCTAATCGATTATACTGCCACAGCACATTTTCAACTTTATCGGCATATTGATGAAGATAAGGAACGTAGAGGACCAGTATTGAGAATAGCTGATGAAATATACCCAAATATTGCGGAAAGTACCCAATCGTTTTTGGAATTTAATGATAAATACGATTGTGGCGACCACTGCAATCACTTAGAGAGTCTGGCAACAGATTTATCTGCTCTTGGGGAACGATTAGCCGACCGAATCGAATATGAGGATAAATTGATAGCCGTATTGGTTAGTCCTCGTGGGTAAACCCTAAACTAGTGTTCTTGTAAACTAGCTCACTGCATTTATGTCAGACTTGCCAATTAATTATCCAGCTTAGTGGGCTAAAGCCTTTGCTGTACAATTACTATTCTAAGCACCATCCCTTTCTGAAAGAATTAATATGAAGGTTTAGTTTTTTTGAACGATAATTAGCCATGGATACACTATTCTGTATTTGTAAACTCATTTGCAATGTAAGTTAATATAATCGGTATATTTTTCTTCGCATGGAACTTGCTTTGAGCATGAACAGTCAATCAAATATGACCCAGGCAGAATACTTACTTCTCGAACTGAAGAAGGGATATATCGATGAATTGCCAAGCAAATTTGATTCACTCGAGCGTCAAATTTTAAGCTTTCAAACAAGTTCGAACCTAGATCAGTATGCCGATTTTTGTCGTAATGTGCATAGCTTGAAAGGAAGTTCCGGAACTTATGGTTTAAATATAATAGGTACCATATGTCATCAACTTGAAGATCAGATGCGCTCATTAGATATGGATGAGACGCCTATTGATTCTACAGTTGTGGATATTTGGTTGGAAATTATTGACCTCATGCGATTTGCTCTGAGATTGATTGAAGAAGAACAGAAAGACTTTAAGGAAGTTGAAGATCGCCTCATAAAAATTCAGAATCGATTCTACCCTAATGATTTAACAGCCCTATTGGTAAGTTCATCCGATTTCAACACTAACTTGTGTGAGAATATATTAGCGGACATGGGCGTGCGCGTTGTTTCCTTGGTTAATGGTTATGCCGCATTGGGTAGGTTGCTCGACGAGAAATTTGATTTTCTGGTGACTTCTAATGAAGTTGAAGGATTGTGTGGTCGCTCTCTTGTCGCTGCATTAAAGTTAAATCCCGGCCGAAATCAGACCATTTCTCAGATACTAATTACGAGCAAAAACGAGCTTTTAGCTTCTGGTGTTTACGCTCCTGATTATGTGATAATGCGCGATGAAAACTACATAGAGAATCTGACGGCAACCTGTGAACGTATTATAAAAAGTCTTAAAAAAGCCAATATCGAAAAAAGAACGAATTAATCCCAAAAGATCTAGTGGACCTGCGGTGGATTCAAGTTACTGATTCACGGTAATAAATACTAAAAACTACGTATCCAGTGTTGCGCGAATTCAAATTGGAAAATAGGAAATAAATTTCAATTATGGTATTTATAGTCCCTAAAAACACGAGCATCGTTCGCATAGCGTAGCTAATTACACTCAGATAAATGAACAGTGAAGTCCCTGATTAATGGAGGAAAAGCCGTGTTCAGGTCTATTAAACGGTATTCACGGATATATTTTTATGTCATTGTATTTATGAACAATTGGACTACTCACCATAGCAGAGCGTGGGCTTGCTCAAGATTACTTACAAGGCATTTAATCCCGCGCTTACTCGCAATTCTGTTTTTTTCGCATATGCCTTTGCTTATGGCTGGGCCATTAACAATTATATATTCAGGTAATTTAGACGGTGAGCTTGAACCCTGTGGTTGTAGCGAAGAAGGCGACTTGGGAGGTATAAAACGGCGTGCCAGCTATTTGGATCAGCTAAGGAAACAAAAGCCTGAATTGATAACACTATCATCGGGTGGTTTGTTATCAAGCGATGGTTCGGGTGACAGATTGAAGTCTGAGTTTATTTTAAAAGGCTTTACGCAGCTTAAATATGATGCTGTCGGTTTGCAATGGCGAGATCTGGTTTACGGCGAATCCTTTTTAAGCTCTGATGATATACCCTGGATTGCCAGTAATTGGAATGGTTCTAAGTTTCAACAGAAAAAATTGTTAAAGCGAACTATAAACAATAAGCATTATTCAATTGCTGTATTTAATTGGTTGGATCCGGATCGTTCACCGATGCGCCAAATGCAAGGCGAACATCAGTTGGTGAATGACAATCACAAAGCCTTAGTAAAATCCATTAAAGACATGAAACAACAAGGTAATATAACGGTATTGCTGACAACTCAGGATCTGGAAACCATGCAACAACAGATATCATTGGATAATATAGACATATTACTGGTTAAATCTGCGTATGAGGTATTTGGTAAGCCTCAAAAAATAAAAAATACCCTAGTACTCCAACCCGGTTCGCGGGGAATGCGTGTTGGACATTTAGAACTTGTCATTGACGAAAATAATCACATCAAAACCTGGAATGAAAAGATAATACCTTTAATAGAATCGATACCAGATGCTCCGCGCTTAAATGCCTGGTATAACCAATACAATGAAAAAGTTAAAGCAGATTACCTGCGTCGAACCGCTATACAGAAAAAAAAGCGCTCCGGTAAGAGCGATTATGCGGGAGAAGAACTTTGCAAGAATTGTCATACTAAGCAATATAAAGTTTGGAGTGAAAGTAAGCACGCCATTGCATTTGAAAATTTGGAGGCCGTTAATAAATCTTTTGACCCATCCTGCATCGTTTGTCATACCGTTGGTTTTAATAAACCGGGGGGATTTCTAGACATAGACATTACTGCTAATCTCATGGGGGTGCAATGCGAATCTTGTCACGGACCCGGACAGGCACATGTTCAGTCTGGGGGAAAAAAACCAGTGGCAAACAGCGAGTGGAAAATACAGAAAATTTGTGCACAATGCCATACACAGCCGCATAGTCCATCATTTTCCGTGGACAAGTACTGGCCAAAAATTGCACATTAAATCGGATAAGCGACTGAAAATTATCTATAAAATGCCATGAATCTAAAATTAACGCTTAATGAAACTCGAGTGATTGGTGCGCTTATTGAAAAAGAAATCACTACCCCAGAACAATACCCGTTATCGATTAATGCCCTGACGAATGCCTGCAACCAAAAAAGCAATCGAGATCCTGTGTTGTCATTGTCTGAGGAAATCGTACAAAGCGTGGTGGATGAATTAGTTAAAAAACATTTGGTCACATTAAAAACAGGCTTTGGCAGTCGGGTTGTAAAATGCCAACATCGTTTTGCAAATACGGAATTCAGTGAATATCAGTTTGATTCTAAGGAATTGGCTATTATTTGCGTCTTGTTTCTACGTGGGCCGCAAACCCCCGGTGAGTTGCGCAGTCGCACCAATCGACTCTGCGAATTTTCGGACGTAAAGGATGTCGAGCAAACCATAAATAATCTAATTCATAGTGAGCATGGTCCTTATATCGCAAAACTGGTGCGAGAAGCTGGAAAGAGGGAATCTCGCTACGGTCACCTTTTTAGTGGTGAACCAGGAGATTTGGCCAGTGACAGCAGTGCCGATGAAAACCTTGACTCAGTTTCTTCTGGACAAGAAGACAGGATAACGCTGCTGGAAAGAAAAATAGAATCGTTAATTCAAGAAGTTAACGAGATAAAGCAAAAGCTAGCAAAATTGCCTAAAGACGATTAATTCTTGTCGTTATACAATATCAAAAATAATAAAGTTTAGGGAGAGAAAAATGGAAGCATTCCAATCGGGTGGTGACGTCTTGTTTATATTGTTAGGCGCCATTATGGTCTTAGCGATGCACTCTGGATTTGCATTTTTAGAGGTGGGTACGGTTCGTAAAAAAAATCAGGTCAACGCGTTGGTAAAAATAATTGTAGACTTTTCCATATCAACCATTGCCTATTTTTTTGTTGGCTATATGGTTGCGTACGGTATTGGTTTTACCGATAGTGCCACGGTACTAAGTGAAAAAAATGGGTATGAGCTGGTTAAATTTTTCTTTTTGTTAACCTTTGCGGCGGCTATTCCGGCAATAATATCGGGTGGTATTGCCGAGCGAGCCAGGTTTTATCCTCAGTTAATTGCCAGTTTTATTATCGTTGCCTTAGTCTACCCATTTTTTGAAGGTATTGCCTGGAACGGTAATTTTGGTATTCAGGCGTGGTTTAATTCGACATTCGGAGCTGAATTCCACGATTTCGCGGGTTCAATAGTCGTGCATGCTATGGGGGGTTGGATCGCATTGGGGGCCGTTGTTTTGTTGGGCGCAAGATATGGTCGCTATGATAAAAATGGCATTGTGTCCGCCCACCCACCCTCAAGTATCCCGTTTTTGGCTTTGGGCGCTTGGGTTTTGTCGGTAGGTTGGTTTGGTTTTAATGTTATGTCAGCGCAAACTATGGAATCTGTGAGTGGGCTTGTTGCCATTAATTCGCTTATGGCAATGGTGGGCGGGGTATTGGCCGCCTTAATAGCCGGTAAAAATGATCCAGGTTTCGTTCATAATGGACCTTTGGCGGGTTTGGTGGCTGTTTGTGCAGGTTCCGATGTCATGCATCCAATTGGTGCACTATTGACCGGATTAGTGGCCGGTGCTCTTTTTGTATGGGCGTTTACCTTAACCCAGAACCGCTGGAAAATTGATGATGTATTGGGTGTATGGCCTTTGCATGGATTATGTGGTGCCTGGGGTGGAATAGCAGCTGGAATATTTGGTTTGACCGCCTTGGGAGGCATGGGAGGCGTTAGTTTTATGTCACAATTATTGGGCACAATTATGGGAATTGTTGTGGCCTTGATTGGCGGTGTACTAGTATATGGTGCCCTTAAAAAGGTTGTGGGAATAAGGCTTAGTCAAGAAGAGGAATACCAAGGTGCAGATTTATCGATCCATAAGATAGCATCAGAGTCAACTTATGAATAAGGCTGTTGATTTTGTAGTCAGCGATTAAACAAGTGGTAAATTGGGTTCAAAGTGAGTTTTTAACAATATTTACAAAATATTGTTATTTAGAGCTTAATCAATATGTTAATATGCGCGGCTAATATATGATTGGGCAATACAGTGGGATATTAATCCGTGCTTATGCTATTCTCTAGGATACAAAACAGAAACAAAGGTGTGTGTTGAGTAAGTTATTTATAAAGACTTTCGGCTGTCAAATGAATGAATATGACTCTGCAAAAATTGCAGAGTTATTGTACAGTACCCACTCTATGTCGCTTGTTGAAACGCCAGAAGAGGCTGATGTGTTGTTGCTAAACACGTGTTCGATCCGTGAAAAAGCACAAGAAAAAGTGTTTTCGCATCTGGGGCAGTGGCGTAAAATCAAAAATCTGCGAAACGCGAATAACGAAGATATCATTATTGGTGTTGGTGGCTGTGTGGCTAGCCAGGAAGGTGAGTCACTATTAAAACGGGCACCCTATATTGATCTAATTTTTGGTCCGCAAACCTTGCATAGACTCCCAAAAATGTTGAATGAACTTGGTCGCTCTCACTCTGACCAATCCCGCAAGGCAAGAGTTGACGTATCTTTTCCAGAGATTGAAAAGTTTGATAATTTGCCCGCACCCCATGCTAATGGTGTTTCAGCATTTGTATCCATTATGGAAGGTTGTAGTAAATATTGTAGTTTCTGTGTTGTGCCTTATACACGAGGAGAAGAAATCAGTAGACCTTTTGATGATGTTATAAATGAGATTGCAATCTTGGCCAAACAAGGCGTACGTGAAGTAAATTTACTTGGACAAAACGTTAACGCTTATCGAGGTGTAATGCATGATAATGATACCGCCGATTTGGCTTTATTAATCAATTATGTCAACGCAATTGATGGTATAGATCGTATTCGTTATACCACATCTCATCCTGTGGAGTTTTCCGACTCCTTGATCGATGCTTACAGGCAGGTCCCATCCTTAGTTAACCATTTGCATTTACCCGTGCAAAGTGGTTCAGATCGAATTTTGACGTCCATGAAAAGAGGGCATACCGTCTTAGAATATAAACAAAAAATAAAACGTTTACGGGAAATCAGACCAAGTATCAGTTTATCTTCAGATTTTATAATAGGTTTTCCAGGTGAGACTGATGCGGATTTTCAAGCCACAATGGATCTAATCGAAGAAGTCGGTTTTGATCACTCTTTCAGTTTTATCTACAGTAGCCGTCCAGGTACCCCTGCAGCGTCAATGCCTGATGATATTCCTATGTCGGTAAAAAAAGAGCGTCTTGCAATTTTGCAAGCAAAAATTACTGAAATGGCATCGCAAATAAGTCAGTCCATGATTGGTTCAATTCAACGAGTATTGGTCGAAGGGCCATCCAAAAAAGATCCGCAAATGCTTAAAGGCCGCACTGAAAATAATCGCGTAGTAAACTTTGCCGGGAATTCTGAACTCATGGGTGGATTCACCGATATTTTAATTACCGAGGCCCTACCGAATTCACTACGTGGGACCACAATTGATCCATCCAAGTCAACAAACAACATTGCCTATTGTGCCTAGGTTTTTTTAGACTACCTTGAACCAACCTGAATCCTCTAATTTCACCCTTGAACCTCTAGACAATGTTAGGTTGGCCAATCTATGTGGTCAGTTTGATGACCACTTGCGCCAAATCGAAGGTCGCTTAGGGGTTGAAATTAATAACCGTGGAAATACATTTAATGTCATTGGTGATAAAGTGTCGGTTACCATTGCTGGTGAGGTGCTGAAACAATTATATGCAGAAACCAAGGCTGAACAACTCACTGCAAACCGAGTTCATTTGTTTTTACAGGAATCAGATATTGATACTCAATTGGAAGTTAAAAAAGATTCTAAGATCGAAAACTTAAATGTTGAAATACATATCAAGCGTGCAAGTATTAAGGGGCGAGGTATAAATCAACAAAAATATTTACATGCAATTACAAATCATGATATTTGTTTTGGTGTTGGGCCGGCTGGCACCGGTAAGACTTATTTGGCAGTAGCTTGTGCTGTGCAGGCCCTGGAACAAGAAAAAGTGAGACGTTTGATACTTGCGCGTCCTGCCGTTGAAGCAGGTGAGCGATTGGGGTTTTTGCCCGGTGATCTTGCTCAAAAGGTGGATCCCTATTTACGTCCACTATACGATGCGCTTTATGAAATGATGGGCTTTGAGCGCGTATCAAAACTTATCCAAAGAGATGTTATCGAGGTGGCACCCTTGGCGTATATGAGAGGTCGCTCATTGAATGAATCTTTTATTATATTGGATGAAGCCCAGAATACTACTTTAGAACAAATGAAAATGTTTTTAACACGAATAGGCTTTGGATCAACTGCTGTGATAACTGGGGATGTGACTCAAATTGATTTGCCTAGAAATAGTCAGTCTGGATTAAGACATGTAATAGACGTTTTGAAAGGCGTCGACGGAATTAATTTTACCTTTTTTCAAGCGAGGGATGTTGTACGGCATCCATTGGTACAGCGAATTGTAACAGCATATGAACGTTATCAAACTAATGAAGAGAACAAAGGGAAACCTGATTGAATAATAAACTATTACTCGATTACCAGTTGAGCCTCGACGAAAAAGAGCGTTCTCAATATTGGGTGCCCGAGGAAAATACAGTTCGTGTCTGGATTGGTGAAACCCTAAAAAAGATCGCTCATGCAAATCCTTCGGAATTAACTGTGAGAATAGTGGGGATACCAGAAATCACTGAACTAAATATTACCTACCGTTCAAAAAATAGTGCAACTAATGTTCTGTCTTTTCCGTTTGAGAATGTAGTGGAACTGGACGTCCCACTGTTAGGCGATATTGTTATATGTTCAGAGGTTGTTAATAACGAGGCAATAGAACAGGGTAAATCGATTGAGAGTCATTGGGCGCATATGGTTGTTCATGGTTGTTTACATTTATGCGGCTTTGACCACGAGTCCTATGATCAAGCAAAGGAAATGGAAACGATTGAAATAGCTGTTTTGAATAATCTTGGTTACATAGATCCTTATAAAGACATTTCATTAGAGCGAGGCTTAGAAAACGTAGAAATATGAACAGTGATAAATTAAAAAATGGCGATCAAAATTTATCCGTAAAAGATAAATTACTACAAACTTTTTTGCTTGAACCCAAAAATCGAGATCAACTAGCCGATCAATTGCGAAATGCCCAAAAACGGGGCTTATTAGATGCTGATGCATTATCAATGATTGAGGGTGTGCTCGAAGTAGCAGAAATGCAGGTTAGGGATATAATGATACCACGGACTCAAATGGTTGTTGTTGAATACGATGTAGCACCTGAAGAGTTTCTTCCATTAATCATCGAATCTGCCCATTCACGTTTTCCAGTAATTGGCGACAATCGAGATGAGGTTGTAGGAATTCTTCTTGCCAAAGATCTTTTAACGTATTTCGCTAATAAAGACAAAGAAACTTTTAATATACGTGATGCCTTACGCCCTGCGATATTTATTCCGGAAAGTAAAAGACTAAATGTGTTGTTAAAGGAATTTCGAGAAAACCGCAACCACATGGCAATTGTAGTGGACGAATATGGTGGTATCGCGGGCTTAGTAACTATTGAAGATGTGTTGGAACAAATTGTTGGTGAAATAGAAGATGAGCATGATATCGACGATAACCTCTATATTGTGAAGCATAGGGAAAATCGTTACACCATTAAGGCAATTACCCCAATTGAAGAGTTTAATGAACAATTTTCTTCTCACTTTAGCAGTGAGGAATTTGACACTATTGGTGGATTGTTAACCCATGAATTTGGTCGTATGCCGAAACGGGGTGAAATCATGAATTTGGAGAAATTCCGTTTTAAAATACTCCGTTCAGATGGCCGAAGGGTGTATCTCATGCAAATGTCAATTCACGAAGATCAACAGGATGACAGTAATTCCAGGTCTGTTGATGTTGCATGATTTTTAGTCGTCGTGATTTTGTCGCCCTCTTTGCCGGTGCCTTATTACCCTTATCTTTTGCTCCAATCCATATTTTTCCACTCGCTATAATTTCTTTAAGTTTGCTTTTTTGGGTTTGGTTGGATGCAAGCCCAAAGCAGACGGTTATTCGTGGCTACTTATTCGGTATTAGTTATTTTGGTATTGGTGTGTCGTGGATTGCCATTAGTATGTATCGGTTTGGTGGGATGTCAATGCCCTTGGCATCTACCCTTACAGTAATTTTTATATTAATTTGGGCAACCATACCTGCAGCAGTGGGTTATTTTTCCTTGCGCTTTTTTCCGACCGCAACTAAAAAAATCAGATTAATGGTGATATTACCAGCGATGTGGCTATTATTTGAATGGACCCGTGGTTGGTTATTTACGGGATTTCCCTGGGTTGCGGTAGGCTACAGTCAAGTCGATAGCCCACTGATTGGGATCGCGCCAATCTTAGGTGTTTATGGCGTAAGCTTTGCTGTTTCATTAACGGCGAGTTCTATAGTCTGTGCCATAGCATTTCCTAAATCAGCAAGCAAATACCTAGGTTTTTCAGTTGGGCTCTGGCTAATTGCATTTGTATTAAGCTTTGTTGAATGGTCCGATCCTATTGGAACTGAATTAAAGGCAAGTCTGATTCAAGGCAACGTGCACCAAAGTGTAAAATGGAATCCTGAGCAACGACAACCTACCATCGATTTGTATACAAAATTAACCCAAGAGAACTGGGCTAGCGATGTAATAATTTGGCCTGAGACCGCTTTACCGGCGTATTATCACCAGGCTGAGTCATTTTTACAGTGGCTGGGTGAGACAGCAAGAAAAAATAACAGCGATATACTCATCGGTATGCCAGTGGTAGATCAAGCGGATCCAAGCAAGTATTACAACAGCGTAGTAACCGTTGGTCAGGATAGTGGGATTTTCCGTAAAAAGCACCTGGTTCCTTTTGGCGAGTTTCTTCCGCTAAAATCGATTTTTGGCAATCTTTTAGCTTTTTTTAATATTCCAATGGCTAATTTTAGCGAGGGGGATGCTGACCAAGCCTTATTGCGTATGGCCGGGCACGACATCGGAGTTTCGATTTGCTACGAAGACGTCTTTGGTGAAGAAGTGATTGAAAGCCTGCCCAATGCTAAATTTCTAATTAACGTGAGCAACGACGCCTGGTTTGGTGACTCATTGTCGCCACACCAACATTTACAAATGGCACAAATGCGTTCGATCGAAACCGCGCGTCCCATGTTGCGTGCCACCAATAATGGTGTGTCGGCCATTATAAATCACAAGGGAAAACTATTAGATGTATCTCCACAGTTTGAGACACATGTTCTTTCAGCAGAGTTTCAACCCATGCAAGGAACTACTCCATATGTGTTAGTCGGCAACTGGCTAATTATTCCCTTCGTTGTGTTATTGCTTTTTGTAGTCTATGTTTTAAATCATCGAAATAAGAAGTAATCTATATATTTGGAGGTGAAGTGGCGACGCAAAATACACCAATGTCATTTCGTGAAAGCGTTGATTTTATGGTGGACAAGGCCATTGCGGCTATCAAACTTGAGCCCGATGTCGCCGCTGCAATAAAGTCCTGTGATTCAGTGTTACAGGTCAAGTTTCCTGTCAAAATAAACGGCCGCATCGAAGTAATTACCGGTTGGCGCGCAGTACACAGTACCCACAGACTACCCGTTAAAGGTGGTATTCGCTATGCACCTATTGTTAATCAGGATGAAATTGAAGCCCTGGCGGCCTTAATGACTTATAAATGTGCCATTGTTGATGTGCCATTTGGAGGATCAAAAGGTGGATTGCTAATAGATCCAAAAAAGTACACGCGTGATCAAATGCAATTAATCACCCGGCGATTTACTCTGGAGTTGGTGCGTAAAGGATTTTTAAATCCGGCCACCAATGTTCCTGCTCCTGATATGGGTACTGGTCAACGCGAGATGGCTTGGATGGTCGATACCTACAAACATTTGAATCCCGATGATATCAATTACATCGCCTGCGTTACAGGAAAACCCGTGGAACATGGTGGTATTCGCGGTCGAACCGAGGCAACAGGTCGAGGCGTCCAATACGCTATACAAGAGTTTTTTCGCCACAAAGAACTGGTAAAACAAATCGGTTTAAAAGGCGGGCTTGGTCAGAAAAGAGTCGTTATTCAGGGTTTTGGAAATGTTGGCTATCATGCCGCGAAATTTTTGTCTGAAGAGGATGATGTACAGATTATTGCCATAATTGACCGTTGTGGAGCAGTAGTTGATGAACAGGGTCTGCCAATTCAAGAATTGTACGAATACAAGAATAAAAATAAAACTTTAGAAGGCTTTGGAAATTTAAAGTTTATAGTGGAAGGTAAAAAGTTGCTGGAGCTTGATTGTGACATCCTGATTCCAGCCGCTCTTGAGGGGCAGATTGATGAAAAAAACGCTCATAATATTAAAGCGAAACTGATCGCAGAGGCTGCCAACGGTCCAATAACCTATGCGGCAAACCAAATCTTGCATGAGAAAGGCGTAATGATTCTACCTGATGCCTATGTCAACGCCGGTGGTGTCATTGTGTCCTATTTTGAATGGATTCGAAATATTTCCCATATTCGTTTTGGTCGCATGCAACGCCGCTACGATGAAAATCGTGGACAGCATTTGTCTCAGGCGTTAAAGACATTAACAAATGCAAGCTTACCTATCGCTTTAGAACAGAAACTTACTACCGATGCTGATGAAATGGATCTAGTACGCTCTGGTTTAGAAGACAGTATGCGAACGGCGTTTCAGGAATTAAAACAAGTTTACAACTCAATGGACGAGGTCACCGATCTTAGGACAGCGGCCTATGTTATCGCTATCAATAAAATATCCCGAACCTATTTGGATATCGGAGTCTATTAACCGAGTTCCTGCTACCTAGTCTAGTGCCCATCCATAAACTCGTGTTTTTCTGTAGCCTGGATGAAACGCAGTGGAATCCGGGATGCCATGCCCATGATTTATTTCGGTATTCCCGGATTCCGCAAAGCTTCATCCGGGCTACAACACATTTGTTTATGAATTAAGGGGGCAGATTCACATTGGTAATATCGTCGACGGTAATATTATCAAATGTGCTGCCCGCATTCGACCAACTGTATAATCCAATAGAACCCTGAATAATATCACTATCAGATAAAGTGAAAACCACCTGATCGTCAATGAGTATCTGGATAAAATCACCTTTAGCAATAATCTCTAACATATATTCTTGGTTCATTATATAGGGGATTTTATCTTCTGCTAAAATAGTAAAGTTGTTATCTAGATTTTTAACCAAGCGACGATACTGTCGAGAATTATCCCAGGAGAATCGATAATAATTATTGTTATCTTGGACACGAAATAGGATACCCAGGCTATCATTATCCTGTGATTTAATTTTTGTCTTAAGTCTATAGTCGGACCAGTTCATGCCCCGGTTGTACAAGCAATACGTACCCAATTTTTCAAGATCCACAACGCCTGCAGAGGTCGAATAGATATTGGAGCTCTGCCAAAGGGTTCCTGAATAGGTAGACCACTCTGAAGGTGCTTGTTTTACGACTCTATTTCCTATTACAGGGAAAACATCAACAATTGTCCAATTATTTAAATCGGTAAGCTGAAAGTTTTCAGTTAATAAACGCGTCGCGGGTACTTGAATTGCATCGTTAATGATGATCTCGGTAGAGCCTGAAACCGTGTTGACTCCGTCAGAGATTTCGACCATTACCGTGACGGTTTTGTTGCCATTTATATCACCTGGAGTAAATACCGGGGACGCACTATTAGGATCGTCAAAAACTAGACTGGGATCTATGTCTGGTTTTACGGTCCAACGATAGACGAGTTGCGAGTTCTCAAAAGCGGTCACGTCCACACGTAAAGTACTCGAAGTCGACTGCCCTTCATCGTTTAGGGTGGAAGGCGTAGCTACGACTTGTGTGATCGCGGGGGGCGTATAAATAACCGGTAGATTCGCATCATTGACTGTAATCTGCACAGATTTAGAATCTGAATTGAGGCCATCGGACACAAGTGCGCTGATGGTTATTATTTGACTGCCGACAATATCTGTTGGAGTAAATAATGGGGTAGCGCTTGTGGCGTCGTCAAAAGAGCCACTGTTGCTGTTTTCGACTGTCCAGCTGTAACTCAATGTTGCATTTTCTGGATCGCTTGCAGTGACACTCAGGGAGCTTGTTTCAGTGTCCAAAATGGTTAATGGATCTGCCGTTATTTGTGTAATCGTCGGTGGCAGATTATTAGAGGGTGGATTGGCATCGTTAATGGTTATTTGCACAGAGTCAGATACTGAATTGACGCCATCGAATAAGAGTACCTCTATGGTATATGTTTGGCTACCGACAATATCCGCAGGCGTAAATACGGGGGTAGCGCTTACAGGGTTGTCAAAAGTTCCGCCGTTATTAGTGACGCTCCAAAGGTAGGTCAAGGTATCGTTTTCTTGATCAGTTACAGTAACACTCAGGGAACTGGTAGCAGTGTCCAATATCGTGGATGGTGTGGAAGTTGTTTGCGAGATACTTGGTGGAGTATTGATTGGCTCCGTTATAACGGCAATGGTGGACACGGTCGTAGAGGGTGCAAAGCCATCATCTACAGTGAGTTGGACATTAAAGCTACCTGCCGTCAAATAGCTATGACTTGGATTAGAACCTGTTGCAGTCGACCCGTCACCAAAATCCCATGAATAACTCAACACGGCCCCGTCAGGATCAGACGAGCCCGATCCATCGAAGATTATGGGTTGGCCCAAAACACCTGTGTAAGGACCACCTGGATCGGATATGGGATCACGATTGGCAATAGAAGCGGTTGTAGTCACCGAAATTGAATCGAGAAGCAAATCATTCACTGTTAAGGATACCGTGTATACACCAGCCGTCGTAAAGGTGTGGCTGGGTGTAGCCCCACTACCGGTAGTTCCATCACCAAAATCCCAAGAATAGGTGAGCGCATTACCTTCTGGATCGGATGATGCTGCTCCATCAAATCGGACAGCCGTGTTTGGGTTTCCTTGATATGGCCCACCATGATTAGCAATTGGTAGCAGATTAATTCTGTCGGTTGTGGCGCTTACGATGTTAGACAAGGGGCTTCTATTGCCTACATCATCAACGGCGACTATTGCGAAATTATAGTTGGTATTATCGATAAGATTGGTCACCGTAAATGTCTCTAGCGAGTTAGATGGCATGGTTGGGAGAACACCGGGTACGGGAGTGGCGGTACTAAAGTTGTCAGCGTTTAAGGCGAGTGTCGAAAAGCGCAAATCATAACTGCTGACCTGACCCGACATGCCATCATCGCCAACAGCCGTC